>Ga0209930_1000261_pt1 | contig 159238 bp, 193 predicted proteins | sample ThiBiot_500_biof_2_FD_183948 | JGI IMG/M metagenome (GOLD analysis project Ga0209930, IMG submission 183948) | Wastewater bioreactor microbial communities from Cape Town, South Africa - Thiocy_cont_500_biof (SPAdes) | ecosystem: Engineered > Bioreactor > Thiocyanate-remediating >...
CGATTACAATGATTAAAAAGAATATCGATACAATTTCTCAAATATCTTTATCATCGAAGGAATTGAGATTTTTTATTTGTACATTTTCATTTTTAATCTTCATTTATCAGATTATTCTTTGGTACTTACAATATTTATCCTTGAAAAATTCCAAAACAAATCAATTTTATTCATTTATACTTTGCATTATTATTCTTAGTCAATCATTTGCATTTCTTTACTTTCTACAAATAACGAGCATTGTTGATTCTCGGTATTCTCCATTATTTATCTATACATGTGTTTTATTTTTTCGAAGTTGTATCAATATTTATTATTATACACGTCAAGATTCTTCATTTTTAATAGAATAAAAAAAAGAAACTTCTAGTTCGTAGTATTACTATTGAGATTTTGTACATTTCGATAGTCAAGTAATCCAAATAAAACTGTAATAGATATTGGTAGAATACCAGTGAATATTAAAATATGACCATAAATCGTAACATTTTCATAACTAGAATTCATCATTGCACATGAACTTTCTCGAAATTTTTTTAAACTAAAGAAAACAATAATATTCACTGGTCCACCCTCAACTGACCTCAGTCTTTTATGTATTGGTAATAAACTAGTCTCCAACTTATGAAAGTCTTTCTTTTATTGAATATAAGTCATAGAAGTTCTCAAGTGCTTTCAACCTCAATAGAAAATAATGATATTTCCACATAATGGAGTCATTTATGGATTAGCAAGATTGTGAATATCAATCGCAGATAATTCTCGAGAATATAATTTAAATTCATCTATGTATCCATAATATTGTCCCTTGTTGATTGCACCAGCAGCACAGGTAGTTCCACCTAAATATGAACCAATTGTTGCAACCACAGGTATGCCAGCAGCATCATAATTAAATGCTACGGAACCTGACCCATATTGAGTTCCATTGATCCACAATCGAAGACCATTCGGTGCTGAATAGGTAATGGCAACATGTGTCCATATGTTTGCTGTAATCATAGGTCCCGCAACAACAACTGCAACCCCACGCCAGCTGTGTGCATATATTTCACTTGAATTGCTAAATCCTAGCATTCCTATACACCAACCAAGGCCTGTACTACTTTGTGACACATGAATAATTGTTCCTCCAGTAGTATTAATTGGTTTAATCCAAAGTGAAAAAGAATATGATTGAATGCTTGTACCTAATAAAACAAGACCTTTTGCTTGAATATATGACTCATTGTTCAGTAATGCTAAACATTGATTAACTCGACATAAATTCGTATAAGAATAATTAGAACCTGATCCATTGATACCTAATGGACCACTATCCAAAAGAGTATTATTATCAAATGTATATTCAACTGTCAATGTAGCTTCACGAAGAATTTCTTCGGCTCTAAAATCAATCGCCAATTTATAGAAATCATTTCATTTGATAAAATCAATTTCATTTACGTTTTTGCTCGAGATACGAAACTTATTTGATCAAGACAACCATCCCAATGATTATCAGGGTAATTTATTTGATTCGTACCAATCATGAAATTTCCTTGGGTACCTTTATAAGGACCTCTCAAATTATTAGATACATCTAAAACTCCATTGATATAAATCGACTGTTTCAACAGTGAATAATCATAAACAAATGCAACCTAATAACAAGAAACTTTTGAGTTTGAAGTGAAATTTGAATAAACATACATGATACCATTTTCCCGAAGAAAGTACCGTCGTTCCTTGAATGTCATCGAAATAAAAACCGAAATAAGGCTTTTGTTTTCGAATAGTAATATAAAATGAATAATCAGTAGTACTCTGATCAAATTGACCAAAGAGAGCACTATCAAAACCAGTGGTACTATTATTATGTAACGTTGTTGGTTTAATCCATCCGTTCCAAGAAAATGAAGTATATGCCATATTGAGAAAAGGTGGTGAATTCACAGTAACAGACTGATTGTTGAAAGCATTAAGATAGAGACACGATCCATAACCATTTATACCTGAAGAATTATATGTTGGAGAATTGATTCCACTGCCTGGATAGTTATCATAAAAATCATTGAGATGATTATCAAATGTCCATAATATGCGAACAGCTAAATGAGAGAAGATATTCGTCGTAATGAAATAGGTTGAAATTGCTTACGTGTCTGACAATATGATCCAGTCCATTTATCAGTTATACATTGACATACATTCTTAGCAATACAAGTGCCACCATTCTTGCAATTAGGATTACAAGTTACTAGAGAACAAAATAAATAAATGAGTGATATTTGTGATTTCTTTTGTTTTGTACCTGATGATTTATGTAGAAATAAAATGAGAATGATTGCAACAATACATATGATAAGAAGAAGCAAAGTGATGAAAAGACAAAGTAAATGTCGACGATTCAAACATCTTCGATGTTTCTTTTTAAGAACTTTATGAAGTTTTATATTTTTTGGTAGATTGAGTACTGGTGATCGATAATTTTGTCCCACAGTTTGAACAGTACGAATTGATCTTGGTGTTTTCAAAAGTTTTTCCTTGCGATGATGAATGTCAGTTGAACTCTACGATGAAGTAGAAGGGAAATATTTATGAAAGTAATCAGAAAACTAACTGAAAATGAATTGGCCGAAGTTAGTTTCGTCAAGGAACTTGGATTTCTTATCGAAACAATAATTGGAGATCTGCGTCTCTTTCTTGACTGGTCGTATTTTTTCTTTTTCATGCCCATTGGATTGATTTTCATTTCTTTGTGATTAATAAAAAATATATTTTGTATGAAAAAAATTAAGTCAGAAAACAAAGAAAGGCACTTTTTCAAGGCTTCTTCAAAACAAAGAAATGCATAATCAAATTAGATTTGTTCGAATATGTTTTGACCTGCAAAAAAAAGTAACTCTTTGCCATTTTTTTTTATTTTCATTTAATGATACTTGAGTTGATAGTATTGTATCTTGATAATCAACGAAGAATTTATTTTGGAAACAAAACCATTGAAACAAATATCTACCATATCACTAATATTTATTGATATTTAATTTTTATTAATGTATGTACGATAGCATTCTTTTTATTCTCATAAAAATAAAAATATCTTTATCGTTGTCTATTTTTTTCACAAAATATGATAGTTGTTAAATGACTTATCTTCTTTTTTCTGTGATCTTCACTATATTGAACACTCTCAATGGGTCACAACAATGATCAGTTTGGAGTTATCGTTGAGAGAGCATTGACCCGTATCGATCATAAATTCTTACTTATCTAGTTTGAATGATGCATCTCTTAATGAAGCCTATGAAAAAAAAAATTAGTCGAGAAAGCGAGAGAACGATAATTTTTGAAGGAATGAGTACTTAGATTTTTTCTGATAACACCGAAGTTTCATTGACTTACTTCAAATTGCAATCATCGTAATAAATTCAGTCGAAGAAATCGTATTAACAACAAATTCACGAAGATAAGCAGTTTTTGAATATTTTATCCTACATTTTTGTATTAAATTTATCAAGGTAGTGAAAAACAAGATTAAAGGGCGAAGGTAAAAATAAACACAAATATTTTTCTTTCTCTCATTTATTGGAAAAAACAAGCAAATATATAAATATCTTTTTAATTTTAGGCCTTTCTCCCTCTCTCGTCTACTTTGTTCGGACAGCCTTGACGAATTGTATTTTTAGAATAAAAAAATAGGTTATTATTCAAACGAACGCATTGACTTACCAATCATGATTTCAACAATGACTAAGCGCAAATTTTGTTTATAATATTCGTTTACGCCATTTGAAAAAATACATCCGAATTCCAAGATTATTGTCTGAGATTTTTCAAATGATCTATAATTTTGTACCAACAAATTAAACGATATGTCTGATGTAATTCTATTATTCTTCATTGAAATTAAATTTTAAAAAAAGTAATTTAGAATAAAATCAATGTTTATAGTATTTCAAATTCGATTAATAAAATAGTTCGATTTGTGAATATACGTACGTATATGATAGAACACACTTCGATTGTGGTAATTCAATTTTTGAATATGTTTACATTCAAATATGTTGCTGAATTTTCACATAAAATTGATTGACTATTATATAATTTGTATCGAATCGATCTTCTTTTTAAATCAACAGTTTTCTTTTGAATGAATGATAATAACTAGCAAATAATATTTGACTACGCATTATGCATGTATATGATCACATAAAAAAAATAAATCGTATGATGTTCGCTGATGGGCGAAACTGCTTGCATGACTGATTATTGTTTTTTTTTCGAATAAATGAATCGATCGACGTCAATATGTTTTCGTTATATTTGAAAATATTTTGACCTAAACTCAATAATAGTGTTATAAATAGAAAAATCCAATCGTATGATAAAATTCAAGGCCTAATATTTATTTTTATCATGACCCAGACGAATAAAATATAGAAAATAAATCTAATTATAAGTAGAAAAACAACGTTAATCGGGCGTATAAATACGACAGCGATTTTACATTGAAAATCAATTCGTTCTACATTAACTATAACAGTGAAGATTTTACAATTATCAATATGGTAGTAAAAACTCAACAGGCAGTTTTGGTTGGTATGCTGGTAGTCCTCATGGCAAGAGTCAATTTGGCGGTTAACTTTTTGATTTATTCAATTTCATATTTAATATATTGAGAAATATAATTTCATGGATGTATATAACTAATCACAATATTGTGAAACTAATTTATTGTCTACAATATACACATACATTGTGGTGTTTTATTGTTCATTATATTTCGTTCGCTTATTCTTAATCTGCAATATAATTTGCCAAACACATTATTACACTAATTCAACAGTTATATAGGCTATTTAGTATATCAACATAAAATGCAACTCATATAAATCGTATAAGAATCGAGTGGACTCTTTGTCGGTATATTCGTAATCAATGATATCTTAAAATATTGTTTGTTTCTGTATATTAGATATTATTCACACGAATAATTAAACGTAATAGTGGTAACAATAATTTATTGGCTATGATGATAAAGTCATATGTAAAAATGAAAGAGGTCTAGTCAAACTCATTGAAATAGTTGAACAAGATTCTGCTCAAATTCATTTATTTATTATTTATGATAGAAAGAAATAAAAAGTTAGAGAGCATACAGTCGAAGTCAATGAAATAGTTAAATAGAAGTTTAATAGTCATGATTTATTTATTGTTCGTCACAGTGAAAAATCAAAATTAAAGAACATACAACGACAGTCAGTGGAATAGTTGAACACAATATTGCTTGAAGTCATTCACTTGCTGTTTAGGGCAGAGTGAAAATAGAAATTGAAAAACATTCAGTCAAAGTCAGAGAACTAGTTGAACAAAATATTCCTTGAAGTCATTCACTTGCTGTTTAGGGCAGAGTGAAAATAAGAAATTAAAAAATACAGTGAGAATCAATGAAGGAGTTGAACACAATATTGATTTAAATTATTCACTTGCTATTTACGACAAGATGTAAATAGAAATTGAAAAACATTCAGTTAAAGTCAGAGAACTAGTTGAACAAAATATTCCTTGAAGTCATTCACTTGCTGTTTAGGGCAGAGTGAAAATAAGAAATTAAAAAATACAGTGAGCATCAATGAAGGAGTTTGAACACAATATTGGTTTAAATCGTTCATCTATTATTTATCGCAGATGTGTTAGAAATTTAGAAAAGATTAAATTAAATTTACTGAAATATTTGAAATGAATTCTACTAATAATCATTCAATTTTTACTTTAAGCCAATAAAGACTTCGATTTTAACGATATTAAAGTGGATTTACTATGTGTATTTGAACTCGATTGTTATAGTAGTCATTCATCTATTATTTCTTACCAAAATTAATATATTCTCTGAAGAACTTGGTTAAAGTTACTGAAATATTGAACGTAATCCTGGAGATTATGATTGTCTATTTGATATTTGTAACAAACAATATCTGTAAACATTCTATTAATTTACTTAACGTTACGAGAACTATTGAATAAAACTTTCGTGATAGTCATTTATTTGTTGTTTGTGTGAGAGAAAAATTCAGAAATAAAGATGATACAGTCTAAGTCACTGTAGTACTTGAATATTTTGTTGGTATAAATCATTCCGATGTAATATTTGATGAAAGTCAATGCGATAATGAAAGACATTGAATCTAAGTCAGTGATATAATCGAAGAGAATTGTTTTACAAATCATTCTTTTATTACTATTAGAAGAATAATTTGAAATTTACGAAGATTCAATTAAAGTCATTGAGCTAGTTGAACAGAATATTATTATAAATTATTTAATTGTTATTCATGAGAGATTAATCTGAAATTAAGAGAGACGCGATCAACAGCGAAAACGAAGTCGAATTAAACCGTATTACTACTCATGCATTTGCTATTTATGGCAAAGAAATCTAAAATTAGAAGAGATAGATTCAGCGCCAGAGAAATAGTTGAACAGAATATTAGTGTAAACCATTCATTTGTTACTATTAAAAATAATAATTTGAAATTGGAAGATATATAATGGTAATTATAAAAATACTAGAATTCAACTCTAGTACAAAGTATTCATTTGTTACTATTGAAAATAATAATTTGAAATTGGAAGATATATAATGGTAGTTATAAAAATACTAGAATTCAATCATGGTGCAACGTGTTCATTTGATATTTATAGTTGCGAAAAATTGAAGCTAGAAGAGATACAGTCGATATCACTGATATCATTGAACAGAATTTTGCTAGCAGTTATTTATATGTTATTTATAAAAGAAACAAATGGAGTCATCTTGTACATAATCAAAACCTGAAAAATAGTCGAATTATATTGTGCTATTGTTGATTCATTTGTTGAGTCGATCAGTAAGAAAGTGAAATTAGAAGAGATTATATCAAAGTCATTGATATAATTAAACAGAATATTCCTGAAAACTATTCATTTATTATCCACAACGAACGATATTTTGCAACAGGAAGCAATATAGCGAATACCAAAAAAATTATTGAATTAAATTATACTATGAATAATTTATCTGTTACCTATCTTAAAGAGAAACTAGAAATCAGAAGAAGTGCAGTCAAATTAACTGAAATAATCGAATATAATATTAGTGGAAATCATTTATTTGTTATTTAAACTGAAAGAAATTAGAAATTAGAAAAGTTACAGCAACAGTTGTTGATACAATTGAACAGAATATTCCTGAAAACTATTCATTTGTTATCAATGACAACGAAAAATTTGAAATAGAGAAGGAATATAGTCAATGTCAAAGAAATTCTTGAACTCAATCATAGTACAAATAATTTATTTGTTATCTATATCAGAGAGAAATTAGAAACTAGAAGAACTGTAGTCAAATATCGTGAAATAATTGAATACAACACTGGTAGAAATCATTTATCTATTGTTTACAGTGAGAAAAATTAGAAATTAGAAAAGATACAATCGAAGTCACTGAACTATAATTGAATGAAGTATTTATATAAGTCGTACATTTCTTACTTATGCATAAGAAAAATTTTAATTAGAATACATGTAGTCAAATATGCAGATCTATTTGAACAAAGTGTTGCTATAAATCATTTATTTGTTAGTTATAAAAGAGCACAATTTGAAATTAGAAGAAATACAGTTAAATCGACTAATATTATTGAATGAAATATTGCTGAAAAATATTCGTGAATCATTCTTCAAGACGAAAAAGCATAAATTCTTAGAACTTATAGTATAAGTGAAAGAAATAAATGAATATAACTTTTGTGAATATTATACTTAGCATATTCCATTTTCACATAGTGATGATCCATTGAATCAAAATATTATAAATTCGACATAATTGAATAGAAATCTTATAACGAATATTCCCTTCTAATTTGTGATATCTCGAAATATGAAAACATAAGCTAATTAATCAAAATCGTTGAAGTAGTTGGGCTAGATTCTCTTAAAAAGTATTCCTTTGTTACATTTATCAATGAAAAACGCAATAATAGGAAAGTTTTAATCAAAGTCACTAAAAATAAATGAATTGAATTCTACTCAAATTCATTCATTTGTTACCTGCAGCGAATAAGAATATGAGACTGAAAAAAATCTTATCAAGGCAACTAAAATATTTGAATGGAATTTTGCTAAAAATCGTTCATTTATTATTTATGAACAAACAAATTATAGAATAGAACAGATTTTATGAAATCTAGTTTGCATATCTAAACTAGATTCTAGTGAAAATCATTCATTTATTGTTTGTTAAAAAAAGAGAAGTTTCAAGATATAAGAGGTTCAGTGAAAGTCACAAAGGCACTTGAATGACATTTTGGTAAAGTCATTCATTATTACTTGTTTTAAAGAGAAATTTGAAAATATGAGAAATTTAGTAAAAGACTATTTATATAATTGAACTTAGTTCTGCTGAAAATCGTTCATTTATTATTTTCAACAAAGAGAAATTTGAAATTAAAAGATATTCAAATAAAACCATTGAAGTATTAGAATTGAACTATAATAAAACTATTCGTTTCTAACTTGTGATAAAAAGACATGTGAAAATAGAAGATAGTTAGTGGAAGTTAATTTAATAATGAAATAAAAATACCGTTTTATTCTTTCACATATATTAGAGTTTCTCCTGTATATGATGTTGCAAAGTGAATGTGATTAACTCAAAGTTATAAGTAAATAAAGTCTTTGTAGTATCAGTTCATTTAAAATGCAATATTTAATCGTCTAATGTAATATGAATAGTTATGAAAGACTGATAAAATGATCGAAGAGTTTGCTTTAATCCTTTCTATTATAATATGACAGCCATTTTCATTCTAACGATAACATATACCGAAAATACTATATTCATAAAAATGAATAGATTGATAGCTATGATGAAAAATCAGTTGCTAGCTGTTTTTGATAGTACTGCATATTTGTAGTGTGAATATGCTCTAAAACGTTAAATCTGAATATTGATATTACAGGATCATACATTATTTGTAAAGTAGTTTAGTATGCGCTGAAAAAAAGAATTTATATTTCTCATACAAAGAGTAGATGAACAGTAATTCGGTATAGCTTGTTCTTTTCCAGTGAAAATCATTTTTGGCATAATATTTAGAGACAACTTTCAAGAAGAGATCAACATAGTTGAACGGCAATCAAAACAAGTTCATGTATAATTTGCATACATGTTGTTTCACTAGTTGAATATATCGATATGGTAAAACCGACTTAACTGAACAAAAGGTAGTTACCAATATTCAATTTAACGAATATCTAAAACGAATGCAATGATCATTTCCTAATCACTGATGACCTTGCAATATTTGTATACTAATATTTTTAATATCATTCAGTTATCATATGGACAGTCAATTAATTTCTAGCAAGAATATTTATTTCACATTGAGAGAGTATTTGTATCTATGTATCTTAACGAGTGAACAATTATTATGTGACTCTTGCTTTGAAATAATTTTGAATATAGTATATGGTCGAAATACAATAAATGGTCACAATGATCGTCACACTAATGCATCTTTCATATGAGGCTAAACCATTGAGATAAATGCAATTCGTGTATAGGTATCCGGAAAATACTAGAATGAACATCTACTGAAAATTATTCTTAATTTATGTGATCTTCTCTATTCCAATCATTTCCACAGCAAAAATGGTTTAGATAAGTCAATATAATGAATAATTCTTTTGATAATCTATTCAATTATTACATTCTTATAGTTATTATATCAGTAATGTACATATTCGATTATATTCGACACAATAATTGATCAATGCATCTGTGATTAGTCTGTATATTTCTATCAAAATCTAGTTTTTACTATTGATCGAAGCTCAAATTTTGATAGATGCAGCGTAGAAGAACAGAATTACTGATTAACTATTCAGTTTTTATAAATTCATCAATTTTACTATTTCATGGAACATTGTTATTTTAAATTGAGCAACATAATTGAGCACAATCTTTGTTGAATTGTACACTTACAATCTGATACAAATATAATTTCCACATACCAGTGTCTTAATGGAATAAAGTGCAAATAATCAAATGTTCATTTTGCTTGAGCTATTCAAATACTTCATGATACAATAAAATTGTAAAATGAAAAGTATTTGATTGGTAGTTAGAAAGATATACGAATATGTTTTCGGTGCTAAAGCTATTCAACAATTGTATTGCTTTCGTCAATCTTTGCAAACTTTCACATAGTTTACCTTGATTACTTGGATTTTTGAATATTCACTAACTTGAAGTCATCCATTTAGTTTTTGCCGCGACGACTGAAGACTACTTATAATTGCTTTTATTCTATTTATCAATATAATTGAACACAATCTTCTTTAAATACACTCACTAGTGTCTCTATTTGCATTCTTGTCATATACATCATTTATCTGCTTATGAGATGAAAACATAGTTGAATTAATTTTTAGTACACCTCATCCACAATTCATGTAGAGTATTTTAAATGGGGATTTTAAACTTATTTATTTTCTGATTGACAATAATGTTGAAATTATATTTGATTTATTTTATTCAATTTATATGATAACTCTTATTATATTTATTATTACATGAATTGATAATAACTGAAACAATTATTTGAACTCAGTTCTTATTCATATAGTTCATTTTTTATTCTTCTATGTGATCTAATTGTAAAATAAAGTCTTGTTATACATAGTCATTGTAATAGGTGAATATGAGTTTCGTTGTCTTTATTCAATTCATGTATAGTCTTACATTCACTATTCATTTACAAACTATTAATTATTTATCATCACAATACTTGAATTGTCACCTGGTGTATCCGATTTAAATTTTTCATATTCTAAATAAATATCTTTTACTATTGAAACAGTAGATTCCTACCTTTTGCGAGAATATCATATGGGAATAATGGTTTGGTTGTTGATATTCATTACTGGTATAAACTGTGGATTCTAGACAAATTTGAATGATTGTAAAAAATTATTCTTAACATAATTGAAGATAGTTTTGCTTCAGCATATTCATTCCTTATCCTTTTCAAACTCTTGCTGAAAGTGACTATATTCTATTCTTTCAGTGACAACATAGTCAGATATGAATTTCTTTGATTTTATTCATTGCTTATGTTATCTTCATTTGTGTTCACTAATATCAACATTTCTACTTTAGTAAACATTATTAGTGAATTTAAGCCTTTTAACTTGTAACTATTTCTTATATGAATTATAACAATATTATAAATCACAAGTATTTATCTTTCAGTCAAGAGTATAAATGAACGGAGATATTTTTCATATTCATTAATCGCGTTTGCATGAACGGTGTTTTGTCTTAGAACTTCTTTTTATCCATTGAATTTCATACTTGAATAAAGTCTTACTAAAAGTTGATCGTATTTTATAAAGTCAAAAGCTTTCTACAAAGAGACGATTTTAAAGGTACTGTAATTGAAGTATTTGAATTCTAATAGACGCTGAATGATATTATTCAATTGCTACACAATTTCTTGACATAAATTCGAGAATAAGATACTGTTCACAAAAACTTTAATATTTGAACATATGATGGTGATAAAGTTCTTTCTTTAAGCATATCATCCTCAACTTTAGTATCAGATTGAAATTTTGTATATGCATTCTATGGCGTATGTGAATACTCTCGTTCTTTTCCTTATTCATTTATTGTGTCATTTATGGATTAAAAACATAAAAGATAGTGCTGAAATAGTATCTGCAAATAATTGAACTTCTCATTTATCGACAGTCATCTATAATTTAATCTTAGATCATATTATTTTTACATTATTCGTTTCACAGTATGAGATAAATATCAGAATATATAGATAAGATTTGTTATTTAACTATATCATTTACATCTTTAGTCAAACTATTTTTCTACTTTTGTAGAGGAATAAATAAATTTGAATCGAAATATTGCCCAAAAATAATTCATTTATTGTGTCTATCAGAATAACATCAGTAAAACAGAAACTACTTTGAAGTGAACAAAATAGAAGTATGAAACCTACCAAAAACCACTACACCTTCAGTGTATTCGTTTAGTATAAAAAATATATAACTATATCATTAAGATATCGATTTGGCTTATAATGCGATTAATAATTGAATGATGTTTTTCTAATCATTCACCGTTCATCTAATTTTTCAGTGTATTTTTTGTTGAATTCAATTCTTTTTACGTTATCACAATTTAAGAATTCAATGTTGGAGGACGTACAGATTATTTTCTTGTCGCGCGATATTTCACTAATCAATGAAGATGAATCCTGTCGTTTAAAACATGGAAGAAATTGAATATAACTCTGGTAAAATCATTCAATTTTCGTTTGGCTTATATCGAAGACAGTGAATCGACAAAACATTTCTTGAATCCTTCTCATAATTGACTTGACAAAGCGGTTTGAATATTCCATTTTTATGACATATGTATGTGTCATTGCATTGAACGCTTTGTTGAACAATGAGACAAATATTTGAACAGAATAAAGATGATTAATTTTCAATATTCATATAATTCCACGATTGAAATAGTAAATACATTACTTATTTTTCCATTCGAACTTAATTTGAATAGGTACATTAAAGAGTAAGTTGACTTTAATTTTTTAAATCTTATAAACATATTAATTCTTTGAGTTTTATTCTAATTTAGTGTCTTATTATTTTATGATCATTGTTTAAGTTTTTATCTTATGTTATACATAATATTGTGATCAGCTAGTTCTATATATTTTAGTCAGAACCAGGACTTTGCCACAACATCGAACGAACTTTTTAATTTTTTTTCTTTATTCGTGCTTCTTATTTATTCATATTTTTTTTCTCTGTTCGTGTTTTTTTTTTCATTTATTGGTGCATACAACTTGGTCTATCACTTGCTCTCACGGATGTTATGCGACAAAGCAAATTGGAAACAATTTAAAATTATTTTGTTTTTTTTTTCATTTCAATAAACTAGATGGATAAACCATAATTCAATCTTTCAGATATTTCACAGACTTCTATGATTTTATAAAAGAAAAAAAAACATTAATTTCGGTAGAACATTGGTAGATTAAATGTACTATGATAAAGTAATATATTTTTAAAATTTCGGAGCTTTAAAAATCTACAAAAGACGATGGAAATAAAAGAAAAACAAGTTGTAAACAAAAAAATGGTGGATAAAATGAAGCGAAGGTAAAAATCAATCATACATGCAATGCATGATCAAGAAATAAACGAATAAAATAATGTATCGAATTAGAACACATCCACCATTTAATACGTTTCATATCGTCAATTAATGACACCTGTATGCGATTTTACCTTTAAAAATTAGAAAAAATCTCCCTGTTTTTTCGAAGTTGTATCTACATTTATTATTATTTCATGTCAAAATATATTACGTTTTTATCTATTCTATGTCGAAATTTAGAAACATGATCTTCTAATCTATTGATTGCATTTAGTTCCTTGTTTTTCAATAGAATAAATATAAAAACAATACCATTACATTTACATGTTCTAAAGATATGAAGAAACAAATTCAATTGTGTATTTTCATATTTCTGTACAATGCATTATTTCATCATGGAATGAGTGATCGAACAATGATTACATCGTATGTAAAACAACAAATGAGTAAAACAGTTCTGTCTCCATATTATACAGCATACACAATATTAAACAATGAAATTGTGCATAAACTGTTGAATATTGATAGTGATAGTGATGAAACAGCAGTACGAATATTAATCAATTCTTTAATATGTTCATCTACGAATATTTTAAATAAATTACAGAGTGCAAGCAAAGCTATAGAAGAAATTGTTAATACAACTGATAAACATATCACTCAACTTTTGCTCGATATTTCAAATCAAGAGAAACATGTGTATCAAAGTGAACAAGATGTTCATCAAGCACAGATCAATCTACAGCACGCTCAAAATCAAGCAATAATCTTGCAAAAAAGTCTACATGAAACTCAACAATCTTGGAACAGTGCTAATCGAGAGGTTTACTACGCATACGAAGAAGTGGCAAAAGCTCGTCGATGTTATATAAAACAACATAAAGGACTTTGGGGCTTTATTGTTCGATTATTTACTGGAGCAGCTAAGCCTTTATGTCGAATAGTTAATTCAGCTGGTATTACTAGAGCAAAGAAAAAACGATCAATTACCGAGGAACATTTGATTCATGCATATCAACGTGTTCAAATGTATCAAGAAAACTTTGCTAGCGCACAAGCACATTTGATAAAGACTCAAATGCAAATGAATATCGCTAACACTCAATTAGAAACAACGAAAACGATGCTCAAAGAACAGCGGGATCAACAACAATTGACAGCGTCGTTATCAAAACGATTGAGAACCGTTGAAAAACATCTGGCTAATGCACTGGGTTCATCGGCTGTTCTTCAAGATGAAATAGCTAACTTAATAGATTACGAACTTGTTATTGAGCCGTTAAATACTATTTCAAATGATATGCGCCAATTAAATGCCATAGAATGGCTTGGTTTAAATATTTCAACAGAAACTTCTCATCAAATTAATGTAAATCTAAACAAACTGATTGAAATATTGCCTAAAATGCCATTGAATATGTTATTCTCGAATGAAACTAATAATAATTGCAGTTTAGTTTCAAATATTCCAGTGGAAATCATGTCTGACATTGAACAAAGACGAAAACGATCTACTGGAGACATACCTATTAATGAAACTCATCAGTGCTCGTATCCGTTAGGTGTTTTTATTTTGTCGACTGAACGGTGGGTTGTAAGAAACATATTCTATGTACGCAGGGAAACCGATCAGACTATATTCATAACTGATCAGCTCAATGATAGTATCGTAGCATGGACAAAAACAGCAACAAAGGGTCAAATAGTAGCCGGTGGTAATGGTCGAGGAAATGCATTGTATCAATTCAATGTGCCCACAGCTGTTCTAGTTGATAAAACAACAAATAGTTTTATTATTTGTGACGCTGGAAATAAACGTATCATACGATGGCCTCGCAAACATGGCACCACTAGTGGTACTATAATGATTAAGAATATTGATTGTTTTGGTTTAGCTCAAGATCAACAAGGATATCTCTATGTGAGTGACATAGAAAAACATGAAATTCGACGATATGCAAATGGGAAATATGCCATTGGGAAAGTTGTTGCTGGTGGCAATGGACAAGGTAATGATCTCAATCAATTCAATTTTCCTGGTCATATCTTTGTCGATGGAGAACAATCGATCTATGTGTCCGATTGGAATAATGCACGTACAATGAAATGGATCAAAGGTGCATATCAAGGAATGATACTTCGTAATAGAACAGGTAATTAAAACTATTGTTGAAATTAACCGTATGATTGATGTGTTGTTTTTATTTTTAAAGTTTCTCAAGTGAATGATCAGTGGGATCAGCATGGTACGATTATTTTTAATATTAATAGAACATATTCACAAACTGATGGTTTTTACATGAACAAAGATCAAACATTGTTCGTTTCTGAGAGCAGAAATCATCGTGTAATGGAATGGAAAATCGGTGCAATGACAGGTCGAGTTGTAGCTGGTGGGAATGGAGAAGGAAATGGTTTACACCAATTGAGTTATCCACGTGATATAGTCGTAGATGAAGATAGTATTTTCATTTGCGATCGGTTGAATAGTCGAGTGATGTTATGGTCTACTCGAAATAACAAACAAGGTGAATTGTTTATTGATAAGATTTCATGCAAAAAATTAGCGTTAGATTATCAAGGTTCGCTTTATGTGTCTGATATTTGGGGACAAGATGTGAAACGTTATTGTATAGGAGAAAATGTAACAGTAGTAGTAGGTGGTAATGGAGCAGGCAATGGTCTTAATCAAATTAATAATGTTCTTTCGATTTTTATCGATCAGGATTATTCGATTTATGTATTAGACGCAGAGATAACAGTAAATTTTCTTAACAGTACACATTCTAATGTACCGTAATTATAGGGTTTTGTATTGAGTGACGGTCTCAAATATTGGCGTGTTATGAAATGGACTCGAGGTGCCAAAGAAGGGACTATTGTTGCTGAAGATTATAGACCATACAAATCTTCACTGTTTTTCATATATTCAAGTGGTCTATTCGTTGATTCATCAGGTACAGTATATATAGTGCATCCTATCAGTGGTCAAGTAATGCGCTGGTCCAAAGGTGCAACTCAAGGTACCTTTATTGCTACTGACAGAGGAATTCGTCGAGATTCTTCGTTATCTACTACTGCTTATTGCAGGAGACCACAGTAAGTAAAACTTAAGCTAAGTGTTAGTTTAATGATAACTTTTCTCATGTAGGTACATAACATTAGATCGTTATAGTAATCTATACATTGCTTCTGAGGATTGTTTTTATATTCCTATTGTAAAACAATTCGAACTTATTAAAGAATTTAGTAAACCTCAAGAAAATATAATATCGCCGAAGTTCCATATTTCCTGTTCAGCTGCTCATCCAAATATTTCCGAAACTAGCAAATGGATGCAAAAGGGTACTGAAATTAATGATCGATATTTCAATTATATTCAAAAAACTACTTGTACTTCTGGCGCACGTTACGGTCTTTGTATAGATGAGGAAGGGACGACTATTTTGGTTACTGCTTCATATTATAGTGTCGAACAATGGAGTTTAGATATCGCCGATAGCTATATCAGCAAAGTTGTTGCGGGTTGTGAAGGAACATTGTCGGAAAATAATTGTCTATGGTATCCTACTCATGTGATTGTCGATCAAGATACTTTATTAATCTGTGATCGATCAAACAATCGAGTCATGCGATGGCCTTATGAGAATGGAACAACTGGTGAAATCGTTCTTACCAATATTATGTGTTCAGGTTTAGCATTAGACGATCAAAGAAATCTCTATGTTACTGACGAATTGAAACATGAAGTTAGACGCTATGGTTTGGGTGAAACAAATGGAATATTAATAGCTGGTGGACATGGTAAAGGTGAAGATTTTAATCAACTTAATAGTCCCGGTCATATCTTCGTCGATCAAGATTATTCTCTCTATGTGTCTGACACCAACAATCATCGTGTAATGAAATGGACTCAAAATGCGAAAGAAGGTATTATTGTTGCCGGTGGTAATGGAATAGGAAATAGTACAACACAATTGCAATTTCCAAAAGGACTTTTCGTTGATTCCTTCGGATCAGTCTACACAGCAGACTCTCAAAACAATCGAATCATACGTTGGTCCAAGGGAGCAACCGAAGGAACGATTATTATTGATGAAAATGTTCAAGTTGAATGTGCTATTAAATTTAGTCGACCCGAAAGTCTAGTTTTCGATCGTTATGGTAATATGTATATTACCGAACCTTATAACTATCGAGTTCAGCGATTTCGTATTCTGAGACGTTGAAATAAAATTTATCTTCAAGTATTTTATTATACAGAAATTTGCTTTGTCTTTTTTATTTTGTTTGTTGGAACAAATTCCCATTAAAAACACACATAGAGATGCTTGTTACATAATAGAATTTATACAAAGAGAGAAACCGGGAGTTTGAAATAATTATTTGAACATAATGATTAATAAAAAGAAAAGAAAAGAAAGAACATGCATTTTTTTTCTATCTGCATACAATTAAAGACTACCGAATGGATCATTCACCTGAGCTTGTTTAACAAATGAATTGCTGTATGATGTTTGAGCAGCAAAAGGATTGTTAGAATTATTGTTATTCATTGAATAACTCATCTAGTAGAAAATGAAAGATTATCAGACAAAACAAAAAAGAATTCAATTTCAATGCAATACCGATGATCCATTTGGCGCAACAAATGGATTCGTCATGGGCAAGGATGTTGTTGGTTGTTGCCATGTATTCATCTGTAGAAAAGGAAAAACAAAGACGAAAATATTTGAATCGAACAAGTTCAACTTACACCAGCACCAAATGGTACATTCGTCATTGAAGGATTTGTCCATGTTGTTCCGGGTGCATTCATCATTCCACCAGCATTCATACCGATTTTCTGTTGACTTTTAGTTTCATTTGGATTCCATTGATGATCTTTGCTAAAAGGAAAGATACATTTGAGATTGTGAACAAAATATTGATCGATGTGAACTCACCTAACTTTTGAATGATCTTTAATATCGAGATTATTAATCAATTGATTAAGTGACGAATTGAGATCGCCCGATTGAAGTGGCTTAGTAACCATAGCAGGGTTATTGGTTACTAATGGGACCGTGGTTTGATTTGTTGATGTTGGTAGAAGAATATCATCGAATAGAAGGGCTATAAAATATCTTCGATTATGAAAATGACAAAAAAAAAGATTTTCTCTACGTTGCGGTGGAGCTGATGGTTGAAATAGATTTTGAGTTGCAGGTGTAGCAAGTGAAAAAAGATCATCAGCTAATAGCTGTTGTTGATTCGTTGAAGTCGAGTTTTGTGAGAAGAGATCGACACCACCTAATTCATTACTTGTCGATGCGAGTGTTTGTGGCGAAGTTGCTTCTTTTTTCTATTCATAGAAAATAAAAATTTTTTTTTTCATTTTTATATGATTGAGAATGAAGAAAACGAACTTTATTGAATTGTTCAAGTGCTTTCGCTTCTTCTTCGAGTATTTTCTGTGGATCATCACGACTATAACTTCGCATATCTTGTTCACTTTGTTGTCTATAAATAAAAATGATTAAATTTCAAGTAGAATTCGATCTTTGTTTTGCTCACTTATTGATTAACGATTGTGAAGATACTTTTTTGCCTTCGATATGTGTTAAATGATTTTCCAATGCTTCTAGCAAACTGCTTGGAGCCTAGAAATTCATATTGTTTCGATTGTTGATAAAGAATAAACAAAACTTACACGAGATAAATCTGGAATTTCACTATGTTCAACACCCGATGTCTAAAAAAAAAGCGGCGATCTGTTTATTAAAAATTCTCGAAAAGTTTTATTCGAAATCTATTGAGCTGAGCAAAGTCAATTACCATGCCCCAGAACGACCGAGAAAAGAATTCTTCAAAACGCTATGAAATTGATCTTTTCATATCGAATTAAGTTTTCTTTCGAATAGAAAATCTTACTTCAGCAATCTTTAAAAATTGTGAAACTTTATCAGTTCGTTCGAGAAATTTCTTATAAATATCCAATCCTTCACGACATTGTTTCTTGTTCAATTCGAAATATTTTTCTAATATATAAATAAAATTCAATTTGCAAAATTTTCGCTTTTCATTTTCCTACCAAGTAAATTAATAATTCCATCATTAAATGCTGCATACAAATGTATGAGATCTTTAATTAGCAGAAAGAAGCAACTACTAAATACACCATTTGCTAATTCGTTTGGTGAAATCTAGAATTTCAAAAGCATTATCAAATAGATTTCAAAGAGAAGCTCAATTCTTACATCAAATACAAGTATTGCATCTAGTTGTTTACGAAGACTTGGCAGTGCTTTTAATAACTAAAGTCAATTTTGATTAACAATGGATTCGTTTTTTTGAAAATAATTTACTTTATCAATATTCATTGTTCGAAGATAACCATCGTCTTTTCTAGAAATGCAAATGAATAGATTCAAATCAAAATCCGAAATGTTTTATCCAAACCCTCGTTTGACTTTACAAAAATCATAGCCTAATAATTTATAAGCTTCACGTTTTTCATTTAAATAAGTCGAATATCGACGAATATATGTTGACATATCACCGCCGGGCATACCTAATCGATCGACATAGATAGCCGATTGTAAATGATTATTATGTGAAGCCATATACGCTTCGAAACGCTAGAGATAAAAGGACATGAGAACAAAAAAAGTAAAATTTCAAATGTAGGTCAGATAACGTACTTCATTTCCGAAAGCCATTAAATGATGAATCGTTATCAATGCTTTGAATGATACAACCCATGATGAATTTTGTGTACGTTCGATTAATAGATCGGCTATTTCAGGAATGGAAACATTCATTTCGTGTGTTGCTTGTAAAAGATCTTTTCGAGCAAACAAACAAATTTTAAACGAAAAGAAAATGTTCGAATTTACAATCTAAATGTTTTCGTTTTGGTCCCATGATTTCTTCGGTTGTTGCTTTACAAACGACTTTAGCAACAGCTTGTCCAGCAATCGTATTTTTAGCAGCTAGAAATCGATCGACAATACTTTGTCCGCCAGGTTGTATCATTGTTTGTTTGTCTGTCTGTCTAGTCTGTCTCGTAAAATAAAATGACTGAAATGACTATGTTCGTCATTTTTGTATTTAGAGATAAACGAAACAAAGAAAATGATTCTTTTTATTTACATTTAAACTACAAATGGCGACATAGTTAGTTTATGATTGGCGTTTGGAATGGAAATATTCGAAATAAAATCTGGATATATCTTTGAAAAATACGTTTATTGATTAAATACAAAAAAAAATATATATATAAATAAATTAAAATAACAACGGTGAGACCCAAATAGCAATTATCGATGTTAGGAATGATGAAAGAACATTCACTTGATTATTTGACAATAAATTTCGGCCAGATATTCGTTCAACAGATGGGCCTGGCTTTTGTACTGTAACATTTCGTTCTCGATCGTAACCACTAAACTGTAGTGTAGCACCAAGAATTGAATCAATAATCGATCCCAACAGACCGAATAATGTACAATAAATTAACAATTGAATATGAATCAACAATGTTTCAGATAGATATTCTGTTCGACAGAAAAGAAAATTTCCCAGAAAATAACTTAAACCAATAAGAAATCCACCGAATAGACTCGCTAAACATCCGGCTAATGATATTCCACCGTTTGTTCCTATGGGAACAAGACGAAATGGATTTGTTACTAATCGAGGATTGTTTTTCGACAGAACCGAACCTAATTCTGATGCCAATGTATCGCCACAACAACAAGCGATTGTAGTCAAAAATCCAATCGAATAAATCGATGATGACGAAAGATTTCGATCGATTGGATAGGATATTCCTGAACAGTTCGTTTGCCAAAGGTATCCAATTGCATATAGACCAGCAATTGCACCATTCGATAGAACTTGAATATGATCTCGAACGGTTCGTTTGTAGAGTTTCGTATCGATTTTATGATCATTTTCTAAGATTTTCGATTGTTTCAAATCGAATTTATATCGTGTTGATATCGATGCACTTAGAACAAGTGCTATCATAACAAATAGAAAGACAATATTCGAATAAGCAATAATCAAACACAGAACAAAACCAGTCAATGCACCGAGACGTGTAAATGATCCACGTTTGTATTCGAATATTGCAATAAAAGCAACAAGTACAAATGAACGAACAAATATCCACAATGAAAAATCCATTTTAAATCTTAAATTTCTGAAATAAAGATATTGATTTCTATGTATAGAAGTTTATTTAGTTGCTTGTATTTTTTTTAAATATATATATATATGAAAAAAAGAAAAGACAACGAAAAGATTTACAAGTGATACATGACAAGAGAAAGAGATTAAACATAAAAAAAAACGAAATTTTTAAAGATAAATGTTGTTTTCTTTTCTTTTGCTGGCGCATTGTGATTTTGTTTGTTCGTAAAAAAAAAGAAAAAGAAAGAGAGAACGTCTTTGAGAAGAGAAGAAAAAAAAAGAAAATAACAGTGTTTTAGTTCGAACCACCACAACAACCTCCTTCACCGCCAACTCTTTGATTTGTCGGTCGAGTAACTGTAATCGACGAGGCATCATTGCCACGCCCTCGTCCACTCGCTGATGTATCTTGCGTTTTCGGTAATTTCTTTGCAATAGCCATAAATATATCATTTACATTCAATGCAGTTTTAGCAGATGTTTCCATGAAAATCAACCCGTTTTCTTCGGCATAGGTTTGCGCATCGGCCACTTCAACTTGTCGTTTAGCATCGAGATCAGCTTTATTTCCTGCTAAGGCAATAACAATATTCGGTGCAGCTTGACGTTGTAATTCTTTAACCCAAACTTTCGCTCGACTGAACGTATCAGCATTCGTTATATCGTAGACAACGATAGCAGCTTGAGCACCACGATAGTACATCGGTGCCAACGAATGATATCTTCAAAAAGTAAAAAACAATAATGAAACTGAAATGTTCGAATGATAATTGGCCTACCTTTCTTGTCCGGCTGTATCCCATAGTTCGAGTTTAACTGTAACATCGTCGACGGATACTGTTTGTGTGAGAAAAGCAGCGCCAATTGTTGACTCTTGATATTCATGAAATTGTCCTTTGACAAAACGAAGTACGAGTGATGATTTGCCAACAGCTGATTCACCAAGGAGAACCATTTTAAATTGACATGTTCGTCCTGTTTGTGCGTTAGCTGTTTGACGGTTGTTACTGGTCATTATTATATTATTTTTTTATTTGAACGGAAAGCAAGATAAAAAAACAAACAAACAGAATCTAGAAAAATAAAAATAAATGAGTAATTAATCAGATGACTAATGAAAATAGAAAACAAGACAGACAGCCATGATAGGCAAGTGTATGTGTGCATCTTTCACGAACTGATTTTTTCCTTCGTCAGAAGAAGAAGAAAAAAAACAATAAACAACGAGCAGTGACATCTATTTATCAATCGATCAATCCAAGTATTTCGAGTTTTTTTTTCTTATAAAATAAATTTTCATGAAAAAAAGAAGAAAAAATTATTTTTTTTTGAAATTCTTATAATTATCTGTCTAATCAATTCAGAGTTGAGATCAGCTGAGCACAACCAAACATCTAACTCTACTATCGATATACATATACATCGTGTCCTTGGACAAAACTCCGTTTTTCAATGGGAAATTGCTTGCGAGCACAAGACGATCATGCACGTCTACTTCCTCTAACAGCTTCAACTCGTCCATCAGTAGTAACAGTCACCACATCTGATAATAGTGTATCTATGCCGAAAGTAAACGTAAAAAATCAATCAAAATATATCATTGCCTTGTTTTTTTTACAGTTAATTGCAGTCAATCGTCAAACAGATATAAATATTATTAAAGCTGCTCAATCACGAAATCTCTTCGAACATTTACCATTAGTTAATTACAATGAAAAACTTGTCAAACAAACTGAGTATACGGCAAAATTCTCATTGATAGAATCTCATTGTGTTTTGTTTTCTTTTTCTAGTTGTGCTATTTGTTTAATTGATTTTCTTCCCAATGAACAAATTCGACAGTTGCCCTGCGATGGTGGTCATGTTTTTCATCCGACATGTATCGATAGTTGGCTAGAGAAAAGTCTCACATGTCCACATTGTTCGATCAATGTCGATGCCGTTTTACTTCTCAAATTTATTCCTAAATCGACTCATGATGATGATGATGATTGAATCTAGTGTAAACTTTTTGTGTGCATATTTATCTAGATTAGATCTGTTGTTTTTCTCTCTCTCTATCTCTCCTTGTGATATCGATTGTACTTTGATAAAAAACTATACGTTGATTTACGTAGAATGTTGTTTTTAATATTTGAAATGAATAAGACAAAAAAAAGAAGAAGAAGTTTGATTTTCAGGACAAGAAAAAAAAGGAAGAAAAACATCATGAATTTATTTGAATAAGAATCTAATAGAAGAGGATAGAGAGCCAGGGGAAGACGATTATTTAGATCAAAAATCTATTTCTTTTTTTCTCGTATGAATAAGCAAAGAAAATAACATGTAGACATAAATGCATATCCGATAAAACAAAATCTGACACACCGAAACGAATCGTTTGCTTTGTCACCGGAATTTAATCTATTGTAATGTTTCATCTCCTAGATATTCATCTTCGCTTGTATTTTCCGTTGAACCGAAATAAACTGAACTGTGTTCTAAAAATGAATAGCGCAAAGTTATATTTTTGTATGAATTTCATTATGTGGATTTTTATTACTTCGTCGTAATGGCGAAGTTGAATAATCAAACGATTGTTGATTGTCATGGTCTGATTCGTAATATTCAATTGAATGATTCAATCGTCGTCGAACACGATTCTTCGTATTTGAACGTGTTTGTTGTTTTCGATGGTTGGTTTGTTTAGGAGATTGAAAATCATCATCTTGTAAATCCCAATCGAGTGCATCAATCGATCGATGTGATTGTGAATAACGTTTCGATAGAGTACATAGATCCGTAGCGATATGTTCGAGATCTGTATAAAAACGACTTGTCTGCTCGAGAGCACGTTCGAGACCTTTTTCTGTTGATATGTGAGATTCATTGACTGGATCTAATCAAAAACAAAATACTAACTTATGTAAATAACGTTTTTCTTTTTGTTTGTGTCTGTATATTTACGAGTATCGTATTTTTTCGAGAAGATTTCATGTTCGTCATCTAAATGTGTTTGATGATCGTTTGCTGCTAATTCCGGGCAGTCAACGCCCGAATCACCAGTTAATGAATTGGAATGATATGAATCTTGAAAAAGATTGACTGTACTCAATGATGACGACATTTCTGACCATGTCATTTCGTCAGACAATGGTGTTGTTTGACTATCATCATCGTAATCATGTTTAAGAAGTGTTTCTTGATGAACATTTTCAATTTGTTTGACATCTCGTTTTGTTGATTTAATATGTGAAATAGGAGTAAACCAATTTGTCAAAATCCGATAGAGTATGCAACAACCGATACCAATACCAAAACCAATTAGACAACAAATTGTTTCATTTCGACGGACTAAAAAACAAAAAACGGTAAATGAATAAGAATCAATTTTGTTCTGTTGTAATTGTTGTTATATGTTTGCCTGTGCCTGCCATTAGATTTGTTCGTTTTATGAACAAAACAACATGCTGGTTTTTTTCTCTTCTCAACATATTAGAAAAATAAAAATACTGTCAATATTTGACCTTTTGGATATCTTATATTTCGAGGCAAATCATCTAATTGCAATATGTTTTCTTTTTGTCTCTTGTGATTAAACCCATGACTTACCATTCGATGTACTGAATAAAAACTCCATTAGAACTCGGTTTTCACCGAATGAAAAGGTAAAAATAAGAGGAAAAATATGCAATAAACCTGTGCAGAACGCTCAACAAAACAATGATGTTTCACTTCGTCCGTCGAGTTTGCCTTCTGCAATCAAAATATACGTTGATTTTTCTATCATTGTCGGTTACGTATGCGCACAAATATATATGCATGTTTGTTTCTCTCGAACACATACGTATACAAAACGGTAACGGCGTGTATATATTTTTTTTCCTCACTACGAACACACACGTTAGAGAACGAGAAAAAGAAAAATACTGGTCAATTTATCTATCCGATAGATCTTTTCCGCATAGCATGTGGTCGGGTCAGTTCAGACAATGCCTATCAACTCAATATGTTACTAATCATTAAGTTTCGACCTATTAATCAATATAACATTAACCTTCTTGGCGATTTTTTTTACGTACTTACCATGTTCAAGGAGAATTTGACTCATGGATAAAATAAGAAAAAAGTTCGTTGCACGAGTCCATAGTTGTTTGATTGTCGTATGCATAATTTCTTTTTCGATTAGCACCGTACAAACAATCGGTGGTAGTGGGTGTTATGATAGATCAAAGCACTTGCATAAATTAGGATTAAATATCTTTATATATCTTTCTGACAAATTTCTCTCGTTTCGTTCGACATCTGTGCGCTTGTCGCATTGCGTTTCTACGAGAAAATGATCTTCTTCGTTTATCATTTCTCCTGAGAAGAAAAGAAAAGGAGAGAAGAAACAGCAACAACAACAACAACAACATTATTGGTCGATTATTTTCTCTTTTCTAATTAATCAATTTATCAAAGGCGAATCTCTGCAAGATAGAAAGCTCGGAGACAAGTGTCGTTTTTTCCTTTTCTCTTCTGATAACATCGCGAATTGTCATAATGAACAATTATCGTACATAATCAATCATTTCGACAGTTAATCGGAGAACGATACGTACAAAAGAAGAAGCAAAATAGCAAAACAAGACTTTTGCCTGCTTTCGAAACAAATTCATATAAAACGTGTCTGCAAACCAGATTTGACGTATTGGAAATAAGAATAACACAAACTAATAATTGAATAATGTGATTATTATTATGGTTAATATTTCATGCGAAGAGAAAGAGAAAAAGACACAAAATGTAACGACGTCATTTATCCTAATTGAAAGATCAACATTCGAAGTTTTACCTTTGAATATAAACCATGGTTCACAATCGATTAACGGTGAATAAAAACAGATTTGCAATGTCGGAAGACAGTATGTAGTTTGAAAGAAAACGAGATACGAACGATTGATTAATCGTGTTAATGTTTCACTTGAAACAATCTAATCGAAAAAATTCTCATCAATTTTAAAGAAAACAACAGAATATGTCGTCGTATTACACGAACTAAGAAACTATTCGTGTTGAATCCGTACGATGATGAAGTCAACATTTGTATGTTCGTTATTGTTAATAATTGTAAAACATGTGTTTCGAAGCGAACTAATATGACAAGTGAAATACTGTCGAGTCTTTTCTTTTCTCAGATAATCAGAAACGGAAAAAGAACAAGAAACGATTTTTCTATAGGAATCATCAATAGCAATTGTCTATTTTATTGCGTATCATTATCCTACGCTTTCTTTTATTTTCTATTTGAGAATAATATTGAAAGGAAGAAGAAAAAAAATTTTCTGTTTTATTTTTGTTTTTTGTTATGTTTTTTTTTTACAACATTTAGGAATAAATAAAACGACTTTTTTTTTGTTATGAAGATTCAACGACGTTTAGTAGATGAGAGAAGTTCGGTCGATGCCGATGATAATGTGGTTGGCGAACCAGCAAGAACTTCATCGATAAATGAAGCAAAATTATGGATAGTTGAACCACCGCAAATAATTCGTGCATTTTGTTTGTTCATTAATTGAATATGATAGGATTCTTCATAAGTTATGCCTCCAATTACATAGACAACGATTTCACTTGGTCTGAAAACGAGATTGATTGATACATACATACAATTCTTTTATTTTCATGCATACTTATTTATTTGTCCTTGTGATTGTTGCATAAGATTGACTTGTTCTTTTGCATTGGCATTTGGATAGGATGTATCCTTCAATTTACCTCGTAATAATTGTTCAAGTAAGTCTTTTATCAATGGAACATGTTGAGCATAAATATTATCGACGCCCTGACATACACAACAAATCATGAAACATGACAATTTTGTGTTCATTTTGACATACTCGTAAGCCTCGAATGAATTGTCGTGTTATTGCCATGGGTGTTTGAGTATTGAATAGGTCAGCTTGTCGAAATTTCAAACCACCATATTCGACAATTGCTTGAAGGAACTTTTTAGAATAGAGAAAAATAAAAATCGTCGAATTATTTTGATGTTCGATTTTACTTGAATATGTTTCTCCGATAATCGGCGTTGTTTTTGTGCTTCATATTTCAATGTATTAAATTCGTTACTCGCATGTCTTTCGTATCTCAATGCGTACAAAGCTAATAAACGAAGAATGTCCAAATCTCGAATTTTATCATCTTTAATTAATCGTTTGATTTTCTATTCAATTAGATCGACAAGCAAATCAATCAAATATGATAAATAACTGTTTCGTACTTGAACAACTTCATTATGATCACCTTGACAGACAAGATGTTGTTCGGTCTCACTGACTTCAAGTAAATGATGTAGACCAACAAGACGTGACAATTCACTAACGATTGTCACGTGTTTTGAAACGGTACCAGACAATTTTTTAAATTGAGGATAATTTTCAATGAAAGTCTACGAAGAACAGAAATTAAATAATTAAATATTATTTTCGTCATTTTGTCGAACTTTCATATCTCCGATTGATTCGATTTTCGATTGACTTTTATGTTTTTCTTGAAAATGTTCCATTAATTCTTTGATATTCGTCGCTATTTCACCGAAATTACTATATAAATTCTAAATAAAAACAACAATTACCCATCGAATGTTATTTATATGAAACTTTTAACTTACATTCGAATAGAATTCATCATATTCAGCATTCATAACAACTTCTTCCAATTCTTTAGCTATGTCCGGTACGTGACTAAGAGTGACACGATTATTTTTTATTCCGATTAATTCATGAACCATAGCTTGATATGTCCACTAAAACAAGACAATATGAGATAGTGAAATGTTTCGTTTTGATTTTAAAATCAAACCTGATTGAGTAATGGAGTAATCGCATCTTCACGTCGATCGATAATTAAGACAACAGTTTGATTCGTATCGTTCGGATTTGAAACACTAAAATCTGCTTGACGTTTCAATGTACTCTGAAATGAAGAAAAATTGTACAACGACATAAGTGAAACAAATTGATACCGAGAGTTTATCAGCAAGCATTCGTGCCATGTTCGATGATTTCTGATATCGAATTGTAGCCGATTTCTTTCGTAGAGAAAGTAATAATGAGACAAGACCTTGAACAGTTCGACGAAGAACATTCTCGTTCCATTCATAATTTCTCTAGAGAAACAATAAAACAACATAAATAAATATCGAATTTTGTTGCTTTTTTTTTACAATATAATTATTGGAAATATTCAACGAAAATAAATGCGTATTGATGGCTAAATAATCAGCATAGAATTCAAAAATGCCTTTGACACATTCGAATTTGTCGGCTTCGGCTAGAGCTTTGATATCGCTCATTTCGACGAAATTCGTAAAATCTAAATCGCAAAAATCGAACCGAATTGAATTTGAATTGTCAAGTTTGTTTTTCTAATTTACAAATATAATAATGGTCGTATTTCGGATCGGATAGTTCGCGTACTAATGCAGTAATGTTCTCATCCGTTGGACGTAGCAAACACATTGCACTCAAATTTTTCAAAGTCTTTCGTCCACCGAGATCGATTCGTTCGAAAAGAAAAACTTCTTTTTGAAGAATTTCCGATTGAGCATAGACCATACTGATAATCGATGCCTAAGACAAAACGAAATATGTATGAATCTTTTTCTCTCTCTCTCTGTTTGCTCACTGTTTCTTTATCCATAACAAGCACTTTCATTGTTTGACCACATTTTTCAATCATTTGATTGACATACGAACGAACAGCTTCGATAACATTTATGTTGCTCATATTTTTGTTTAGTTGTGTTGAACTAACTTGTCAATCGAATCGAGTCATCATCACAGCATCGATTTGAACCAATCGGAATCAAGCAGAGGAAAAAAGAGGACGCTATCGTAAAGACTTAATTTCACGGGCATTTAGCAGCATGTCATTGAGAAGATCTTTTTTCTGTTTACATCATCGAGGTCAGGCTGATATAATCTATTGTTTGCACTCGGTTGCCTCGAAGAGAAAATGTCTGATATATCCATTCAGTTCTTCCAGATATATCGACTGTTGGCGAAAAGGCTTGTATAATGTACCTTGTGTTAGTTGTTTTATTTATTCTAATTTCTTGTCATGAAAATCAAGCCGCGTTAAATTCAACAGAAAATCAATTATCAAATTTTTGTTTGACAACAAATGATTGTTGGATAAACTCGATTTGTTTGAACAATTCTTGTCAATGTCAACAAGGTTGGTTTACACGACAGTATCATGCGCCATGTTCATACAAACAATTCTCGAAAATTTCAATATTTTTCTCATCATTTTTCTTTGGTTGTACGGGTTTCGATTGGTTTCTATTATCACGGCGTAATTATCTTTATATTCTCACTGGTCTACTGAAATTTCTTCTCACATTAGCTTGCTGTATTTGGTCACGTTTAGCCATTCTAAAGCGAAGAATACCATCATCAACATCGATGGCTGATTATTTAAGTATTATCCTAGCAATTCTATCATTAACATGGTGGTTAATCGATTGGATACGAATTCTATTCAATAATTTTCCCGATGGAAATTCTATTTTTTTGTATTGAAGATGTTTTGAAATAAATTTGTGATATCAAACGACCTCTGTTGTGGAGACCTAATAAATATTATAAACAAAGAAACGATTGTATATATATATTCTTCGCTTCGTTTCATTTCACTTTTGATTTTCTCGTTTACTAATGGAAACACTTGTCGAAATTCATCCCGTTGTTCGTACAACACAACGGCAAACAAATAAAAAATCTCTTGAACAAATTGATACAAGTCAAATCGAACGTATAACTCATGTTTTTAATTCAGTTAAATCTCAATTACATGCTCGACTCGTAACGAATGTTGTCGATATTGTTAAAAAAAATGAAAAATTTCGTCGAATGACAAATCGATGTTTCGAACATATACCGATCATGGCTCTTTGCATGGGTGTGAACTTGATTTGAATTTCCGAACTAATTGAAATATATTTCTTTTTTGGAAATTAGATTCGAATATTTCCGAACATAGTCATCTATTCGACGAACTCGAACAACAATTGACTTCGAAATTTCAATCAATGATTATTAAACTCGATAATCCTGATCAATATTCTTCGTTGCATAATATATTGAAAACAATACGAAATCAATTGAATCAGTTCTATCCCGAAAAAGAAAGTGATAATAAAAATGTCTACTTTCAATTGAGTCAATTTGTTAGCAATTATAATCAAGTGAGATTTTGAGAGGAGATGAAGAATTGAATCGTGCTCGTTTTCTATAGTTAAAAGAATCGGAAAAACGTTCGTTGATTTTCATCATACCTGAATTCGAATCAATCAATATAACAATATTCGAAAACTTGATTACTTTACTCAGGTAACGAGAAAATTCAGGTCAAAAGAAATAAAAACGATCCTCGTGTGTTTAGTTTACAAATCAAATCGATTTCAATTTCGTTCGTTCTTGGTTTATCAGGTGGTGAACATTCATTACAACGTTTGACATCGAGTCGAATTGCATCGAAACTATCGATCGATTCAATCTATGATTCAAGTGCAAGAAAATATTATGAATATATCATCAAATCTGTAAAATTCACTTAAATACCAACTATGATTTATTATTTTCTTCTCTTTTTTCAAAGTTATTCTTGACGGAAAATCAACTTTCAATTACTGCTGAACAATTAAATTTCATCGATACGGGTTATTTCGAAACATTTTCTTTAGCTTGGCTTGAGCATGCACTAAAAGTCATCGTTTATTCTCAAGGCATTCCTTCAGAAATACTACCTTCACTTAATCTCTGTCTATTCAATGGCATCTATGTTTCATGCAATCATTTACCAAATTATCCACTCGGTCGATATCGTTCATCGTTCTATCAACTCTATCTTTCTCAAACATCGTTCATGAATGACTTGACACTCTCGATTAATTCGTCAACAATTCATCAACTTGATACATGTTTAAATTCATTTCTCGAACATCAATGTAATGACAATGTTCAATGTAAAAAATATCGACAACTCGCTAAACAAATTTTCATCGAACAACAACAAGAATCAGTTGAAGAAACGCAACTATTACGATCGATTGGCGAACGAAAATTGATTCGTTATCGTGAACAAGTTTTCATTTGGTTGAAACAAATCAGTGATTCATTTTGTCTAACAACAAAACCATCGGCAAGCAAAATTAACGAGAATTTTCTCAAAGAAAAATTAATTCCTATGACAAGAGAAATATTTATTCGAGAATTAAACGAAACAACACATTGGAAACAACGGCAAATACCTGATTTAGCTATACTCTATCGACTTTACTCCGAATCAGGCACTAAAATACCGTTGAGTGATTGGTTTGAAGTAGGATTACACATTCGATAGAAAAACGAACTTTGAACTTGTTGTTGTTTTCTTTCTTCTTTCTTTCAAAGTCATTTGCATCATTGGTTGAAGAACAAGAAATTATCGATGACAATCAAGAGAAGACCATCTTGTACGTTATTTAATCAGATCGATAATATAAATTTTGATTGTTTTTTTTTGTCTTTTCGAAGAGCACGATTTGTTCATGGTTTAGCCGAGCTCGATTATCTTGGCTTTACAAAAACATCATTACAACGTTCGTATCATGCAACGAAATTAACATGGGATAGTTAAATGACATAAATTAAACTTGACCTTGTCTTTTCTTCTATTTTTCTGGGTCAATGAATAAATAAATAAATGAATGAATGAATAAATAAACAAAAATATACCATGATTAATTAGACGTATTGTTGTCTACGTTTTTCAACTTGACATAGAGAAAAAAATAAGGTCATTTGGAGAGGTATATAAACATGTTTCATTTCTTTTTGATCTGCATATATCCATGACCTACCAACAGGTGAAATAAATATTTATATATATATAACGAATATAGGCGATAAATTGATGTTTAGACTCTTACAGATTCGATGAATGCAAAACGAAAATCTCTATCAAAAATATCTCGACGAAAAAAATTGAAAACGACTCATCAGCGTTTGGATTATAATGTTCGACAAACATTAATGCTTCCATTGATTGCTGATTTAGATTTTCAAATATTGAATAAATCCTGTCGACCCGAAGACCGGCTATTTATTGACATTTTAAATCTAATCTATCTTGTTAGTAAAAGTTTTTCGAAATAAAATCGAACGACATCTAGTTAACTCATTTTTGATTTTTCGAAGTTTGATTACCAATCAAAACCTAACCTTTTTTCTTCCTAATGTGATTCGTATTCATTTGAAATAAGTGTTGATCCAAATTTTCATTTTTCTTACCCAAATGATGCCATCTGATCATAAACAGCATCGTGCTCGTTTTTCGTCAATCGTAACATCGGTTGAACCCGATACGCCCTCCTATGACAACCGAACAACTACGAATCAACATTTTCATGACGTAAGTTACTGGTTTTTTCCTTTTCTGTTTTGCTTATTACTCAACGGGTAAAATAAAAAACACAAAACTTTACCCTTCGAATAATCGATCAAGTTGTAATCTCATGTCGTCAAAAGAGAATAGATCTGTTTCACCGATGACACGACTTTATACGGAACTTCAACGTTTACTAACACCTCATGAGTTCGAGCACTTTTCTGTAAGTTTTAATACTTCAAAGAGATATGATTGTGTTTGGATTTTTTTTACCCACTAAATAAATTTCACTGTATTTTAGCCTTTGATTAATTCAGCTGTTGCTACAGCAAATTGTACAAACGATGAAGCAATCGCTCGACTACATCAAGAACAATTGTACGCTCAAAGTATCTCGAATTCAATTCAATTACCTCAAACATCATCAATCGATATGAGACCAATCCATGAACTTGAGGCAGATGAAGCATTCGCACGTAGACTTCAAGAAGAAGAATATACACGAAAAAGTATTATACCGCCACATCGATCATATCCATCACGTGGATCATCACGGACTGCTCAGCGTGGGAGAACAATTCAGGCTGACGCAGAATTAGCTGCTCAATTACAAGAAGAAGAAGATAGAAAACAACGACAGCAACGTTTTGCACAACCGACAAGAGTTAATCCGACAAATAATCGTTTTCAAATTCCCCCACCTAATCGAAACAGGCCACAATCAGAGATAATAACACGAAATCATAATCATAATCATGATGATGATGATAGTGACGATGATCAACCAAATACTCATGGCACACGAAATAGAAATAATAATAATATTCCAATTCATCATATTTTTTCATTATTTCCACCGCATATTTTTGGTGCAAATCGAGGTGGACATTCGAATCTTGAACAACGAACCGATGATTTTGGTCCTAATGATTACGAAGTAAATAAATCCTACTACGAAATACTTGATTTCGATTGATTTTCTTTCCATAGAATCTTCTCGAACTAGACAAATCAGTTGCTAATAAACCGCTTACAGCCGATGAAATCAATCGTTTACCCACGGAAAAATTTCGTCGAACACCTGCTAAAACTGCTGAAGAATGCACTTGTAATATTTGTTGGGATGAATTCGAAAACGATCAAATCACACGACGATTACCATGTTTACATAGTTATCATAAAGATTGTATCGATAAATGGCTAAAAGTATGTCTTATTGTTTATCTTTTGTATTTCATTTATATTTTCCGTTTTTTTAGACAAATAGTACGTGTCCAATCTGTCGAATATCGGCAAAACAATAATATGTACTTCTTCTCAAGAACTCATTGTTTACTGTACACACATTCTAAATAACATATTTTTTTTTGTTCTTCGCTTTGATAATTAAATGATATTCTTCAATAAAAAAAAACGCATAATAGTATCGAACTCATAACTGTTTATAACGTTTATAAGCATACGCAGGATTCATTCGGTCGGTATATTTGAATTGAGTCATCGTTTGATTTTTACACCCTCAAGCATTGTTTTGGTGTATTTATATAATTTGACAAGATGAAAATGCTAAAAAAGTTCTTATCGAAGAAATTGATAGAAATCTACCGAAATTTTCACTCGATATAGTGCTGTTAATGAAGTGTTCGACACATAAATCAACTCGAAGTGGTTTTGGTGTTGCACGTCCAAATGAAGACATTTCAATATCATATCGACATCTGTCGAAGATTTTAGCAATTAATCTCAAGAAAAAAAAAGAAGAAAGAAATAAACAATCCATTCAGAACGAATGTCTATGAGTCATTATTATCAAAGTGCACAAAAATTACTTCATTACATCTAGTAATATCGATAATTTTTCGTGATTATGGATAGTAATAATAAACCAGGTGACCAAGAAATCCCACGTTCGACTGATCAATCGAGATCAGAAGGTGAGAAATGAGATCGTCGACTAGCAGGTAAATCAATGGAATATTTCTTTTATTTTAGAATCAGTCGTGAATTCTTCGGAACAAATCGAAGAAATTGATGAAGCTCAAGCCGGTGACAGTGATGGGTAATTAATAGATCGTTTTTTAAACTTTTAGATAGAATCAATCTGTTTTTTTTTATTCTAGTTGGGAAACTGATGATGCAGGCGATTTCTATGATAATCATACATCTGATATCGAAGTCGACGATAACGATGATAGTTTCGTCGATATCGGTTTACCTAAACATCTCATAGAATGTTATCCAACAACGACTGTCGATGAAGTATCGGTTGTTGGTAGTTTATGTGATATTTGTCTGAATGAATATAAATCTCAAGATCAATTACGAACGATACCCTGTCTTCATCGATTTCATACGAAATGTATCGATAAATGGCTTCGAGTAAAATATCAAAACTAGAAATTATTATTTACATATATGCAAATAAATGAATTTCTCTTTTAGAAAAATTCGAAATGTCCTATGTGTCGAAGTGATTTAACTAAATCCGAATGGTACACTGAATAAATTTATTCTTGTTATACTGTTCTGTTTTTTTTTCGTTAATATAAAACTTTATTACCGATGAAAATTTTAAGTTTGCACAGTCCATCTGTTGACACACACAGATGATCATTTCTCTCATCGACAGAAAAAAAAAGATCAAAGGTCCAACAGTGATAAATGCGGTCTATAGAGAATTTGTTACTCTCCACCTGTTCTACAGATGTACGCAATCGTTCTATCATTGATTTTTCTCACATACATATGGGCCATAAAAAAAAACGATTGTTTTCGATTAGATTTCTATGATTAATGAATCCGTCGATACAGATCACTGAAAGGTTTTTGATTTCGTTAGAGTATAAAAAAAAGAAATCATTTATTCTCATCATAAAATTACATTAATATTTAAATGAAGTTCAAGTAATATGCAATAGTTACAATCGAAATTGATCAGGTATGAGAAATGAGTTTTTTTTGGATCAGTATTCATGAGAAACAGAAAGAGTTGGTTGATACAACGAGATTTTTTTCTCTTATCTATTTGGCATTTCTTTGTACTCAAGTTAACACTAATCTTCTATTGTTATTAGATAGTTATCAGTACGATTATTTTTCTATTGATAATAACTAGACGAAGTGCAAACGAATCTAAAGGGAAGACTTTCGATGTCTATTAGCGAACAATTGTAGTTATTTGAGAAGGCAATTATCAATTTGATAAATATTTCGAATCTGGACAAAAAAAAATAATTCATTTTTGCTTTAGTCAACATTAATATCCAGTTAAACACGTATCTCATTTTGAAATATCAGATTACTGAATTATTTGATTCTCTCAAGGCCTTTTTTTTGCAATCAGTTATTTTTTTTATCTTAATCTCTCTCCTTCTCCTCCTCCTCTCCCTCACTCTTTATATGATTCTCTCTTTACCACCAAACACTTGTCTTTTTTTTGGTGCATTTTATATTATAAAATTTCTAGACTGGATTTCTCTCTTTTTTTTTCTTTCCTCTCGGTTTTCTTTTTCTTTTCTTTTCTTTTTCTTTCTTTTTCTCGGTTTTTTTTCTCCCTTCTTTTAATGCCATAAGCACGCCATCATTACAGTTCTCCGCTTCGCTATTGATAAAAAACACTTTGGTATGTGATGGTGGCTTTTTTTTCGCTTTACTATAGCAAGCAGTGTCGAGTGGCATAAAGCAAAAAAAACGCTAATATGTATGTGTGCAAAGATTGGTCGTCGTTGCTGCCGTCGAATCCGCACTTTTGTGTCCGTAGCAGAACACAAGAAACGAGAACAGCAGCAGCAGCAGCCGTAGACTGTCTTCGTAATGATGTAAACTAGCGTGTGTGTGTGTTTGTATGAGGAGAAGAAGAAGAAGAAAAAGAAAGAAATGTCCGACCAGTACACTTGCGCGTTAGTTTGACTGTCTTACGCATATGTTTAGTTCCGTATCGTCAACAATGATATCAATGAATATTCCAATGACAGAGTAGAAGAGATAGACAAACAAAAATAAACTGTCATTAGTTAGGTATAATAGAAGAAAAAAACGAATATAAAAGGTTTTTAATGATCCCCGAAAAAAAGCCGATGACAAACATATTGATTATGCATTATTTTTCGTTTCTTTATTGAATGAAAGTAAGTGTACTTCGAGTTTTGTTGAATTTTAGATAATTTCAATAGAATATTTGCACATCGAATAAGATAAGTTGATTGTTTTTTCTCGCTCTCTCTCTCTCCTTCGTTTTTTCTTCGATAACATATTATCAATCACCATTGATCTATAGCAGTTTAAGGGTCGTTTTTCTTTTTATTACAATTTTGTCTCGATTTCAAAAAAAAAATAAGGATCAGAAGTCATTTTGTAGAACAAGAAGAAAAAAAGAATGAGAAGGACTTTTTCCTCGTCGTTTTTTTCTCTTTCTTCTTCTTTTCTTTCGTTGTCGAATATGATGACTTTCGATCGAGAACAAGACCCGATTTCCTATTCTTTGCCGAGCAGGGTGCTTACACGTTTACGAGTCGAAGAAATGACATATGCGTGTCGATGCGTGCGTTTGCCTCGTATTTTCTTCTTCTTTTTTCTTCTCGTTGTCGACATTTAGCATTATTACAAGGCATTCGTCTCCTATGACGAAAGCGAAGGTAAAGAAGAAGAAGAAGAAAAAAAAGGTTTAACTACATCGAAAAGTTCGATGTATATCCTATCAGAATTATAGCCCATTAAAATTATCGAAGATCATAAAATAACACGAGCATGAAGGTTGTGGCTGGTATTTTTTTATGAGCAAGATTTATAATCGAAAGAAATTGGTCTAGGGCATCGTTCGTTTTTCTTCGTTCGACGAAGAAAGTTAGATCAATTTTTTTTTTCAATAATAATTAACTAGGGAATTGTATGTCAAGTTAAGTTCTTTATCGATGAGTGACGTCATACGCTCGCGGCAGCCACAACTACAGAAAAAAAATATATATATTTCTTTCTCTCTCTGGCCCTCTTGCTCGGCTTTGGTTTCTTTCTCTTATTTTTTTTCTATAGTTCTTGTTTTTTTTTCTTCTTCTGTTTTGCATGCGATCGATCGTATCAACAATGCGCAAGAACAGAACAAGGAATATATATGACTTTCTCTCTTGTTTTTTCTTTCTTCTTGGCTATGTCGACATTTTGTTTTTTTTTATCTGATCATTATATTTTAGATCGAGAAAGAAGGAAAAAGAAAATCATTTTTCGTTTGTACCTTCATCTGAACAAACAATGGTATGAAGTCAAGATTTGTTTGCTATTGAATTTTATGTGTTTTTTTTTCTTCTTCTTATCTAGGCAAAAGAAAAGAAACCGAAGAAAGGTGGCGATCAGGATCTTGATGATTTAAAACGTGAAATAGACACTGTATGTTACGAGAATTGATTTTGAAATGAAAATTTATTTATTTCAATCGTAATCTAGGATGTCCATAAAGTAACAGTCGAAGAACTTTTTCGTCGATTTGGTACTCATCCGGAAAATGTAAATAAATCTCATAAAAAACTCGTTGTCAGTCGATTCGATTGGGTTTTTTTGTTGTTCTTGATTAGGGTTTATCCGATGCCAAAGCTGCTGAAACGTTTGCACGTGATGGTCCAAATGCTCTTTCACCACCGAAAACCATTCCCGAATGGGTGAAATTTTGTAAACAAATGTTCGGCGGTTTTGCTATGCTCTTATGGCTCGGTGCCATTCTATGTTTTATCGCGCATGGTATCAGTGTTGCAACATACGAAGAAGCACCAAATGACAATGTAAAACAAAGATTTCTATCGATGAAATAGAAACGAAAATATTTTCCGTTTTTGTTTAGCTTTGGCTCGGTGTTGCTTTGACCGTTGTCGTCGTTGTTACTGGTTGCTTTTCATATTTTCAAGAAGCAAAAAGTTCAAGAATCATGGAATCATTCAAGAACATGGTTCCACCTGTAAGTCGACGAGAATGAATTGATTCTTTTCATGAGTTTGATTTTTAGCAAGCACTTGCTATTCGTAATGGTGAACGACGAAATTTAAAAGCTGAAGAATTAGTCGTTGGCGATATTGTCGAAGTTAAATTCGGTGATCGTGTACCGGCTGATATTCGAGTGTTGAAAGCTCATGGTTTCAAAGTTGATAATTCATCATTAACAGGAGAATCCGAGCCTCAATCACGTGGCCCTGAATTTACCAATGAAAATCCTCTTGAAACGAAAAATCTCGCATTTTTCAGTACATTCGCCGTCGAAGGCACATGTACAGGTCTCGTCGTTGGCACAGGTGATCGAACAGTTATGGGTCGTATTGCCAATTTAGCCTCGAGTAAAATCAAAACACATTTCTCATTTAATAGACAAATGTTTTGTGTGTTTTTAAAATAGATTTGGAAACAGGTGAAACACCGATTGCACGTGAAATTGCCCATTTCATTCATATAATTACTGGTGTTGCCGTTTTTCTTGGTGTTTCGTTTTTCGTCATTGCTTTTTTACTTGGTTATCCATGGCTCGAAGCAGTTATCTTTCTCATTGGTATCATTGTCGCCAATGTACCCGAAGGTTTACTTGCAACAGTCACTGTATGTTTAACATTAACAGCCAAACGTATGGCCAAAAAGAATTGTTTGGTCAAAAACTTGGAAGCCGTCGAAACCTTAGGTTCAACATCAACAATCTGCTCGGATAAGACTGGTACACTCACACAAAATCGTATGACTGTCGCACATATGTGGTTCAATAATCGAATTGTTGAAGCTGATACATCAGAAACTCAACAAAGTAGATCGAAGTTTTGTCGATGGATTTCAGTATTTTTGTTTTTCGAATTCTAGATGCAACTTATAATAAAAACGAACATGGATGGGTAAGAAATTGAAACTAATTACGAATGAAAGAGTGAACATCGAATTTCTTTTAGCTTGCACTTAGCCGTTGTGCTATGTTATGTAATCGAGCTAATTTCAAACAAGATGCAGAAAATTTGAAAAAACCTGTTCTTCAACGAGAATGTAACGGTGATGCATCGGAATCTGCTTTACTCAAATGTGTCGAATTATCCGTAAGAAATCAAATTAAAAACTCAATCTCGTTAACAAAATGCCTCTTGTTTTTCGTTTCAGAACGGTAATGTTACTCAATTTCGTGACGCAAATAAAAAAATTAGCGAAATTCCATTTAATTCAACAAATAAATATCAAGTTTCGATTCACGAAACTGAAGATAATGATGAACGATACTTATTGGTCATGAAAGGTGCACCCGAACGTATTCTCGAACGTTGTTCAAGTATTTATATTGGTGGTGCAGATGTTGAATTAAACGATTGTAAGAAGAGAAAAACAAAACTCAAATGAAATATGTTAATGTACGTTTCTAGATTGGAAAAATGAATTCAATCGTTCATATTTGGAATTAGGTGGTCTCGGTGAACGTGTCTTAGGTTTTTGCGATTTACGTTTACCAGCTACTGAATATCCACGTGGTTATGCATTCGATCCGGATGAAGTGAATTTTCCTGTTACAAATCTTCGATTTCTTGGTCTTATGTCTATGATTGATCCACCTCGAGCTGCTGTACCCGAAGCGTATGTTCAAATTCAAGAAAATGAATCGATTTGACATATAAAAATGTTTTTCTAGCGTTGCTAAATGTCGCTCAGCCGGTATTAAAGTTATTATGGTTACTGGTGATCATCCAATTACAGCTAAAGCTATTGCTAAAGCCGTCGGTATTATTTCTGAAGGTCAAGAAACAGTCGAAGATATTGCACAACGTTTGAATATTCCCATTGAACAAGTGAATGCAACTGATGCTAAAGCTTGTGTTGTTCATGGTAATGACTTGAAAAATATGTCACCAAGTGAAATCGATACACTCTTACGTAATCATCCGGAAATTGTCTTTGCTCGTACATCGCCTCAACAAAAATTAATCATTGTCGAAGGTTGTCAACGTCAAGGTGCCATCGTTGCCGTCACAGGTGATGGTGTTAACGATTCGCCAGCTTTGAAAAAAGCTGATATCGGTGTTGCCATGGGTATTGCCGGTTCAGATGTGAGCAAACAAGCAGCTGATATGATTCTACTCGATGATAACTTTGCATCGATTGTCACAGGTGTCGAAGAAGGTCGTCTTATTTTCGATAATTTGAAAAAATCTATTGCCTATACATTAACATCGAATATACCTGAAATTACACCATTTTTAATGTATTTAATTACCGATATTCCATTACCACTCGGTACAATTACAATTCTATGTATTGACTTGGGTACAGACATGGTACCGGCTATTTCACTTGCTTATGAAAAAGCTGAAACCGATATTATGAAACGACGACCACGTGATCCTCAACACGATCGTCTCGTCAACGAACGTTTAATTTCAATGGCCTACGGTCAAATCGGTATGATTCAAGCATCGGCTGGCTTCTTCGTTTATCTTGTTATTATGGCTGAGAATGGCTTTTGGCCAAGTCGTTTACTTGGTTTACGTAAATCATGGGAATCGAAAACACTCAATGATTTAGAAGATTCATATGGTCAAGAATGGGTATGAAAAATAAGATTGACGAACTCCTATTCTATTCATTGTTTATCCTTTTCAGACATATAACCAACGTAAAACACTTGAATATACATGTCATACAGCTTTCTTCGTTTCGATTGTCATTGTCCAATGGGCTGATTTGATTATCTGTAAAACTCGACGAAATTCATTGGCACACCAAGGAATGACGTATGTTAACAAAAAAAACAAAAAGATATCATGACAAATTCATATTTTGTTTTTCGTTTTAGCAATTGGATGCTTAACTTTGGTTTAGTTTTTGAAACAGCTCTCGCTGCTGCTCTTTGCTACACACCATACCTTGATAAAGGTCTCAATATGTACCCACTTAAGTATGTCGTAAAACTTGTTTTATTGTTGATTTTTTTATAAAAATACTTTCATGTAAATTCAGATTCACCTGGTGGTTACCTGCTTTACCATTTTCATTAGCAATTTTTGTTTATGATGAAGTACGTAAATGGATTATACGTAAGAATCCAGGTGGTTGGGTCGAACAGGAAACATATTATTAAAAGAACGAAACCTGTGCGTGTGTGTTTTAATATTAGACTAATTCTCAATTTTTTTTCTTTCGTTCGTTTTTCTTTTCTCTCTCTTTTGTATGTAATAACGCGTGTTTTGAGCAGTTCGTGCATATTCCAATTAAATGCACATGTTGTCGTTGCTTTATAGTCATTAGCAAAACAGAAAAAAGATTTGTCTTCGTTGTGTTCGTTTTGTTTTTTTTTTCTTTGTTTTTTTGCATAGTTTATTTTGCACACACATTCTAGCTAACCTAAAGGAACAGTACTTTTCGAATTCTTGTGCAGCAGTAGGAATACCATCTTCTTCTTCTTTTTTTTGATTATCTTTCTCTTTTTTTCTTCGTGCACTGTAACACGCCGAATTTGTTTTCATCCGTATCCTACACTCAGATATGCGTCCAGCAGTCCCGCGCTATCAGGTGTCCATTTGTGTAGTGTCGTTTTTCTTTCTGATTGATCTACTTATTTTCTTCGTATTTTATTTTTTTTGTCTGCAACAACATTTTGTGCATGTCCTTGCTTGATCGTCTTGGACAAAGTTTCCTCTCTCTCTCTCTTTCTCTTTAAAGAAAAAAGATTTTTAACAACTTAATTTTGTTCTTTTCTTCTTCTCTTTCTCCGTTTATTTTCGCATTAAAATACTGAAATAATCTTCTAATTAATTAATTATCATGCAAAATTTGTTTTCGATCAGAAGTAGTTTTATTCAGTTTCGTTTTTTTCCCTTTCTTTGTTTTGTACAATAAGACACACAAAAAAAAACGAGTGAAATACGTTCTATGCATACACACAGGAAGTGGAATGAAGAGAAAAAACATCACCGGCAATTCGAATTTCAGTGTCTTTATCATCAACGATTGAGAGCTGTTGATTCGTTGATTGACGATGGATCGAGATCATTAGACATTTTTCTTGTCGTTAGTGAATTTCGTGTTTTCAAAGGTATTTGTGATGTTTCAGTTGTTAATGAGCCACTTTGTGCTCGTTGACGACGATTATTCATAAATTCATCGTTGTCAATCTTTCGATGTTTACAACAGCAGCAACAACAACGTTGACAAAGAATTCTATGAATAGCTCGTTGAATGACACGATTTGAAAACGCATAAACAAATGGATTCAACTGAACAAACGAAAAATAATAATCAAATTTTTTGTTTTCGTAATATAAATCAATTTAACTTACAGCTGAATTGCAATATCCAAGCCAGAATGTTATTTTAAACCATGCATTCTCGGTATTCTCGTCTTTAATCATATCATTACGTTTTAATATCGAAATTAACGGTAAAGTAACGAAGAACGGCAGCCAACAGATTAATAATGCACCGAGAATAAGTCCAACCGTTCGAAAAGCTTTCTTTTCTCGTTTTAAATCATGTAATTTCCGTTTTAATACGACCATTTCGGCACTAGCTTCGAATGGATTATGATGCTGATGATTACTCGGCAGACTGATGCTGTGTGGCACGGAATTATGTTTCACTCTCGAATATAAATGTTTACTAAGTAGATTCCGCACACGATTTCGTTTAGTTGTATTTGTCGAACCTGAATACGATGTTTCATCATCATTTTTGTCCTACAACAATAATAAGAAGAAGAACTTGTGAAACAAACGAAGAAAACACAGGAGAAATTGTTACTCGTTTTTTTAATTCATCAGTTTCATGTTGTTGACAAAATCCATCAGTCGATAGGCTATCACATTGCTGCGAATGTTTCGTATGACCATTCGTTTGTGTTTGATGTCGTTGTCGAGCTTGTTCCGATGCTATTTGATAATCGATTTCATACAAACGTCGTCGTTCGATTTCTAATTTTTTCTCTTGTTTTTTAGCTTCTTGATAAACACGTGAATAGAGTATTAACAATATAATAACTGGTATATAGAATGAAATCATCGACGAAAATATCGTATAGAATGTATCTTTATTAACTGTGCATGTATAACTATCTTTTGAATTGAGTCCTCGATCGGTGAGACCAAATAAAGGCACGACAGATGTTAAAATCGATATAGCCCAAACGAGAAGAATTAGATAAAGTGTTCGTCGAGGAGACATTATAGAACCATACGTCAACGGTCGTGTTACACCAATGTAACGATCGATTGAAACTGCCATGAGTGCGATGATAGACGCTGTACAACAGAGAACATCAAATGCAAGCCATGTCGAACACAAAGCTTGACCAAATATCCAGCGATTATTTAAAATTTCGAGAATCGATGAAAATGGAAGTACAAAAAGACCTTGAGAAAAGAAAAAAAAACAAAAGATAACAAATATTGTCTAAAAAAAGGTATTGTTCTTTTCAAACCAAGTAATAAATCAGCGATAGCCATGTTAGCGATAAGGAAAAATGATGGTTTGTGTAATTTTTTATCAAGAAACAATGCCGAAAGAACAACTGAATTTCCAACAACGGTCGTTAGGATCAGCAAAAAAAATCCGATACATGCTGCTGGTGAAATATCAGAATAAATATTAACTATTGATGTTTGTTCACTTGATGTCAATGATGAATTCGTCGTTGAAATCCATGTTCGAGTTACATTATATGTTCGAATAAATTTCTCTGACATGGTTACATTTTGTTTTTAATTAAACGATTACTATCTCAATGTCACTGAAAATTGACAATCTAAAAAAGAAAATAGTCTCGACAAGAAAATCCAACGAAACTTCTCAAGAGAATGTCGACAATATAATTTAATCAAATATAATAACAGACAAAATTAATTTATTTGATCATTAGTTTCTTTCTTTCTTTCTTCCTTTTTTTTCGAGTTTAATGTCTTTCGTATCATGCTACTGAAAAACATGCGAACTTCAAAGTTTCCGATTAATTAACCGACAAAACAAAAAAAAAGAGTACCTCAATCGTAGACTTGTTACTCAGTAAATTCGATTGTACTTAGATAAAAGAGAAAAAGAGAGAAAAAAAAATGAACAGATCTTATTCTCTTTGTATTTTACATTAATAAATCATAATGATAATAATAATAAAAATTTAAGAGGAAAATGAGAGAAACGAAACAAGACCGAGAAGAAGAAAAAAACAAGGACACTAGAATCAATTTAATCGATCAATCGTTATGCTTTAAGAATGAAAAAAGAAAGGAAACCATTTCGCTTACATCTAACAGACTGAAAACGGACTCTTTTTTTCTCATTATTAAGTAAAAAAGAAATATGATAAGAGAAAATACTTGTCATTCATTCGATTCTCGACAAAAGATTTCAATGATAGTAATTTGTTTGCACACAAGTCAACAAAATGATATATCAAAAGTTTACTTATGCTCAGTCTGCTTTTCTCGCAATGTGAAAAATAGACACGCATGGGAGCATGTTTAATATACGTGGATATATATAGATATGCAAGCGTGGCTTCGCCTCATTGCTTATCAACCTTAGACGACTACTTGTCGATCGATAGTAAAGGAGACAAAAAAAGAACCATTGACGATAATGTAATACGTTATATTTGCAGTATTTTAAACTGAAAGGCAAAATATATGATGATGATGATGATGATAATAATAATAATAATATTCGTCCTTTTCTTTTCTTTTTGCTTCGTTTTCTCGACTTGCTTTTCTCTTTCTGTCTCTGTCTCTGTCTCTGTCTCTCTTCCTCTGTTTCTTTCTTTGCGTTTTCTCCCTTGTTTGCTGTGCGTGGTTAGGATATTTATGAGATATTTTCTCTGTGATAAAGTAGATTTTCTTGATATATGATACATATACATTTACATATTCGATTCTATTTTAAGGTAGAAAGAACAACGCCAACAAGACATGTTGTTGACTCTAATGATTCTAATTATTTCTTGAAAATATCAAATATCATTTGTTTAAATCATAGATCTTTCTTTCTAACAACATCGACCTATAGAGCACAAAAAAAAATACATCGAACTTCTAACAAACAGATGTCGAGAGAAAAAAAACGATTATTAACATTGCGTTCAAATATCGAACTCGCGACTCCTCATCTTCGTTATTATCAATATATATAATCCCAAAATAGAATAGATCGATTTTGATTCCCGAAAATTCAATTGACACGTATTGATCGAAAAACTAATCACGACGAACTGACAATTGAATTAATACTGTCGGATATAAACCAGACTGAAAAACATTCATCGAGATTAACAAAAGCCAAATCGAATTCTTTTTGTAAACATAAAGACATCAATATTGACTAAACACTTCAACATCAAAAACGAGAGTTTCTTTTTCTTCTAATGAACAGATTCATCTGACTTAATTACAGTTTATGTCAAGTCGATTGCATGTTATTCTTTTTTCTTCTGCTGCAGCAACATCCGATGAGACATTCTTTTTTTATTGAAAATGAACTGTACTTTAACTATTTGAGTAAATAATCATAAGGCGGCAAACAGACAAAAAAAATTCGTTTTTAATTTAAACGATAATTATGCCAAGACGAAAAGGTAGTAAGAAAAAAGATAGAACAACAACAACAACAACAACATCATCATCATCGCGAACATCGATTTGTTCGTTTCTTCTTTCATCGAATGATGATATCAATTGGTTTAGTCGAACATCGATCGATAATAAAATTAGTCGAACAAAAAAAATTGAATTTAATCAATCGAATGATGAAACAATTATTTCATCGAATGACTTGTCGACAGGTCGAGTTGTTGTCAATCCGGCTGTACTCAAGTACCTCGAGCAAAATCGGAGTATCAATCAATTAGAACCTCATTATCACCACCACCAACAACAGCAGCAGCATCAACAAACTTGCAATGAATACGAACAATTGATATCCGATAATATTCTTTGGGATTTTCGTACATATTCAACTGAATTTCTAACAAGTATACAATTAGCTCAATGGATTCTGATGAAAGAGTGTGAGAGAGAGAAAGAGATATAAAACGATTGTGTGTTTTCTTTTGTCCAAAAATAAAAACAGACTGTCAAAGATCGACCTCTATAGTCGAAAAGAATATCGAATATATATAACTCGTCAATGAATCAGAATGTTGTATTATTACTTCGACTTCTTCTTCGAATTCGAATCATGGCTGCTCAGATAGCTCGACGATTAATTATCTTAGGTGCGCCTGGTTCAGGTAAAAGTACGATTGCTAAACGAATTGTTCAAACATATGGTCTGCCGTATGTAACCATCGGAGATATTTTTCGACAACAAATTCAACAGAAATCTGGTAATAGAAAATATAACCTTCTTCAAATGATTTATTATTATTATTTTCGGTTTCATTTAAGAGGATAGTAAAAGTATCAAAGAAAATATCGATAAAGGCGTTCTATTGCCTGATGATATCGTTTTAAAAATTGTTCTCGAAGAATTAGAAAAAGTTCGTGACAAAGGTTTTCTATTAGATGGTAAAATTTAGTTATTTCAACTGAATAGTGACCATTTCATCCTCTAGGCTATCCTCGAACGTTGAATCAAGCCGAAGATTTCTATCGTCAAACGAAAATCGATCACGTTCTTTCATTGCACGTTCCATTCGATGAAATTATCGATCGTTTAAAAGATCGTTGGGTACATTTAGCAAGTGGTCGTGTCTACAATCGACGTTGGCAACCATCGAAAATCGAAGGCAAAGACGACGAAACCGGTGAAGATCTTTCACAATTAGAAGATGATAAATTCGAAATTCTTCGACATCGTTTGAATACTTTCGATAAGAATACAAATCCAATCATCTCGTTCTATAAGTAAAATTTTTGTTTCCTTATGTGCTGAGAAAAAGACAAATTTCGTGTTTTATAGACAATTAGGTATTTTGAAAGAATTTCACGGACGTGATAGTGATCAAATTTGGTCTCAGGTGAAAAACTATCTTGATCAACCAGCTGCTTAGGAATTTTCCTTTTTTTGTTTGTTTTCGCTTAATAAAAAAAAAGCAAAAGTAAATCTTTCAACAGATGGTCATCGTATTCATCTCATTTTGACCGACACCTGCCGATTCACGTATGTGTGTGTGTCTGTCATTCAATAGGAAAAACAGCGAGAGAGCGAACGAGCGAACAGAAAGAAAAGAGAAGAGAAGAAGAAGAAATAATTCTGTCCGCTGTGCGTGTGAAGAAAAGAGAAAAAAGTTTGTTTCTTGCTCGTCAATATCTGAAAACACACGCACGATCGGTCAAAATAATTTACGTGAATATTTCCACTCGTCGTCCGTCATTTGTATTGTGTGTGTTTTTTTTAATATGCACATATACGAAATGACCGCTGCCGGCCAACAATAGATATTCATATTAATAACATTTCAACATTACATATTCGATCATTAATTCAAAGAAGAAAGAAACGACTAGATATGGATCTAACTTCGACACGAATTCTCACATCATCATCTGTACCAAATAAAATCATAATTCCATTAAATAAAAACCCATCACTTAGTAAACATCTTATTAATCCATTACAAATCGGTGATGCATCTTTGCAAAGATTACGTTCAATAACAACAACTCCACTTGTTAAACCAAAAATTGACCTACCAATACTAGAGACAGCGAAACCAACGATTTTTATTATGAATAAAAGTGAATCTCAACCACAACCACAACAACAACAACAACAACAACAACAGCAGCAGCAGCAAACAATCACAGTTAATCGAGTTGTTCTTTCGAACAATTCTCAACCAACGATATTCAACGGACAGAATCTTGCGACGATCGTTCTTCAACCCCAACAAAATAGTATAACTAAACTTCTCGAAACGCCTATTAATGTACCTCCACAATCGATAAATAAAGAAAATCAAAACGAACAAGTCTTTACTAAGACCAAAGTTCTTGTCGAATTGCTAACAGCACCTAATATCCAACCGCCGATGAAATTCGGCTCGTCACTTATCGAACCATCGACTCAAACACCGTATTCGGACGCTACAAAAACGCGCTCGAAAAAACGTGTCAATCGTGTTAAACGACCAATGAACGCATTCATGGTGTTCTCGCAACTCGAACGACGAAAAATCGTTCAATTAGCACCCGATATGCACAATGCTGAAATATCGAAATATCTCGGCGCTCGATGGAAACGTTTGACCGACGACGAACGTCGACCATTTATCGACGAAGCTGAACGTTTGAAACTTCTTCATCTACGTGAATATCCTGATTATAAATACAAACCACGTAAACGTCTTCGAAAAGGTTTATTAACAACGAATTCATCGGTTCATATCGACACATCGGACACATCGTCGGACACAGGTCCAATGAAAATCGAAATCGATCATGAAGAAGATTTCTTTACAAGTGAAGTTAATCTCGATGACGATCCATTGCTATCGTCATCGCAACAACAAATCGATCCACTGCTTCTCGATGCACTTGCATCGGCTGATCCACAAACTCAAGAAGCGTTTTTTAATCAATTACAAGCACTCGGAGATTTTAAACTATGGGCTGATCTCGATTTGTCGAATACTGATCCAACATTATGATGAATTTGCTTGATATTTTCTTGTTTTTTTTTCTGTAACAATAGGAAATTCTATTTTTTGTTTTTTTTCGGAGGGCAATGCTGCTCTCTTCTCTCTCTCTCTCTACTTCTGACATTGAAATCAATTAATTCTTTTTTTTACTTTTCTCAAAATAATGACATGTATTGAAAATGAAATTATGTGTTGCATGTTTATTTTCACAGAACAAAAAAGATCATCTACCTGAACACGTATTTACAGAAGACGAGGAAAAGAAAATTATTTAGCTTAAAAACGAATCTAGATCGATGCCATGTGCATGTGCCATATCACTTGTCGAATACGGGAATGTTATCTAGATGAGAAAGAATGTTAGGTTCGAAAAGGATTATGAAATCATTTTTTTACAGGATAAGACGGTTCTTTCCATTTGCGACAATCTAATGGCATCATGCTATGATCTAATTCTATTTGAAAGAAAAACAGTTCAGTGAAATGATAATCTCATTTTGAATTTATCTTACGATCGTTTGCTGCTCGTGTCATTGAATTGAGTAATGTTTGATACTGAAAATATAGAAGACAGTGAGAGAAAATCTGTTGTTGTTTTGCGATTTTAATTTTATTACATGTGTGGAAAGATTTTCGATTGTTTGTGAATAGTTAATTTTCTTATCGTTGATTTGTTTTCGTCGTTTGGTTTTGATTTGTTGTTGATGTAGTGTTCGATTTGAAACAATAATCGTATCATTCGAATGAAACAATGGTTCAGTGGGATCTTTGTTTAATATCAAGGCTCGAATTAATTTCGTTGCAGCTTTAGCATTTAATTTATGAAAATATGTTAAATGATGAAAGAGAAATATATGTTGATCCGAACGATCACAAGGAATATTCGGAACATGATGTTGATCGGCAAGACCTAGATTTTGAAGAATAAATTTTGAAAAAAAAAATTCGAAATTTACCGTAGATATGTCGAGATAACAATGGACATTTACTTTTTAATTTTCTGACCGCACATTTCGATTGTGTAATAAGATCATCGTTGTGAAATAATTGTGTTAACTTCGGTGTATAAGAAACCAATGCAAGAACGATTTTTTTCGCTGCACGTGATGATAAATTATGATGAAATTGCAAATGTTGAAAGCATAGAACTTCTTTTTCAGCTCGACCTTAAGAAAAACAGATTATTCTTTAACTGAGATTTTAACTTGTTGACTTGTCTTTTATTACCACAAGGAACATTAGTAACATCATGTTCGTCCGATAGGCCAAAAACTCCGTCTTGTGTTAATGGACATTTACATTTATAATTTTCAACGGAGATATTCTGTTTAATTACTGTTTCATGATTACTGAAAACATTTTCATTTGGACTCGTATTATTACAAATCGCTCGAACTAATTTTCGTGCTGAAACACCATCGAAATTATGATACCATTGCAAATGTTGATTGAGAAAAACATCGTTCAACGAACGATCACAGGGAATATTCGGAATTTGATGCGATTCAGATAGACCATAGATACCTTTTTTTTTGGTTTGAAAGAGAATAAAAATGTACGTAAATAGAAAACACAAGAAAAAAAAAACTAAATACAAACCAGTTCGAATTAGAGGACAACGAGTTTTGAAATTTTGTATTTTTTGATATGACATTGACGAAACAAATCTGAAGGCAGAACGTCAATAAGTTTCTACGTAGTTGTGTCTTTTTTTTTTTCTTTGTTCCATGTTTTCTTTCTTTCTTGTTGCAGTGATTTAAAAAACAAAAAAAAAGGTAAAAGAAGGAAAGAGAAAAAAAAACGAAGAAGAACAAGTAGAAAAAAAAAGAAATTTCTCGTTTTTTAGCCAATAAAATTTGAGGACAATGAATGAATCATGTTAATGTGTTTATATTTGAATTAGATGAGACTAAGAATATCGTCGAAGATAAATATAAATTAAACAAGCAATTGTTGGTAGAATGGCACTGAGTTTCTGTCGATCCGTAAGAGTCTCATCGAATAAATGCGAACCAAAATAAATAATAACAAATGTTTTCATTTGTCCAACAAGATTATATCCTATAGCTGCATCATTTTGAATGCATGAAACAATACTTAAATTAACTAAGAATGCGAGAATACTACCAAGAAATAGACTGATGATGAGATCCCAATCGAAAAATAGATCCCAATTGTAAAAATCGTTCATCGATTCAACAAACGGCCAAAGACAGATTAAAATACCCGTTGAAATAAACGATTGTATTTGAACGAGACGTGTTCGTTCGTAGAATGTTGTCGATGGTTCGGTTTCAATCAATGTTTGATAGAATACATTGGAAAAGACACTCGTACAAGCATACAAATATCCATTGAAATGAAAATAGAGATCTGCATATGTTGTTATAAGTGTACTGATACAAATGATGGCAAAAGCAGCGAGAACAGCGAATGAATAGTTTTCGAGGAATTTCTCTCGAGTTAAACTCCATTGAAATTGAAATTGTATCCATTGAATAAGCATGAGTGTTGGTGGTATTTGAATTTTAATTAATTGATAGGTAATCAGTGTATTGAATTCAAGTGAACGATTACTGAATAAAACGAATAATGTAAAGAAAATTGAAATGATTATTAAACGACGATAATTCGTAGTTGAAAAGGTTCGTTTATTTGAAATTGACAGACATTTTAAAAGTATTGTTGAAAAAATACCTGAGAAAAAACAATTGATTAGCGTTAACATTAAACAAGAGATAACATATTGTTGAAAAATCCATTTTGTTAGATAAATCAAAAGAATAGCTGGAATAAAATTGGCAATGTATCGAGCATGTGCTTTCGCGGACATGATGATTATGTATAAAAAGAGAATTTCTTTTTACTCTCTTCTCGTCGTTATGTAAATATTCTCGAAATTGAGGCACAGAAAAAAAAAACGAAAATCATTTTATTTGAAAAAGAACGAAAGATTTCAACAATCGGCCTGATTGAGCTCGGATCGGTGACGTTTTCGAATAACATTCCAAGCTTTTTCATATTCGAGATTCTTCAATTTCTCATCACCAGCGACACCGCCGTGAAATGTCGATGAACAAACAGTTAACATTGGTTTTTGTGCGAATAAACACGAACAATTAGCTGATGATGTTTGTTCATAATCGAGAGCAATACCTGTACATTTGACATTAGCTGCTTTGGCTAGAAAACCTGAGATAAATACATCGCCAATCCAAGCAACTTTCGATAGAGAATAAGTACGAGATGTTTGAACGAGTTTATCTCGAACATGTTTCGACATTAACCAACCGAAACCAGAACAATATAGAGGAAGAATTGGCTCGGGCCAAACAGACTCACTGATGGCAAATTTCGACGAACGTAACGTCGGCTGAAAGTCCATAGACCAGCCACCTTGAAAAAACGTTCGTCGATCCGATAGAAACAAATGTGAAACTAATTGTGGTCGATTTCTCGAAATGTACGATGTATCATTATTCACATTGGTTACTAATATTTCCGATATATTCGACAATAAAATCGAATCAACAATAAGATCGTCATCAGTTTTGAATAGATACGGTATAAAAGGATAGAATTGACGTGTCCATTCAAGTGCTGCTAGTTCTTTATAAATCACATTCGCATAAGATTCATTATGTACAATTTGAACAATATCATGATATTGCTGTTTTTCATTATTCAACAGCAGTTGAGTCGATTGATGTTCAGAAATAGTGCCGACAATGAATATGTAACACGTACCTTCGATTGGCGTTGCCCATGTTGAACGAATGAGTTTTCGTCGTTCGAAATTCATGACATTCGAAAGAATGTAAACAATAAGATTATCAAGCGGTTGACATTTAGCTGATGTCGTTTTCCAATCGATTTGAACTCGTAAATATGCATTCGAAGATTTAAGAGATATAATTGTTAGATTTTTTTCGATTTTAAAAATTTTATGCTCATAAAACGTTACGATTAGACTAATGATTAATACGCAAGGAAAAAGAATTAGATATAAACCGGATGGTCGATGTCGACGTAAGAATTGCATTGACGAAAATGTCGACAAGGAGCAAAAAAAAAACGAAAAAAAGGCGTCGACAACATTGAATTTTGTTCTTCGAATATTTTTCTTTTTCTTTCATAATGCAAGAATTAAAAACGATCAAGTAAACAAACACACTTCTATTCAAGTTAAATCAACAGTCTCTACATATCCGATATTCTTCTTTGATTTCGTTTATTAGATCTTAAAAAACATCGTACGTTTTTTTTTCTCTCTTCGTTTCCGGAAAAAAACAAAAAACAGAAAAAACAAAAATCAAACGGCTAAATTCAATTGATTTTCGATGACAAGCCGTGTTGATTTCGAATGTTGTGTTGTGTGTTCATTGTTTATGCTAAAAACAAAAGTCAAATATATCAACAACAACTTCATTTTCATAATCATATGATCATACTTTTCGAAATTGGCATATTAGCTGGTTGTGGAGCTTCTTTATTTCCACCACGTTGACCACCGGCATTACCTTGTCCACCAGTTTGTCCTGGTTGACGTGCTTGTTGTGGTCGTCTAAAATCAATCGAATAGTTGCCTTGTCGTTTTCGTTTTTGTTGTTGACTTACAAAAGTGGCGTACGAATTCGACGTGCTTCTCGTGATCGATTACGAACAACTTTACTGTGAATAGCACATGATACACAATAATGTAATTTATAGTAAAGTTTCGGTAGAACGTATTTAGCGTAAACACTAGCTTCGCTAATATCTTTCACGGCAGCTTGTTCGACGATATTACGAATGATGAGTTTTTTAATTGCCTTGTCTTTTGGTACTAAACGTCGGCAATTTGTACAGTTAACATTGGTAACTCGACCACGTCCGTGTTTGCTACGACCATTATTACGACGTTTTTTTGTCATTTTAAGATGTTAATTACGAACAAACAAATTTCTGATCTAAAAACGAGAACAAAAAAAAGAAATCATGAACAATTTTGTGTAAAAGTCTTTTTCACTGATGTATAGAGACCAACGAAAAACAACAAATAATTTTGGATGGATGTCGAAGGTAAAACTGTGACTCTACTATCTTATCAATAAATTTAGTTCCAACAAAATCAAATTCAGTTTTCTTATTGAACTCGAATGATTTTTTTCGAATGGAAAAAGATTTTTAGTTGCTAAATTTGCAATTCGATTCAAACACCCTCTGTGATTTTCAACGTTCGATACTGACATCTGTCGATTCTTAGTGTTTGATCAATTTCTTTTTTTGTTGTTTTCAAATGTATTTCTGTGATATACAAACTACAAATAAAATACTGTCAAATACTCGTGCCATTAACTAATTCTCGAAGTACAGAAGCAGGCGCTTGAGGTACTTGTGCATGCGGATCTCTTAGACTGTTTTTTCTTGAATTATTTTGTGAATCAATTGGATTACGAAGAAGAATCGATTCAGCACCTGGCAGCGGTTTAGCATGTAATTCAACTTTTTGTGAAACACCAAAACGAGCTCGACATTCACCACGTGTAATACGGTAGAGTCCATTTGCATCTTTTCGAAAGCCTTTATCACGTGGAAATAAATCTTCTAAATCGGCAAATTCTAAACTAAGAACTTCTTGTGAATCTTTGAATAATTTCACACGAATTTCGCCGTAGAAATATGATTTGATTTCGAATGTACCACGATATTCATCTTCTTGAACGATTAACTCAGCCGTTGTTTGAGACATACCAGGAATCTATTTCACAATATTGTCAAAAAAAAAGAATTTTACAAGACAAAAGAAAGGTCTACTTTAATATTCGATTCAACAGACCATGTTAGTTCTTCTTCGACTTGTTTATCTCGAGATTGTTCGATTGTATATTCTCGACGAAAACCTGTACTTGCTTCGAGTACACATTTAGGCAATGGTACTTCGAGTTCAAGTGAAACACATTGTTCAGTTGTATAACCTTCGAAGATTGAAAATGAACAAGTCGAAACTGTTCGACGTTCAGCTTTTAAATTATATTCTTGTTCGCGATTGGTATCGTTGAGAAATGTTGAACGAAAGAGAATATGATTTTTCGGCGTACCTGGTGTATCAAGATCCGTATAAATAACTTGATCATGACGGACTCTATAGGCATTAATTGAGAAATGAAGAAGAAGAAGAAGAAGAAAGTGATAAACAAACTTCAATGATCGCCAATCGATTTCTTTGATAAGTTCTTTCCAATTGTATGTTTTTCCCCATCTAGCTTTCATTGAATCTTTTTCATTGTCTTTATACCAACGATGAGCGGCTATTTCGACAATTTCTCGTAGATTGACGAGACCCATTTTAGTCGATGAATTGATCGTCTAAATAGAAACAGAATAGAACTCACTAAAAAATGTCTTCTCGTCTATCAAACAAATAAATAGTCAATTGAACTCGACCGGAATCAATATGGTTAGTATGTCATAGTAAAAGAAAACTGTTAATATATTAGTTTGACGTGCCTACCCGACGACTACTCATTGTCGAGTTCTATTAAAGTGATTTGAGAACAGAAAAAATCAAATTGAAATTTAGTCTTCATCTCACCTCATCACCACGATTAAAATGCATAAGATTATCAATAATGCGTGGCATAGTGAATTTTAAATCTAGAGAGAAAAAACGTCGAGTAAACGACTTTTTTAAAAAGCAAATATGAATTAGTCATTATACGACTTGACAGTGTTTTTCTTTCTGCACCTACACATTTTCTTTTTACGTTTCTTAAGTGATTTAAACTTCTCTTCTTCTTCTTTTAGCGCAAATCAAAATTCTGTTTTGCTTGTTTTTTGAATTGATATTTGCATGAGGCGAAAAAAAAAAGAAAATCAAACCAACAAACAAGATGACATAGAAATAGTTCTCGAATTTCTATCGATGAAAATAAAAAGAAAACCGCTTAACTTACGCCTTGAAGCAACAACACGGAATGAATATACTCTCGTCTAGTAGTTTCTTTTTTTGTAATATTTCTCTTAATAACGATTGGCGCACGATGAGTAAGTAACTCTTGAGCTTTTCCTTCTTTTTTTTTTCTCTGAGATAATGGAAAACAACATGTTGATGCTCTTGAAAGGAGAGAGAGAGAGGCAGAGAAAAAAACGACATGACTAACTGACTTTGTGCTCAGAGAAATCAACCATATTAACTCATTAAAACCGAACTACATTCATATTCTCATGAGAGATGAAAAAATCAGAGAGAGTTTTCACGTCAATCAGTCATTAAAACTCTTTCAAATGAGTTATCATTGTTTTTTTTTCATGAAAAATAAAACAAATATTTAAGCTTTATATACATGCTAAAAGATAACAAACAATCTCTTTTTTTATCGAAGTTTGAAAAAATTTGGCGCAGAAAAAAGTGTCAAATAGCTAAATATAGTCGTTAGAATCGTAAATAGAACTAAACATAAACGATCGATAACCATGGCTGAAAATTTCCAATCTTGAGATACGTCATCTTCTTCTTCTTCACGTCGAACATAATCCGTCATGAATTTTAATTCCGATAGAATCATTCGAAGATCTGACCGATAGAAATTCGTCGTATCAAATTCATTATTATGAATCAATGAATTTGCATATGCTGTCGATCGTTCATCGGCATGAAGAATATTTGCTAGTAAAGATTTCGACGAATGTTCGAGTAAAGGTGTCGATGGTATTTTGGTATTATGAAGTTGATCGGCTTGATGAAAACGTCGATGACGAATAGCCTTCCAACTAAGATCGTGTCCAGGACGTTTCATTCGAAGAAACCAAGCTAAATATTGATTGATATATACATGAATCTCGACAGATAAAAACAAATTAGATTTTGGATTCAACAAAATAAATCGACCATGTCTTACCCACATTGGCATCGTATGATTTTTCGCATTTTTATGATGCAAATCGAGTACGATAACGGTGGCAACAACTGACATTGAACACATGCCCATAACAGTAGTAAAATACATGACAATTGTTGGTAGAGCAGTCGAACTTGCTGGGATAATACCTGAGATTAGTAAACTGAACATGACAATTGAAAGAAGAATTGTTATTTCTAATTTAAAAAGCAAACAACAACAACATTTTCTTTAGTCGAGAAAAAACAACGAGAACTTCTTTACGTAAAGTTAACTTTTCTCCACTGTCCGGTGGTAAAAGAAATCCCAAAACAGTCATGAAACTGATCAATACACACGGAACTACAAAAACAATCCAAAACCGATTTCAAACAGACATTCATTTTCTGTCAAATCTCACCAACTATATTAATCACATAGTAGAGCGTTCGTCGACGTATTTGAATAGTAAATAATACAAATGGATAGACTGTCGGACAACATTCGTAGACAAAAGCTTGTCGAAAAGCTATGAAATCTATTTTTCATAATGACACAAATTTGAGATTTATTAAAATATAAAGTCAATTCGAATACCTTCTAAATCCCATTCGCCATTTTCAACATACGCATCACGTTGACCATGATCACCGTCAACAGTCAAATTAACGCCTAAATCAACTCATGTTCATTGTTTCTGTTTTTCGTCAAATCAAACCTGATTCATCAAAAGACCAAGAGCCGAATTTTAATGTACAATTTTGAACATCCAAAAAAAAAACAAGAACAAAAACTAGTTGATTTGAGTTCTTCGAAGAAAAAAAAGTAACTATTTACAAACGGAAACGAAGCTATATCGAACGGACAAATTGATTTGAATATGCCAGGTGGTGCAAAAAGTATACTTCCATTTGCTTGCACAACTAGATTAGTTTTCATTGTTCCTTCGAAATTATCATCAGCACTGAGAATAAACAACAATAATAAGTGTTTATTCGAAATCAATCGTTTACCTATTATAAAGAAGAATATCCGGTGTCCAAACACGTGTACTCGGAATTCGAATTGTCTGAATATTTCCGAAATCTTCCGGTTTCCATTGAAGACTATAATCATGCCAAGTCTGAATCATAAAATAAGACTTGTACTCTGACAAAAACACAAAATATCAATTCGATATTAATAACATACAAGTACGACCCAGCCACTTGTAACGAGAATTTCATTTTTTTCATCCTATTCAATTAGAAATCCATTTGACATGTTGTTTTCTTTCTCGCATTTGATTACTCACGAAATCAATTATTTGTTGAAGTGCTAAATTCATTGTTACAGTTAAACTATGTGAATCATTATAAACCGGTCTTTCCAATGGATTATGATTGCTTTCATCAAGTAAATATTTCAATAAACGTCGTTGATGTTCTCCACCAACTAGTCAAAAATGTTTCTTCCTCTCTCTTTTTCTTTTTCACTTTTGTTCTTACTTGTAAATTTAATTAAATAAAAAATCACGAATAAAATCCAGCTGAATTTTATTTTATGATGCCACATCCATAAGATTTTCTCAGTAAAATGACAAAAGAAAAGCGGAGAAGAATGACGAAGAGAAACAGAGAGAGAGAGCAAGACAATCTTTCTTATTTGTTTAGGTCGAATTGTTTGTATGCAACAAAAGACACGAACGAACTCGAATGTAACAGATGGGTCGTCGTTTAGTTCGAAGTATATACATACGCCTTGAAATATGGTAATCGAAACCAAATGATGTCATTATTTGTTCGGTAAAAACTCAAGAAAAAGAAATAAAATCTATAGTTGATCATTATCGATGGCGAAACAATGTCTATCGAAAGCCATCAGAAGAGGATAATCGAGCATTGATAGTGTTACCAACTGTAAATGCCATTTAAAGAAATCTCAAGGTCGTGACTAGTAGACACAAGGACTTATTGACAAAGCACGAATATATTTTGAATTATGAAAAAAAAATACACACAAAAGATATTTCAAGTAAAGATAGACACGTTCGAAAAACAAATTATTACACACGTACAATTGATTGGATACAAATGCATATCCATTAAATAAAAAAAAAACAAAATACCAAATTATTTTTCATTTGTTCTTGGCTTCGATCGGAAAGATTAATCTCGTGTTTAGATAGAAGAAGAAGGAGAAATAAGCAAACTAAAAGAGAAACGAGACAGTTGAGATGTTGTTTGATAATTACTGAGAAAAAAAAACGAACATACCATTCGACAAAAAGACGATTGAATCCAAGCACTATACAATCTTTTCGTCAAGAGCTTTTTTGTTGAAAGAAGAAAAAAAATCATTTATTTTCTTGACGCTAAATGAAAAGCATGAACAAAAAAAAAACAAATCGGAGTTTAATGAATGTTCGGATGTACTTGTGAGGGTATCGATCCTTGAGCATAATTGATCGGAACGTATTGTTGATGGGGAGGTGGTGGTGGTTGTTGCTGATAATGAGATTGAACGTAATATGTGGAAGGAGACATTTGCTGTTGAGGATGATACATTTGCTGAGGCATCATTTGTTGCTGTTGGGGAAGAAAAGTATTTTGGGTTGGAGGACCTGCTCGTTGCCAATTAGCTACAAAGAAGAAACATACGTATGTTGATTTCGAACAAAATTGATTTACATTGGTCGAAATAATTATTTCGTGGCTCTTGGTAGGATTGCAAGGGAATTTGAGTTTGCTGTTGCTGTTGCTGCTGCTGTTGAGAATGTTGTTGTTGTTGTTGTTGTTGTGATGGAGGGTGAGGATGTTGATGCTGTGATTGCTGTTGGCCGGAATTTGGCTGTTGATTGGTATTGTTTCGCATATTTGAATATCGTTTTGTACGTTCGAAATTCGATGCGTCAGCTGAAAAATGCATAAAATCACCTTGATTGTCATTTTGTCGTTGTGGATTTCGATTGTTATTCGAACTATTTCCTTGTCGACGTGGTGGTTCAGTATTATTATCTCGTTTTTGCATTGGATTTTTTCCTCGATTATCCTCCTGTTGGAATTCAAAACTTTGCTGGCCACCTGTTCGTTTATTCGTATGAGTTCCTTTTCCATCTCCAGCAGTACGCTGATGTTGATATTGAGTATTGGTAAAATTTCTTTCGCGATGAAACGATTGATCATTAGTTGTGGCTGATGATGGTTGATTACGACGCGAGAATTCATCGACTTGATATTGTTCGAAATCTCGGCGTTGTTGACGAGGTGGACCTGATTGTTCACTGAAATTCGTTCGATTGCCTCGACCTTGTTTGTTTTGTGTTGACGATGATGACGGTCGATTGTAATCTTCGACATCGAAATTATTCGTTCGATCATTACGTTGTCGATCGTTGGGATGTGGTCGACGACGTTGATCGGTTCCTTGTTGATGATAAGCACCACGACCACGTTGTGGTGGAGGAATATAATCATCGATCTGCAATTGATCTCGGTTGTTTCCGCCGCCACCACCACGACTGAAAATTCGAAATTAAAGAACGAGAATGAATTGAAAAATCGAAAAGTTACCCTCGATTTCCACGTCTTCCACCACCACCACCACCACCACGTCCTCTTCCTCCTCCTCGTTGAGTGCTTTGACCACGATTATTACTAGGAAAATAATTGCCTCCATCCTCTTCATAGTCCATATATAGATCATGTTGCCATTTACTATCGGAATCTTTATAAGTAGGACGGTTTCGACCTTTATTCGGCTCTCTGAAATGTAGAATAGTTGTTTGGATTATTTATTCAAAAAATTATTTGTAATACGAACGGTTTCGATTGGTCTGATTCATCGTTTGTTCGATCATCATGTTCGTAGAATTTTCCTTTTCGTGGAACATATGCTGGATTATCTGTATCATTATCACCCTCGACTTTTTCTTTATTTTTATCGGATTTCTAATTGATAAAAATGAATTACTTCCTCAGAAAATCATCATCATTTCATTCAGTTACTTTGTCTGTTTGTTGTGTTGGTTTTTCGGTTGAATCTTTGGTTTCATTATCAACTTCTTCTTCTGCTTCTGCTTCTTCTTCCTGTTTTTTCGGTAAACGTCGAGGTTTGATATTAATATGTTCATCATCATCTTCTTTTTTCGTCTAAAAATTCAAAACAAATTTACTCGAGAGAAAATTTATTTCAATTTTCCGACTTCAGTTGTTTCTTCTTCCTCTTCTTCTTCGTCATCAACATCTTCATATTCCGAATCATTTCCTTCGTCTTCCTCTTCTACAACTTCATCATCATCCACAGCTTTTTCTGCATCGGTAAATTGTGGTTCACTCGAGTTTTCTCTCGATTCATGTTGAGCATCAACCGCCTGCGATGATTCGACAGGAACATTATTGTCGGTTTTTTCTTGAACTTCGTCTTGCGTAGATTTATCTAATAAATTATCGAAACAAAAGCAACACTAAATGAAACCCTCATTTGCATTGACTTACTTTCGACAGGTTGTTTATCCTCATTGACAGCTGGCTCCGGATTTGTATCGGTCATTCTCAATGAGATTTGTCCGGAAAAGAGAAACAGAGATATACGTTTTGCTTGCTATGAAGGAAGGATGGTCAATAATAACAAAAACGGTGATGCATTGACCAATCAATACTTGACGGCGTGTTTCGACGAATTGTTTGTTTGGGAAAAAATGAAAAAGCTTTTTTTGCTGTAATTCAAAACGAATATATTTTAAAAACTTGACTTATTTTTGTCTCTTTTCTATCCAATGAGGAATTACTATCGACGAAAAAGAACAGAGGTCGTTTCTAGGCAACGATTCGTAATAATGAAAAGTCGATTGATTCGTTGTTGAGAAGAGAGCGAGAGAGAACAAAGAAAAACGTTCGTTTCCGATATGGTTGCTCGAACACCACGGGAAATACTTCGTTGGCTCGAAGGTCTCTATTTAACATATCCGATTGTCGTACCCAAATGGTAAAAGAAACCTACAAAAATATTATTTCGTTTAACTTGATTGTCTATTATCTTTCTCAGGGATCTATCAAACGGCTTTGCTTTTGCTGAAATTCTTCATGCATATTTCCCGCGAGATATCAATATGCTTGCATTTATCAATGGCCGATCGTTGAACGCTCGATTGTTAAATTGGTCATTGATTAAACAATTTCTTGCCAAGAAGAAAGTTCCCATACCAATCGAATATATTGACGCAACTTTACACGGAAAAGACGGAGGTGCGGAAGGCTTACTCGAGTATACATATCAATTGTTAACGAATAAAACGTAGGAATGAATGAATTTTCTGTTTGAAAAATTAGAAATTGAATGTGAAAATGATTTAGACCATTTATTGATCCGCCATACGAACGTGATGAGAATTTTTCTGATCATCCTTATCAACAGAATTTAAAATATTACGAGCAAGCTCATGCTTCGAAATCAATTAAGAATAATATTAAAATTTCTGAATTATTAACTGATCCATCGTATGCTTATCAAGGAAAACGAGTTTGTTCGATTCGAATGTTTATCTAGTTAGTTTTTTTAATTGATTAATAGAGTAAATCGCTTCTCGAGCAAGCTCATGCTGATCGTCAAGCACTTCGTGCACTTAATCCGACTCGTTTTCGTGTTAAACCAACATTAGCCGAACGATGCCTTCGTGAACCACTTCGACCCGAATCGAATCCTCAAGAATGGTATATGAAATCGTTCGATTCACGTTCACGTTCGGCAGCATCAACAACAAACAAAAGTAACAGTGTTAAACAAGCATCTCGACATACATCGGCCGATCTGCCCAAGAAAAGTGCTTCATTTCGTAAATACTAATTGAAATTATTAATTTTTTGTTTGTTTGTTTATTTATTTATTTAGATAAAGAACAAATCGAAGGCAACGAAGAAAATGCACTCTATAAAGAAATTATTTTACGACAACACGCTGTACCCTTAGGCGATCTCTTGCAAACAACGGAATCTTAAAATCGTTTTTCTTTCTGGTGTATTTATTTTGTTTTATGTCTACAACTAACCTATTTTTTTTCTCTCTCTATTCCTATTAAAAATATATCTGACTGACGTGGCAAACGTGATGATTCATTGACTAATAATAAAAAAAAGTATGAGACTTGTCATTTCATAATCATGGGAGCTGCAATACGAACTCATGTTGTCTTACTTGGCGATAGTACATTTGATAATAAATTCTATGTTGGAAAAGGAAATCAATCGATAATCGAACAATTAACAGACAAAACATTTGAAAAAGGTTGGAATGCATCATCAGTTGCAGTCGATGGACAAGCAATGTGTCACATACGTACGCAATTAGAAAGAATACCTCCTGATGCAACACATCTTGTCATATCGATAGGTGGAAATGATGCACTTGCATATATGCAACGATTGAATCAAGAAGTGAAAAGTGTTGCCGAAGGTGCAATTGTTCTAAATGAAATTTTAAAAGAATTTGAAAAGGTTTTTTGAAAATGTTGCGTTTGTTTTCAACATAATTTCTGTTCATTTAGGATTATACAGAAATGCTTGAACATGTCAAAGCTCGTGGATTACCAACGATTCTCTGTACATTATATCGACCAAATTTCGAAAATCCAGTTCAAATCAATTTGAGTCAGCCAGGTTTATTAGCAATCAATAGCATTATTATCAGTGCAGCAATGAAGGTAGATTTCATTTTGAATAAATATCCATTTGTGACGTGTATTTTTGTTAGTTTGGTTGTCCTGTGATTGATTTTCGATCGATATTTACTGAGAATGAGGATTATGCGAATGCAATTGAACCTGCAAGTCAAGGTGGTTTGAAAATTGTCGCAAATATAATCAATGTTCTTGTTGAACATGATTTCAATCGTAAAGTAACTTCGATTTATTCGATTTGAATGTTGTTAACAGTTTATTTTTACTAATGTAAAACAAGAAAACAATCAAGAGAATATTAATAAATATTGTCTTTAAACGGATCTTCTTCATTCTTGGGAAACGATGAATATTTTTTCTTGTACCATAAATCGACGACTTTAGTCGAACGTTTGGGAAATGCATCGAGACCATTGAAAAATCCGCTTGTTTCGGGTGTAAATCGAACAGCATCGAGTTGTATGTGAACATTCTTCGGCAGATCAGGTGATTGTTGTAAATCTTCGAGAACATTCGTATCTTTAACTGGCGTTGAAAAGTATTGATAAACATCTTCTAATGTTTTCAAATCAGTCAATGTCATATTCGATATTGTATGAGAAAATTCTTTCATACAACGTGTTAAAAGATTGTATTTATTCAATGAATCATTTAAATAAACAGTTTTCCAATTCGTCTCAGATCGAAGTTCACGATTGAAATTTTCGATAGTTTCACTCGCTAAACGATGGATTGTTTGTTCGATATTTGTCGGTGGTGTGTAAGAACGACAAGTGACTAAACGTGAAACATATTGTTTAGTTTTATACGATGCTAATTCAGCTACAGTCGGAATCGTAGCTGCTGCTGCTGCTGCTGCTGGAGGAACAGCATCGGGTTTTTCGATAATTGCTTCATCGAAATCATCTTTAATCTTCGTTGTTTTATCTCGACCGAATAAAGTTCGTCGACAAAGATGCTCGATTTGATACGAACGATATCGAGAGAAAAGAGTTGCTCGTAACATAATCTAAATTTACGACATATATGAGTTTATGTTTATTTAATGATTAAGATAAATGAAGAAATCTATCGAGTATATGTATATGTATGATTCAAAGAAAAAGTATGTTACAGAGACAATAATAAAAAAAGACAAGAATTAATATTTAATAGTGTCTGAATCAGCTTCGCCTGAAATGATTTCATTTGCCGTAACAGTAAAATGCCAATTGGCTCTTGGAGAATTAACACCTTCAAATGGAGCTTTGAGTGACAATTGACCACAACGAATTTCTTCGATAGCAGCACGTGCTTCCCATGTGTCCATTTGATGAACATGTTCTTTGACAATGTGTTGCATTTTTTCATCGATTGAGAATAAATTACTTTCAAATGCATTACCATCAGGTTTATTCCAAATAACTTGACAATCAATTGGTGAATCTTGTGCATTGATAATCACGGCTGAGTAGACATCTTTAGGTGGCAAAGCAGCCGAAATAACATGTAAAAGAACGAATGAACAGATGATTGAATAGATCATTGACATGGTTTTATGTTTTATATTTATTATCTAGAACAAAGACCGAATATAATTTCGTTTTTTTTTCAATTCTTTTTTCCGAAAAATATCATTCATTCGGTATAGATCATTTATTTGAAAATGTTTTCAACTTTTCAAGTAAATCAATATATTGTCGATGTTCGTATGCTGTGGAGAAATCAGCTAATTGATTAGCAAATTCTATGAAAGAAAAAAAAACCCAACAAACTCGATATAGTTTCATCTCATTACACATATTTTTTTTTTAGAATTTTTACCCTCTCCAATGCCTTGTTCTTCGAGAACATCCAATAGTTTATCATAAAGTTCGCCATCAATAACCGAACAATCGCTACTATAAACTTTCTCCGTCCATTCACCATCATGAATAGCAAATTCATCGATTTGAAAACCTTCAGATAATTGTTTACCATTATCAGCTTGTTCTTGTGGCGTAAGATCGGAATAATCACTTGGTAAATATGAACAAATGAATGAAAGTGTTTGTCCACCTCGATTGATATCGACGGTAAACGTTGGACGAGATTTTAATTGACCTGGCTGAGGAGTAGATGATGATGCTTGATCTTGTTCAATACTGTCATCTGAATCGACTGTGTTGACTGAATTAATAACATTGAATGTTACTTTGATTTTATCATTGTCCGATTGACGAGTTAATGTGACTTCGGGACCTTGATTTTGAATTTGAAAACCTTCGATTTTCGGCAATTGTTTGGGATATAATTGTGCAGTTTTTTCTAATTGAATTTCTTTTTTTAAAAATTCATTTAAATCTTGATAGGCATTTCGATTCGATTGTGTCAAACTGAACAATCGAATCGGTTGAAATCTTGCCGATTGAAATCGTCGGTGCATAGCTAATTGAAATATGCCTCGTGTTAAACATCGAAATGCCATCTAGAAATCAACTAGAATTTCCTAATTTTTCTTCTCATACAAAAAACAAAATAAATCAAAATCATGGTGTTTGTTTTTCTTTATTAACGGCCTTGTTGCATACGTTGAATTGTTCGATTAGTGATTAACATCGAACAATCAAGAAATCGATCGACACAATTTTGTAAACATGTTGTATGTCGAGCAGATAGTTCACTATGTGAACCACTTGAGTCCAGACATTTATCGAAACAGATATTGGTTAAATGATGAACCTAGAAAATAATCATAATCGAGTAAAACAAATGAATGAATGAATGAATGTGATTTACTTGAGCTGTTAGTTGATTTTCAAGTTCTTTGGCAGCTACGAACTTTTGTAATTCGGGATCGTTGGCTAACGATGATGCACTCATGATGAAATGAAATAAATGTACTACTAGAACAAATAAATTTTCTCGAAAAAGATCGATTGGCGTGTGAGAATCCACCAATCAGATGCGTTTGTTTATCAGCTTTGTAGTATGTGTCTCTATTAGTTAATTATATTCACCTCGGTAAAAATGTAAGTGAACCAAAAAAGAAGTTAGAAAATTTATTCACATGGATTTTTTCAAGGCCAAATCAAAAACCAGCGATAAAATGGGGTCAGAGGAAAGATCATGTTTTTTTGACGATAGCTGTTCAAGATATACATCATCCCGAGATTCAAATTGATCAAAATCGACTTTGTTTTAAGTAATTAACGATATTTCCGTTTTTGATATCGACAAATACTTGACTTTGTAGAGGTGAACGAACGAATGGCACAAGTTATGAAACTAGTTTAGAACTTTTCGATGAAATCAATCCAAAAGTAAACCAATTAATGAAGAAATCGTTGTTTAATCGATTCGATTTTAGCTGTCAAATTATCGTCAAATAAGTCAAAATCATTGGGAATTTGTATTGAAGAAACACGACGTACAAAAACCATTTTGGTCTCGTTTGATCAAATCTACGGAAAAAGTAAATCGAAATTCAATTTTCATTTGAATCATCTTCTCTCTCTCTCGCTCTCTGTAGTGTGAATGGATCAAATCCGATTGGGATCATTTTGTTGAAGACGGTAGATTGAAATCTCTTTTGCGAATGCATTCTATTCGAACTTTCTTCTCAGATGCCAATGACGAAGCACTCGATGGCAATCTACATAAAGATTGGCATCGAATTGGTAATTCGAAATTCCCCGTTTTATTTTATCTTTTATCAATAAATTCTTTTCATCTAGATGATTTACTCAATAAAGTTAACGGCAAATATCTAATCAACAATTGACACTAATATGATAGCCAAAGATTTTCAGTGTATCTACTTTATTTATTGTAATCGTACTTGTTCTAGATAGATATGAGTGATTCATTAGAAACTATACATGGACATCGTTCGAATGCTGAACGTGTTCTTAGTGAAGAAGAACATAATTGTTTATATTCACCGGATACTCAAGAACGACAGCAAGTATCCGTTTTCAAACAAAATCAATTCGAAAAAAATGCACAAAAACATTGGGATCAATTCTATAAACGAAATTCGAATAATTTTTTCAAAGATCGTCATTGGACATTGAGAGAATTCGATATTAATACAACAGAAACAAATAAATTACTTGAAGTTGGCTGTGGTGTTGGCAATTTTCTCTTTCCTTTATTAGCCGAACTACCGAATCTATTCATCTATGCATGTGATTTCTCATCGACAGCTATCGATCTTCTACAGAAAAACTCCAATTATGATTCAACACGAATTCAATCGTTTGTTTTCGATTTAACGAGTGAAAACGAACTTCCAATTGAAGAGAATTCGATTGATATCTGTTCAATGATCTTTGTTCTATCGGCTATCAATCCCGATAAAATGCTATCTGCTCTCAAGAAAATCTATCGAGTTTTAAAACCAAATGGTTGTCTTCTCTTTCGTGATTATGGTTTGTATGATCATGCTATGTTTCGATTTGCACGACAACGACAACATAAATTAGCCGAGAATTTCTACGTTCGACAAGATGGTACGCGTGCTTACTTCTTTTCAATTGAACATTTGAGAAATTTGTTAACCGATTGTCAATTTCATATTGATGATCTCGTTTATGTTTTCAAAGAAACGGTTAATATTAAAGAAGAAATTTGTGTACCACGTGTTTTTATACAAGGAAAATTTATTAAAAAATAAAAGACAATTATTTGTTTGTTTTGTTAAATTCGATATTTTTGAATATGTTCAAGAATTTTATCACGAGATTGTTTCGGCATTTTAAATATATTAAATAAATGTTCTTCTTTGAGAAGAACAAGAGCTAAGCCATCGATCTGATGTTCTTGCAGAACTGGTGTGTAGCAATCAACGCCGATGATTTCTTTGAAAAATAAACAAACGTCATCTACCTAAAATAACATAACAAAAACATTGACTTTGTTCAATACGTACAAGTTTCTTACACTCCATTGATGTACTTTTGACCTAGTTTCTTGTTCAGGAAATGGTTCAGTGCTTTCTCGAATTGTCCAATCTTCAATACGATGTGTGATCGATTTAGTCATAATCTGAAAAAACCCAAACGTTGTTTTCTTATGTCATTCGGCATTTAAAGTGCGCCATTCAATGTCACAAAAGTCCTACTTGACTCATTTTAGCTATGAATGTCGCAATACATTGAAATAATTGATTCCCCAAATAGAAGAAAGTCTATCGATGGGATTTTTTGCCTTGTTGATTTAATCATGAAATATTTATCATTGATGGGTATTATCTCATCTGGAATAAATCTCTTGTCTCTTAAATCGTGAGAGAGAGAAAGATTATTCAGTGGGTTTTTTTGCGATTTATAAAGTTGGAAAGTCAGCGTGATGCTGAATCTTACAATGAAGTTTGTAAACATGAAGAGAGCACAGATTTTTTTCTTTAATTGTACAGCCCTTTTCTAATGAAAAAAAAACGCGACCGGGGTAAGAGAAAAACAGGAGTGAGAGAACGAGAGAAAAAGGAGACCGTAAGTCGAAAACCTCTCTATAAAAGACCATGACAATCGAGTATTTCTCTCATTAATATCATTTTGTTATTAATCAGAATAACTTCATTTTCAACTTTATATTTTTCATTTATATTCATCTGGTTTTTTTCCCATTCTTCTTCTGTGATTCATGATTATTTATTTTCATTCCACGGCAAAATACTAATAACAATTCTCTTTTAGATATTATTTTATCTCGTTGCAGTTGTAATCAGTTAAACCGTATTGACATTGAATTTGTTGATATTCTATCCTTAACAAATTTCTTCATTCATTCATTCATTTCTTTTTCTTTCTACGTTTTTTGACAATATCAAACAGCAACCTTGTTCGAAAAGAAAGCAAGAGAATAAAATAGAAAAAAAAGCGTCATTGAAAGAGGAAGAAAGAAAGAAAGGAAAAAAAACATCGTGCGTGCCTATTTAGTCTGCATCGACAGCTCGGGCATGTTTCATAGTGACGACGAGCGCATTCGCAATGTCGACCCCTACAATGAATCATGGCAGCCTTACTCAACAACAACAACAACAACAACAGCAACAAATCGAACAACAGCAGATAAACGAAATGCAGATTGCACATTTGAATTCGGTCAATTCGACTCGTGCGACGTTGGCACGTTCGGATTCGACTTCGACTATGATCTTGGAGGAGGACGAGACTCGAACGTGTCGTCGCAATGGTACGACACTATCTCCACAAGCTTTTCGGACGAGTTTCAGCGCACTACTTTTGGACATGAAGACAAGTGGCCGATTTAACAACGGTTAATATCTTTTTTTTTCTTTTTATCTTAACAATAATTTTATTTTCGTTGAGTAGATCCGGAAAGTGTTGAGAAGTGGAAAGAAGCATTTGCAAGTGGAAATAGTTTTGCTTTGCAACGTTTATTGAGTGACCTGGATCCGAAAGATTTAAATTTAAATACCGACGGTTTAATGAATTTCGATTCGTTTAAACTCGATAGTCAAGCACTCAATGATCTTGTATGTTGGGGAAATTTCTCAATTACAACGTCATTGAATCTATTTTTCTTTCTATTCATAGATGCGATCTGAATCATTCGATCAATTAATCGCCTCGATTACAGCTACAACTGATGGTCTTGCCAATACTTCTACCACATCCTTTTCTGAACTTCGATCTGTTTCACCCGAATTAATAACCTCCTACGTTGACTCAACAACAACTGCAATGCCTGTTTTAAATGCTATTGAACATGATCATGCATTTCTTGCTAAACGAAATCCAGTTGATGAAACACCTTCGTCATCATCATCAACAACAACAACAACAGCAAAAGCAAAAACAACTTCGAAACGAACGGTAGCTCGTAGTTCTCGTCGAGTATCAGCACGTCTTCAATCGCATGCTGTTTGTACATCGACAACAAATGAAAATTCCCCAACGACGAAGAACAAACGAGGACGAAATATCAATCGAGCAAATGATGTTGAAACACCTGATGATTTAAATTATTATCTCGAACGACGACGAAAGAATAACGAAGCATCTAAATTATCTCGAGCAGCTCGAAAACAAAAATTCGGCGATATGGACGAGAGATGGTAGGATTTATCATTTCGTCTTACTTATTCGATTTTTCTTTCCTTTATTTAGTGATGAATACGAACGTGTGAATACGGACCTTCGTAAGAGAATATCCGTCCTCGAACAAGTGACGACCAGTCTTAAAAGTGGTCTTGTTAATAATTTTCAGCGAAAGAATTAATTTCTTGTCAAATAAAACAAATTTACAATATTTTGTTCGAAATTCAACCGAGTGAATGCTCCCTGACCTGACGAATCGACTTAGGTACAATGCAATATACGTACATGTACTTTGGATTTCGATTCTTTCTTTTTTTTATCAGACGTTTTGTGATATACTGTATATTGGAAATCCAAGTAGCCATGTAGACAATGCAGAAAAACAAACTGTTTTGTTGTCTTTTCATTTTCTGTAATTTTTATTTTTTATTAAACACGAAAATTAAAAGAGCAAACTTTCATGTTGACTAAGAAAAGAAAAACAAACGAGAGAAGAACACATTGATCATTGATACATCGTACTACTCTGAGCAAGAACGACGAGAAATAAGGTCATGATATAGATACGACAAAGAAAATCCTCTTGATCGATTGAGTCGATGCGGTCAGTTTGTTGATCAATCAATGCTATCGATGTCTTGTGGTGAGCAACAAACGACTTATCTACAAGATTTTCGTTCGGAACCGTGTCAAGTTTGTGGCGAGAATGCTAGCGGTTGGCATTGTGGTTCGATAACTTGGTGAAATATTGAAAATCATTCTATTGAAGAAATGAATTCGAATTTTTGTTGTGTTTTTTTTTCTAGTGAAGCTTGTAAAAAATTCTTTCTTCGATCAGTTCATGGCGAACATTTGAAATACAAATGTATTCGAGAGAAAAATTGTTTGATTACTCGTACAACTCGTACGCAATGTCAATATTGTCGATATGAGAAATGTGTTACTGTTGGAATGAATTTAACTGGTACGAAAACAATTCAAAGATGATCAAAAACAGAAAATTTCCTTTTCATCTCTATAGATCAAAATCCAAATCCAAAAATCGAAGATATTTTCAAAGGTATTCCTTGTGCTGTTTGTCAAGCAGCATCGTCTGGCATTCATTTCGGTGCAACAACATGCGAAGTATAATATTCGTCAATAGAAATCTTTTGAAATTTATTATGTTTCATCTAGGGTTGCAAAGGATTCTTTCGTCGAATGATCAAAGAACGTTCGGCAGAGGATTACAAATGTCCCGAACAAAATAATTGCGAAGTGACGGCATTGACGAGAAATATCTGTCGAGCATGTCGATATCGAAAATGTCTGCAAGCTGGAATGTCGATACAAGGCTCGAGAATTGGCCGACAATCGAATTTATTCAAACATAAAATGGTTGAAATGCAGAGACAAGGTTTAATTCGAACGAGATTAATTCATTTATTCAATACGAAAAAACGAAATACAACAATGACGAAGAAATCATTCGACAAGATTTTCGAAGCAGAAGTCTATCAACAAATTGTACAAATCGAAAATGCTTTTTTCGATCAATTCAACGTAAACTTCAATCACGATTCGTACGAAGTAAAAACGTTATTTTCTTTTAGAATCTTCCCGTTTGTTCACTCGAAAATAGTAATAATAATATCTGGATGAGTTGTATGACTCAATTGAATGAATATCAATGTCGTGTTCGAAATTTTCTCGAACAAATTCCGAGTAACTCAATTTTTTCTTGGACACGAAAAAAACACACACGCACACTTTCCTATTCGTAGATCTCAAAACTTTAACTTTCGATGAGAAAACTTCACTCGTTTATTTCTCAACACCATCGCTTATTCTCATGTGTTTATGTTTACAATCCAACAGTACTTGGAATTATCTGAATACAACGAGTTCATATTTTCAACCAAGATTTCCATTTTTCTTCGAACTCAATCGTTTAACAATTGCATTCGAAAATCAATTGAAATTAATTCAACTCGATAGCAAAGAAATTGGCTTAATACTCTGTCTATTATTAATCACTATCGGTTAGTTGTGATCTAACATTCATAGAGAATTTACGTACATTTTATTCTATTTTCAGACACTGGACAATTGAAATCAACTGAACAAATTGAAGAAGATCTTTTCATGATTCTTTATGAATATATGTCCGGTAGAAATCTTTCGGTTTTTTTTCTGTTTAAAACACGAAATGATGATTTCTTTTAGCTAAACGTGGCATGGAAAATAACGATTTCTATTATTTAACCATTGAAATTCCGTTTCTTCATCGTTTAAACAAACGAATATGTTCGTACATAAATGAACTTAAAATTTGTTGATTGTAATTATGATTTATTCGAAATAAAATCTTGATCTCAATTGATAAGAATTTAATCATGGTGGACAAAAGATAATTATATAGTCAATGAAAATATCCGATGACATCGGTTGTGAATTTTTTCCCCTTCTTTTTCGTCGCGGAAATGAACAATTTTCTAAATTATTCATCGACGGTTGCCGTTGTTTTTACACGCGATCGATTGTGAGCAATTTTTTGACCGACGAGGAAACTCATCATGTCAAACAATCAGTAGCCGTCGCTGACTTAACTACCGGAAAACAGCAATCAACTGAAATTTACTAGATGACGAACGAGAGAGAGAGAGCGTGAAAATCACATTTTTTCTTTTCTTAACACCTGAATATACACAAATAAAAACGAAACTAAAAATATATTTAACGTGTGTAAATGACATGCCGCATGAATACAGAATTCCAACATCGATAATTCGTTGTCTTCAATGGTCTGTAATTAGTCGGTCTCGAGTCTTTTTGATTACGTGAACAAGCTTGAATGCATATAGACGCACTAGGACATGTCGATTATAATCAAATTAATCTACCTTGGTCGATGACGAATAGCTGACAGTTAAAGTCAACTTGATCGATTTGATAAGAGACATGAACAAACGAATTTGCTCGAAGGTGTACAAATGTGATGATGAGTTTTCTTCGTATGGCGACAGACGTCTTCTTTTATGTTATCCAATGAAGACGAAAGAAAAAAACGTAAACGTAAAACATGCACGAATGCCTCGATTCGTTTCGCAGATAACAATAATACATCTTTCTTCACTCTTTGATTAACTCACACCGGGGGGAGATACATTAAAGTAAATTTGAGAACCAATCAACATTGAACAATTTCAGTGTCCAATAAAAGGCGAACAGTTTAGGTCAGTAGCAAAAGATTTGAAAAAAAATGACGAATCAACCAATGAAATGTCGTATTCTTCTCTTTTTCTCTCTCCCTCTTTCTCTCTTCCGGTTTTGCAAAAAAAAAAGAAAGAAAATGCAAACGTTAAATTACATGTTCAGATATCCTTCTATCTAATTATCGAGAACGTCCTACTTGAAAGTCAGTTGTTTCGGGGTGGAGCTGAACATATTCATCTTGAAAAAGAACGTAGAAGGATTCACATATCATAAGTCATTGATTACATGACATCGAAACATATAATTTCATCTCGTTTTCTGTCTTTTTTTAGTTAAACTTGTGTCTAATTGTCTATGACAAACAACTACTAGAATCCAATTTCATGGCAGCAACAAATCATTCATCAGTAAGATAAACTAAACATAACAGAAGCGCAGACTTTCTCAAATGAATATCCTAGGATTTAATCAATCCATTAGCAATGTTAGCTGCACAATGTAATAAAATTCCGACATCGAATTCAAGTCCACCATTATCACCGACAAAAACAAGTTTTTATGCATGGAAAAAACCTCTTTCAAATCCATCGATGATGTATCCTAATACCGATTTAACATCATCGTTAACACGAATCAATCCCTATGAACATTCATTATTAAATGCCAATGGACAATTGAAAGAAAATTCATCAACAACAAACGCATCACCATGGATTGATATTCATCATCATCATCATCATTCATGGTTTTCAGCTAATCAATCGACACAAATTCTTAATTCGAATCACGAACAAACATTTTCAACACCGATGAACGTTCAATATCCTTCACATGTTCAAACACCTGCGCATTACAATGATTTTCTTTCCGTTGGTCAAACATATACTGATTCCTATCGGCCAGATTTTCGTCTCTTCTATCCGCCAATTGTCTCATCACATACGCCATCACCACCAACAACAACAACCACAAATCCAGCGAGTACATTATCCCCAACAATTCCAACAAATCCTAATTCTAATTCCGTTCCTCTGTCATCATCATCATCATCTGCTGCTGCTGCTGCTCCTCAAACAAATTCGAACAGTTCAACAAAAAAGCCCAAAACAAGTCGTGCTCAATGTGATTGTCCCAATTGCCGAGAATCCGAACGTTTAGGCTACATGACCGGTTCAACAATACGTAAACGAAATGTTCACAGTTGTCATATTCCTGGTTGCGGAAAAGAATACAATAAAACATCGCATTTAAAAGCTCATCTACGCTGGCATACAGGCGAACGGCCATTCGTTTGCAGTTGGCTATTTTGTGGCAAACGATTTACTCGTAGTGATGAACTTCAACGACATCAACGTACCCATACAGGTAATGTTATTTGTTTGCATTTTTTGACACTCGATCATTTGCTCATCGAACCGCCTACTTAATGATAATTAACTTTTGGATGTCAGCCTGTTATTTACACTTGATCGAAGATTAATCAACTGAGATATTTATCTCAAACTTTTTTTTACTTATTTTATTTTAGGTGAAAAACGTTTTGCCTGTCAAATATGTGGCAAACGTTTCATGCGAAGTGATCATTTGAATAAACATGTAAATATTCATTTAATATTTTTAAGCAAAAAGTCGATTTTCTATATCAATTAGGTCAAAACTCATGCGAATAATAATAATAATGATCATCGAACGCGACCTATCGAATGTGAAACACAAGATTATCATTCAATCGATCATCATCATCATCATCGATTTATGTCAGCTGATATTAAAGCCGAACCGAGAATGACAGATTGAAAATAAAAGACAAAAAGCTCATCTCTCGACAGCACAGAAAAACATATTTCCTTTCGTTTTTTTTTCGTTTTCTTTTGTCTTGCATGTTCTAGTATCTGTATCTAAGTTTGCTTTTCTTTTTCGAATATAAACGATATATATATAATCATTTTCTGTCAAACAAAATACAACCAGTCTGAGAAAAGAAAAAAAAAAGTCTTTTTATTATTTAATATGTCTGAGTATGTTTTTTCCTCGACGCAAACAAATTCAATATCTTGATTTACTCAAATATGACAACTTTTATTTGTCAGTTTCAATTGAACGGATAAGGACAAAAAACCATGTGCGACTTCGCTTTTTTTCAAGGGAAAAATTAAATTAATGCATGTTATTTTGACATATCTTATCTCTAATCCGTTAGACATGTTTTTCTTTCTTTCTAAGTCTACATCTGCGTGAAATCATTAGATAGATATCATTCGAATCGTGCAACAATGTCTTGCAATGGTAATACGACAAATATTCTTCTTCTTGGCTTAGTTTCAGCAATGACATCCGATATTCGAACAAGTCAACTCGATGAACAAGAATTTCTCACATTTATCTACATATTTCCATTGATTATTGTTGTTGCATTTGGTATTCTATCGAATCTTCTCTCGATCGATACATTCCGTCAACGACAAATCCGAACAACACCAACGGGTTTCTTTTTAATTATCTATAGTTATTGTTCAATTTTCGGTTTATTTATGTTAGAAATACGTCTTCTACGAATGAGAAATTCGGTTTCATATTTAATATCATTCGTACTTTGCAATATTATTTCAGTTTTAGCATTGATGTTTACCCGTATCTGCCTATGGATGAATGGATTTCTTGCCTTACAACGAGTGATATATACATTTGAATCGAATTATTTAGTGAATCGATTTTGTTCGCATATTGCAGTTAAAAAACAAATTCTGTTTATTATAACTTTAGTTTTTCTTATGCATATTCATGATATTCTCTATCGAGTTTCTATACCTGATCCTTTACTTCAAGGAAATTTCATCTGTCAAACAGGATATCCGGTAAATTTATTGATTCTCAATCAAATATTTTCTTTGACTCATTTATTCGTTCCATGTGCATTGAATATCATTGCTAACATTCTAATTCTTGCGTCGATTAGTCGTCGACGAGCAAATCTACATCAAACAACCTATTGGACTCAATGGCGTAAACATTTTCGACGACATCATCATCTGTTTCTTGCGCCAACATTAATAATCGTTGAGTCTATTTCTTTCTAGTGTAAACATTTTTTTTTCTATTTTTCTATTTAGATCTGCACTCTACCACAACTCATTCTCTCGATTTTCTTTTCCTGTATGAATACATCATTGAAATGGTTCATACGAGTCAACACAGCTGCTAATTTCATTATTTATATACCTCAAACAGTTACATTTCTTATATTTGTTCTTCCCTGTAAGACATATGTTGAAGTCTTTCGAACGCATGGTTATTTTCGAAAATTCTTTTTCGATTAAATAAAATGTTCTCAAATGGAGTCCGATGAACTTTTCTTTTTTTTTAAAATGGATTAATTCGTCCAAGAGTAAGAAATTCTTCGCGTGTTTTGGGATCTTCGCGAAAAACGCCGAGCATAGCTGATGTTGTCGTTCGTGAATTGACTTTTTGTGCACCACGCATAATCATACACATATGTCTTAAATAAATAATTTATTATTTTTATTTTATTTTCGTCTGTCAAATCAACTTACAAACATTCGACAATGACAGCGACACCGCGTGGTTCAATTGCTTCGGCAATAGCTTCGGCAATTTGTCGTGTTAAACGTTCTTGCACTAGAGAAATCAAACATTATTATTATTATTATTAATACTAAATATCTACCTTGCAAACGTCGACTAAAAACTTCGACAATTCTATTTCCAAGAAACAAAAAAAAAGGAAATCGTTTGACCTTGTTTGAGAATTTACCTTGCGATTTTACTCAAACCTAACACACGTTTATTTGGCAAATAACCTACAGACACTTTGCCGAAAAATGGTACCCTGATAGCAATGAATAAAAAGCAAAAATTTAATTGAATAAAAAGCATTTCATTTACGTACATATGATGTTCGCAGAGAGAATAGATATCAATTTCTTTGACGACAACCATATTTTCACAATCTTCATCGAATATTGCATCACTAACAACATCACGAATGTTTTGTTCGTAGCCTTTGGTAAAAAATACTAATGCCTGTAAAGAAAAAGTCAACGGAAATCAATCGATTCGAATGAACAAAGAAATAAAAAGAAAAAGAATTGCTCTGACTTCAGCAGCACGTTTCGATGTTTTCAATAGACCTGAATGAATAAGAAAAACAGATGAGAATTTCAATTTGAACGAAGAATTCTCTAAGCACCTTGTCGTGTTGGATCTTCGCCAATACTTTCTAAAATTCCTTGGTAACTTCGACTTATTGCTTTGATACGTTGATCACGAATAATTTCTGTATCAGTTTCGCGCAGAGCTTTTTCATCGAGAACACTTGGTCGACGACGACTATGTGCCGTTGAACTTCGATCGTTTTCACCATGTTCTTGAGATGAAAATGATGAGGATTTCAATGACCGTAACAACGGACTAAGTCGATCGGCTAGTTCAAAGAAAAGTTAAATTAAATAAAAAAAAAACAAAGTATTCATCTTTTTTTTTATACAAGGTGATCCATGACTATGTTTACTAGTGAATTTTGCTGGAGAGGAAAAACATTGCGGTACTGGTGAATCAATAAAAATATCGTCATCAAATTGCTCCGATTCTGTCATATCGTACATAAAAGATTTTCTCTTTTGTCGTTTAGCTGCTCAACTAGCGATCTGATTTATTCGAGCCAGTTTTGCTATTCTAGCTTTTCTTCTTCTTTTTTCTTCTGCTTTTTTTCTTCGTCTCAAAGATCAACTAAGACGGAAACCATATCGACGACAAAGACAAATCGAAATCTGTCAATAGAATGTCGACGGGAATTCTAATAGTATTGTTAAAACATTAAAATTTATTCGTATTTTTCTTCTTCGTCTTCTCTTGTTCAATATGCAGATATGATTGACAATCACATGAGTAGAATAAAAACATCAAAGAAGAAAACTCCAAACATACCAATTCCTAAATGATGATTGGTACTCATTGATTAATAAATGCGCAATTTTTCTTTCGTAGTAACGATGACAAATAAGAACAAAGGAACTAAATTTTCCATTTATATATATATACTGTGCGTGTGTGTGTGTATGTATGTAGAAATGGAAGAAACGCCCGGCAAGAAGTTAATCAGATGGCCTATTTGAAATTTTATGTTGTTTTTTCACCTGTTGCATTCATCACATTTATGTGAAAGGAAAAATCGAGACCCGATAGTGTTCTGTTTTTTCTTCTCTTGACAAGTCGAAGAAAAAATTCTTTCTTTTTTTTGTTTTCATTTGATCGGATTTTGTTCTTACATTTCATTTTTTTTGTTGCTTCTTTTCTTTTTTACAAACAGCAAAAGTCTTCAATGACAACATCGAAAAGATTAACCGATCCGTATAATGATAAAAAATCGTTCGTTGCAAAAGATCTTATCTGGTAATATGATTTATTTAAATCACAAACCAAAATGGAAAAATTTTCTTTCTTTTTGTTTCTTCAAAGGAGAGATCATATATTAAAAATAGATCTCGCACAAAAAACTCACGATGATAAATGGGGATTTCTTAATAATCTGCAGCCTCAAGTAGAATTTCAAATAATGTTTCTAGATGTTTTTCTCGAGATTGCTTTTTCTTTCGATATAGGTAGCAGCATACGATCCGAAACGGTCACCACGATCTTTACTCGCTCGTGCGGAATCACCATCGGCACGTAAAGTCGAAGATCATGCTCAACAATTACAACAACATGTTACTGTTTCGCCTTCGCCACGACCTATTCCTTCAACGACAAGTAATCTTATCGGTTGGCGAACATCGGACAAAAGTTGTACATTAGAAAAATACGGCAAATACGCTCGAGGACAAGAATCTTTGCATAGAAAATTCAAATGGCCTATCGAAGGCTTTGATTAATTCATGAACCAATTATCAAAATATAAATTAAATAAAATGTTCTTTTCTACCATAAAAATTGTCCTTAGAGTTTTCTTTTGTTGTTGTTTTTTGTTCTTTTGTTATTGTTGCTCCTCGTGTCTATTCATGATCTAATTTAATTTTTGTTCTATTAAGTTAGTTAGGTGAAAGCATACATCCTTACAAACGACAATTGGATGTTAGGCACAAACAGCCACAACAAGAAAAAGGAAGAAAATCTTTCTTATTTGAATAGTAGCAACATTGACGACGAGAATATATATATATATATATATAAAACACCCGTCGTTGATGACGAAGGCAAGCAGAAGAAAAAAATGAAGAAGGAAAAAGAAGTAGTAAAGTGCAGTAGACCAATTTTTCCATGATCAAATGTCTATAATACCATTTTTTCTCTCTCTCTCTCTCCCTTTCTTACAATTCTAAAGCGTCTTTTTTTTCTTGTGTTTCTGATTTTTATCGATCAGACTAAATTTCTAATAGAAAAAACATTCTGCCGGTGTTTTTGCCAAACTCGTTTTATTCTCTTCCGTCGACTTACATTTTTATGAATATAAAAATGACAAATCTCCCTTGACAATATGCAACCGTTCATCCATTTTTCTTCTTCTTCTACGTCTACTACTTCTCTTGGTTCAAGGTGCAAATGTATGTTGATTTTTTTCCATTTTTCTCATTGAAAGAACAAGAACTGGGAAGATATTTCTTAACTAGTTACGCACGTTTGCATTTGTTATTTTCTTTTTTTTTTTGTTAGTTGCATGTTTTCATGTTCATGATCGATTATCATATCGTGAAATAAATATATTTGTTTATTGATAAATAAATCCAAAGCATTCAAATCGATGTTAGGCCGTTTTTTTTCTCTCTCTCTCTTCGTCATCGACATCTTCGTCTGCTTCTTTTGTTCATTTTTTTTTCTATTATGGTTACTTCCTTTTATTACTAACGATGATCAAAACCGAGTAAGATAGAGAGAAGAACCTAATACGCAAACTCATCACTTGTATTGACAGTAGTATTGTTGGTCGTGAAATATGATGAAACACTACGATGAATGAAGAGAGATAGTCTTCTATGGTGAATGACAGTGAAAAAAAAGAATGAATACATTGCTAAGCTGTCGGCGGTAAAAATACTAATAGATATAGCGAGCAAAAAAAACGAAGAAGAAGAAGAATGAGAGAAAAAGAAAATACGACGAAAGAAGAAAAAAAAAGGTTAATATAGTCAGTGAAGAGATCTTTTACTACTCCTTCAACTTGACATCGCGGCTTAACTTGCCGTATCGAGATATGACGGGAAAATTCGAGATATATTTTTATTTTTATTTGTTTTTTTTTCAGATAGTTCAAATTCATCTTATCTGTATATACAAATAATAATCATGGCTTCGTTTATTATGAAACAAATGATGGGTTCCCAGTTAGATAAAGTCAAAGGTAAAACTTAACCTATTGATTTGACGAGTACTCTTGTTGTTAACAGGAAGTAAAAATAAAATAAAATATTCTCGAGTTGTTGTTCTCTTTCACAGAGCTCATCAATAATATTTCATGAGAATAGTTGTTGATTAACACGATAAATTACATGAATATGTTCTTTTTTTTATATTTTCAGTTGAATTTATTCGAATGAATATTTGTTTGTTTTTCTTCTGTCTTTAGAATTAACAGGTGGAGATGGCGATAAAAAAGATGGCAGCAACGATGAAGAAGATCCCGAGGTATTTGAGTTTTTGTTCTTTTACTTTGTGTTATTTGTCATCATAAATTTGTCAAAGAATCTCTTCAATAATTAACCATCATTCGACATGTTGAATACCAATGTGCATATGCCGAAAAAAAAAAGAAATAAGAAGATGAAGAAGAAAAAAAAAACGTTCTGCTCAATCCCATCTTTTTTGATAGATATATTTTCCAGTCCTATTCACATGCATGTCATTACCAAAAGCTTTTCATAGATGTTTTTTGCTCGATTGAATCGCCAATGATTCTTTTATAGTTAGATTTTTATCTTGATGATCGTCCACGCGCGTAATATTCTTCAAAGCATTCGCCTTCGTCATTCTTTTGAATGGAAATCTCTGAGCTAAACAACTGACACAAATAAGAAACTTCAGCATATATATTTATATATTGGCTCACGAGAGATCAGCATGATATCATCCTATCTTTGACTTATTTTTGTTTTTGCTTCTCTCCTCCTCATTTCTCTCTTGTCTTTTGTTTTTTTTTCTTCTTTTTTTTGATGTTTTTCGCTTCTCTTCTTCTTTTTTTTTAAGTGAACGTTCAGCGGAATGAATGACATTTCTCTCTTCTTCGTTTTTTTTTCTTCTCTCTTCGATATAAACACAGTCCATTCATCGATTCATTAGTCTATCATTATCAATCTTGTTTCTTCGATAGTTTCTCATTTAGTTTCTGAAATATTTATTTTGTCTTTCGAATTGAAGTTGTCTCCATGGATAAATTAAATATGAATACGTTATTTCTTTCTCCATCGTCGCCTAATCCAACACGACGATTCTCACTTGTACCACCATTTACGAAATCGAATTCATCTTCACCCACATCGACACCAACTACTCTTCGACGAAAGAGTATGGTAGAATCACCAGCGGTGAGTCGGTCCATCATGCGGATGTTTGTCATCGACAAAAACAACTAGCAAATCGTTCGATTTCCGTTTTTGTTATTTCTTTTTTTTCCTTACACTTGAGTTAACATTTGTAAATCTAATTGAGTTTTGTTTTTCTTTCTGCATATCAAGTTAACAGAAAGATTTCAATTGTTGTTGTTGTTGTTGTTTTTCTTCTTTGTCGTCGTTGTCGTTTTCTAATTATTATTATTGTCGTTCAAAGGTTGCTGAAGCACGTCGTGAAGCTGAAGAAAAACGTGATGCTAAATATGCGAAAATGGAACGACAACGTGAAGAAGTTCGACAAGGCATACGAGAGAAGGTAAATGTGATTCTTTTTCAAGTTCAAACCAAAATCGTCTCGGGAGACGTTCAATTTTCAAAGATAACTTTTATCTTTTGTTGTCACGAAAGCTGTCAGACACTCTATATTTAGTTTAAAAACGAAGAGAGGCGGAAAAAAAAGCATTGTTTTTTCTTAAGATTTTGACAAGTACTGGTAACTAAATATTCAACTTGTCAAAAGAAACAAAATAAGCATAACAAACTCGAGAGATAATCTTCAGTAGTTAGTTGTTTTTGATTGAGGCAGAGAAGAAGTATTTCGATGTCATTATTTAGTAGGATTTATCTTCAAAATCAAATCTTAAGAAGGATTAGATAATAAAATATCTTCTGTTTTTTTCTTGGTCTCATCATAAAACAAACAAACAAACATTCAATTAATTTGGGTTTATTCTGTTGTAGTATAATATCAAGAAAAAAGACGAAGGAATTCCAATAACACCACCATGTGAAGGCCGTTTGACAGCAGATAAAAAAGGACCTATTCCACTACCTGATGACGATGATAGTAAGTCCTCAATTGAAATACCACACATCGATTCACCTTTAGATTTAATCGTCTTTTCTTTTCTTTTCTCAAGGTTTTGATCCAGTTAAAATGGCAACTAATGCATTGAATACAATAACCGATAAATTACCATTTAAATTGCCATGGAAATAAATCAATTCGAAACACATTTATCTATACAGCAAATATTCAAACAAAATAACCCTTTCTATATATTTTTTTTTCTTCGTTCGTTTTAGTAAGTGCATCCTATTGCATTTGTATTCGTATATATTGTTTCGTCAAGAAGAAAAACAAACACACACATATAGACAGTTACTGCAATTGAATAAATAAAAAAAAATAATATTTGTATAGAATTTTCAAATCGATTATTAATAAATAGTTATTTGTAGATTAAAGAAAACGAGATGATTATAAGTTCTCCCTTTGGAATACCGATCAATAATTGAAATATAGAAGGGTTGTTTCTCTCTCTCTCTCTGCTCTTTGGAAAATAACCATTTGTCGTCAATTTCTGAAGATTGACATGATTAATTGATCAAAACAACAAAAAGAAAAACGAGCGTTCAGTCACGAAAAAGATTTTCTAATCGAACGTTAATTATTTCAAGGAAATAGTTCATCAATTTCGGCATATTTATTCCTAGTGTTAATCTCAAAAGATCAAACATCAAACGAGTCTGACATCTATAATCAAAATGTTCATCATCCAATCTTGATTTTTTCTTCTTCTTCTTCTTCTTCTCTATCGACAAATAAAGAAGAAGAGAAGACGAGGAGAAGACTATACGTATATGTACGTGTGTGTATGATTAGATTGTCAATCACTTTCTGTTTTCTCTCTTAAGTTCACTTGAATTTGATTTCTTTTTTTTGAATGATCTGAAAGTTTATTGAGAATATATTAATAAAAAAAAACGAACGATGACAAATCTCGATGATGAAGCTCGTTGGTTACATTCAGACACTGATCTCTTGTCAGGTCATGGTGTCAATTATAACGTTCATGTATGATTTATTTGTTTTTTTTTGCTTACTTTGTTTGAACGTACTTTTTTCGTTTAGTATCTTGGATCTATTGAAGTTCTCTGTTCAATGAAAACCTTAGATTTCGATAGTCGTACACGTGTTGCACGAGATTCAATTCGATTGATATGTACATCTGTTGGTGTTGCTTTGAAAGAACGACGTAAAGTATGTCAATAAAGAAAAGAGATACGAAAATTCTTTCGTTCAATAAATCATTGTCGACATACTTTGCTTTTTCATTAGCCTGATTCATCCGTTGTACAAACAATGATCTCAACTGAACCCAATTTAACCTACAGTCATACACCTGCACAATTAACCATTAATACAGATTCACTTGTATTAAAACGTTCGAGTGATTCACAAATACTTTTCTCACATAAAATGGAAGGCATTTCATTTGCTAGTGCGGGTGAACATGTAAGCTAGAAATGAGTTTTTGACAGAAAAATACTGTTTTTTTGTTTGATATCAAGGAAACCAAAGATTATGTTGCTTATGTTGCCAAAGATAATTCGAATAGACGTTCATGCCATGTACTTTCATGTCGAGAAAATGAATCATTAGATGTTATAACAACAATTGGACAAGCCTTTGAATTAAGATACAATGAATATATGCAAACGAATGAACAATCTGGGTAAAGAGATTATTGAGAAGAAATTGAAAGGTTCAAGTGTTTGTTTTCTTCGATAGACCGATGAAATCGATTGAACATGATGAAAGTCAAAAACGAATCATATCAAATCAACAACCAGCACCGCCTTTATCTTGGGATTCAACGAACGGTTCGGATGTGTACAAAGAAAAATGGTTCCATGGAAAAATCAGTCGAGATGACGTAACAACTTTTTCGATTCATTCACTACGAAAAGAAAATCATTTGTGTGTGTTTGTCTAGGCTGAATTATTATTACATAATAGTGGTGATTTTCTTGTTCGTGAAAGCGCGAAAATTCCAGGTCAATTTATTCTCTCAGGTCGTCATAAAGATCAATATAAACATTTACTTCTCGTTGATCCAGAAGGAATCGTATGAAAAGATAAAATCAAATTCGAGAGAAGAAAAACTTTTCTTTTAGATTCGAACGAAAGATTACGAATTCGATTCAATTCAACATTTGATAACTTATCACAAAGCAGGCAATATTCCAATTGTATCAGCTGATAGTGAACTTCTCTTACAAACGCCGATTCTTCGCTCAAAATAATCACCATGCAATAGAGAAAACAAACAAACAAACAAACAAATGCGTTTTTGGTTGTGAATCATTTCTACATACTAACATTCTCGATTTTGTTTTCTCTTCGAACAGTGAACGTTCTATTCGCTGTTAATCTCTATTTATCGTTACTAACGGATATTTGTGTTCTTGAATAATTTTTTTTTCTTCTTTTTTTTTTCTTAATAGAATTCAGGCAATCGATTATTATCTAACCCATCGGCAAAGAGTACATCCGTTCTTTTTTTGTCAAGGATTCTTCTTTCTACATCAATCTAAGACTTGTAATTAAGCAGAAAATAAAATTATCGAGACTAAATTGAGGAAGGATATATCGAGAAATATTCTTGAGATTGCTCTTTCTTGTTCTTATGTTTGCACTCATTCGTACAGCCTAACTTTCATTTACATTGAAAGTAATAATAGACATTTGCTTCGAATAATAAGACGTTGATGCTGTTGGGGAAATTCTCTTTTTCTCGAATGATTATTGTTACGTTATCATCATAGACTCTTCATTGGCACTCACTTTTCTTTCTCTCTCTCTCGTTCTTTATTTTGCCAAGGGCACTGTTCACTCGGTCAAAGTCAAAACTGGCTGTTTTATGCCTAGTAAACATAACCCTCATTCTGTCGATATACGAATGACAGATGAATGCTACTAGCAAAAGTAACATATCGATTAATGAACGATTAGATTTGTTTATAACTCATCATTATTTATCGGTCAATGTTATCATCAACAAATGTCCGTTTAAATCAAGTTAGTATCAATATGACGAGAGGTGTTGAATTAATTTTGTTTCTTTTCTTTTTCTCTCGTCGTGTCTAGTGTTTTTTCATGATTGATTGATGTGAAAGAGAGACAGAGAAGAAAAAAAAATGAGTCTCGTTTAGTTATATGAACTACGCGACGTTTTATTGTCCGCACGCAATCGGACATAATAATAAAAAAAAAGAAAGAGAAAAAAGAAAGAGACGCCGGCCAGGCGAAACCCACTCGAGTGATGCACAATAGAAAAGAACGAGGGGACACTTATCGGCTCAGATTTTTTTTTCTCCTTTTCTTCTTCTTTCACCTGTGTATGAAAAGCAAAAGAACAAACGAGTCGATTTGAAAATAAACATTACATATAGTTCTCTCTCGTTTTCTTTTCTTTACGAAACTATTTACTTTCTACATTGTAAAAAAAATATTTTCTGTACACCTACATTATTTTATTTATTTCTTCTTTTACGAAATACAAAAGCAAAAAAACGAGCCGAAAAGGAAGAAAGAAAAAAAAACGCGAAAGTTATCAAAATACAAAAGGAAAGAAGAAGAAAAAAACGTGATACTATGGCCACTGATATATTAGACAAACATCGCTTCAAAAATCAATGTTCGCTGTATGAATCAACACGTCTGCCAGTCGAAACCGATCCAATAGTTCGTTCAAATTCATCAACAATGTCAAAATCCAATCGAACTCACCATAAAAAATATGTGACACAAACAATATCAACACCGACGAACGATAATTCTCTCCATCAACGTCACAATAGTTCAACAGATATTCTATCATTACTACGTTCGTTAGCTTTCAAACCATTCAAAGCTTCATCAACGGGAAACTCATTTACCGGAGGACAAACAAATAATGTTCTTAGCGATAGTCAGACGTTAGCAACGAAATCTTCAGTTAATCTACTGAGATATCGTCCGTTAAGTGATGTTGTTACAGATAATGCGTCGTGTACTCAATCGACCTATGTAAAAATCTCGTTCATTTCGATATGAAATTAATTTTTCTTTTTCGAGATCAATGACAAACTGTTTTTGTTTTTTGTAGGCAATTGAAGAATTTGTAAAACGTATGGGATGGCCAATAAATGTGAATTCAGATGAAGAACGTGCTCAAGCAAATCGCGCAATGAAATATTTAATTCCATCGAAATTCGATGTCAATCGAGCGATGTATTTGTATCGAACACATGAAGTTTGTTGAGATCGAATTTCGAAAAGAAAATTTGTACATATTTTTGTGTGATGTAGAACCTTCGAAAATCTGAAAATCTCGATCGAATTTGGATACGTCATCCTGAAGTAGTACGTGAAATTCAATCAGGCAATTTCTTTTCATTAGTAAACGAAAACAAATCTTCAGATGATTCGAAATGAATAATATGCTGACTCTTGTTTTTCTATAGCCTCAACTTCCAAATCAACCATTGACAATCATATTTACAGTTTCGAATGTCAATAATCTCATTCCTAATGATTCATTTACTCAACATGAAAGGGAATTAATTACATTACAAGCGTTGATTTGTCAATTAGATGTTGTAACTGAAAGGTTCGAAAGACCGTTGGTTAGTTATTCTATTAATCGTTTGTTGATTTGTTTGCGATAGTTTGGAAGTTCAACAAAATGGTTTGAATTTTATCTATGATATGCAGAATTGTTCGACATCACAATTCGATATAAATCTTAGTAAAAAAATTCTCAAATTTTTTCAAGTATTTTATTGAAATTAAAAGTCAAACGACATATAACACTATTCTTGTTTATTGAAGGGCGGTTATCCAGCAATGTTGAAAAATATCTTTATCATATCGGCACCGAAATGGTTTCGAGTAGTTTTTAAGGTACTCGCAATTTTTCTAAGTCGAAAAATACGTACTAGGGTGAGAGAATCGAAGTCAATATCGTGATTTTTGTCTCATATCATATATGTTTATTATTTATCCATCTGATTTTATATCTCGAAATACATCATTTCTTTTTTTTTCTTGTTGTTCTTATTCTATTTTCAGGTAACGCTATTTTCTCCCGAACAAATGTTTGATTATCTAACAGCACAATCTGGTTACTCAATAGACACAATTCCATATTCATTAGGTGGAACATACGATCCAGCTGAAAATGGACCTATTCGATATGAAATGTGTTTATCAAAAGTAACTAATCCACAATCAATTTGTCATTCGTACTATTTACTTGAAAATATGCTAATAAATACGAAAACATCGATGAATAAGAATCTATTGTCGATTGCTTCATCGACAAATACGGCTATGCCATCATCACCAACATCATTTCTTTCATTTCTCTCGAAACGAATCAGTCCAAATCTACAACGAAAACGTCATTCACCGTTGGATAAACGTCGACGTTCAAACGAAAGTCTTATTGAAGAAGACGAAGAAGAATATTCTCAATATCGAACATCACCAAAAGAAAATCTCGACGAGTATGTCAACAGCAGATAAATATATTATCGTTTTCTTTTTCTTCTCTTTTAGTAACGCAAAACGATATGAAAAATCTTATCGTTTATTTACTGGTCAACAGGAAGGAAATGATTATCAGTCGAAATCTTCTACGAGGAAAAATGAGAACAAACAATTAATGAATCTATCGAACGCTTTAAATGAAAAAGAATTTCTCGCTCGAACTCATCTCGAAATTCGACAAGAATTTCGACAACTACCAAATCCACCTGCGAAAGATATTCATGCTGCTAAGTAAATATTATCGAAATTATCATATTCGATGTTATTTCATTATTTTTCTTTTTCTATTCGAAAAGAGATGAAAGAAATGTTGACAAATCTCGTTATCGAGACGTCATACCAGGTGAATTAACTCGCGTTAAACTTCAATCTGATGACGAAGATACACACGATTTTATCAATGCAAATTATGTTAGTGGATATAACAATCACGAAAAAGGATATATATTCACTCAGGGTAAAACAAACAAACACACAATTTCTATAAATCATCAACTCGATCTTTTGCCTCGCCCTAGGACCATTGCAAAACACTGTCAAAGATTTTTGGAGAATGATTTGGCAAGAAAATATTTCGATTATCGTTATGACAACGAATATTCGTGAATCAGGTACAATGAAATGTTTTCCCTATTGGCCATTGAATATCAAAGAGCAACTTCATGCCGGACAATATCATATTGAAAATGAACGAATCGATCCATACGAAAGTTTTCTCATAACAACATTAACACTAACAAAAACGAACAGTTCAGATGTTCGTCGAATTTATCACGCACATTATCTCAAATGGCCTGATCATGGTGTACCAACAGGAACTAAAGATGCACTTTTATTTCTCGAAAAAGTCGAACATTACAAACAACTCACGCAAACAAACGCACCGATTCTGTTGCATTGTTCAGCAGGCATCGGACGTACGGGTACATTTTGTGCGATTGATATCGGAATAAAACAATATCTAAATGAGAAACTAATTGACATACCAACAACAGTCATACAAATGAGACATGAACGAGCTGGAAGTGTGCAAACTGAAGATCAATATCTATTCGTCTATTTAGCTTTAATGGATTTTATCAGACAACATCAAATTATTCAAGAACAGATTCATAATTTAGAAATCACAAATCGAAAACAACGAATAATCACACCAAGTAATTCATCAGGCACATCTCTTCGAGATTCAATCATTGAAATTAATGCAAAAACGTCTACTTAGTCATATGTATCTTCAAAGAAAAACAAACAATTGATCTTTTTCTTTTTGTATTATATTTGTTTTTTTTTATTTGTTCGCGAATCCTATCTGTTACAAACACATTTCATATGTTGTCGTTTCGCCTTTTTTTTTGTCTCGATCATTTTTTTTTCAAAAAACATTTATAAATCAATATTAGTTGAACACAAATAACAGATATTCAGCAGTTCTAAGTACGAATTTTTATTTACAATTGAAATATAATTATTAGATAAATACTTTTCGTTGGGATCGATCGATTTTGAAAAATTTTCGAAGACGATCTCGACACGAAGATTTCAATCGAGTTGATACAGTTGTGTTTAATAATTGTGCTTGGTAATAAGTTTCTAATGCATTTAAATCGACGAACATTTGTTGTTTATCGAGAGATTTTAAATGAAGTAATACGGGCTCGTTTGTCAACGGATTAAGTTCGGATTGAATCGATCGTTGACAACATTTTTTAAATAAATTGAAAATTGACAATGATTTATGATTTTCAGCAGTTTGTTTCTCATTTCCATCAAACATAAATGAACGTGTTAATACTGAAGTTTGACTTTGACATTTGGATAAATATTCAAGAGGCATTTTATTAACTTGAACAGATTCGAAGATATTTTCGCGTTGATGTTCAAGTACATTTGCATATATCGGTGTCTAAAGAAATCATTGAATTTATTCTCTATTTTAATTCGATTCTGGCATTGTTGTGTTTACTTCAACATCGATTGATTCAGCGAATTGATCGTATTCAATTTGATGATCATGAATTTGAGCGTAATGTATTGGTTGTTCATTATTAATAAAGTAGCAATCGTCTATTGATATTATCGAAGAAGCATCACTTTCTTCAGCAATTGATTCGACTGTCCAATGATTCCATATTGGCATTCCATCTCTTCTCAATGTCTCGATAGTAAACATCATTTCCTTCAAACAAATTAATCGATGCTTGTTGATAAAGTCGTATATCAAATGATATGAAATTAAACTCAAGACACGATGTGTCCCCTATTGATTACATCAGGTTTGACTCCCTCTCTCTCTCGTATGTAAGCGTGAAGGTTCATGTAATTCAAAAAAAAACGAGAGAACGAACAATATCTATCGATCATTCATGTCTAACGAAACAGATAATACGGGACAATATAATTATCGCTTGTACAAATACACAACAAAGAACATTGTTCACAAGGTTTACATTCTATCAAACAGATAATTGATGTTCGAGTACATTTCATTGAACTTTAGTTTTCGATGGTAATTTATAAGTTTGATACTTTTCAATAAGATTCTCGATAAAATCAACAAGTTCGTTCGACTTGTCCTCGAGTTCCTCTGATAATAATAACGATGCGTTCACGGTCATTGATTTCTCCGATAATATAAACATATAAACCTTTGGTTTGTTTTATTCAATCAATACGTTTTGCATTGACACCGACTTGTTCCAGATTTCGTTGTCATCGGCATCATCATTATCGTTATTTAGTATCGAATTTTTCGGTTCGAGAAAACCTCCATAATCAGCATTAGTCAAGAGAATTTTTTTAATATCATTTTCAGTTAAATTTGCTGGATTATACAATTGAATTGAAATCGATTGAGATTTACTTTCGATAAGCATATAGATTTCTTTGAGACAATCTTTCATTAATTGTTGATGTTGACATGAAATGAACAGAATACGTTCGTCTGATTTCGGACATCGATTTGTAAAAACTTTAATTTGATCTAATCGATAACGTTGAGTTAGTAAACGTGATGTTTCGCCAAGTTTACCAATAAGTAATGAAATATACATTTGTGGTATAAGCAAACGAAATTGATATTCATGAGGTATGAAATGCCAATAGAAATCAAATGCATGAAGAAATGAATCGAGATTTGATACGTCAAAGGTTAGAATACATTCATTGATGAATTCATTATGACAGGATGTTAAATGAAATGTTGATGGAAGTGAATCATGTTGAAATTGTAAAGCATCAACACGTGTAATGAGAAAACGATAGTTATTATTGAGTAAGAAAAGTGATGATATTGAACGAAGATCGATATTATTGAAATTGATTTCAAGACGATGAGGAATGCAAATTGATTGAGTGTTTAATTGTAAAAATAATGCTAAAAATAGATGGTATTTGTAAACGAACGAGCGAGTCTTTTTTACTTTGTAAAAATTCGATTTCAGGTAGAATCTGTTCGATCTGTTTTTCAATGAGATCGATTTGTTCATTATCTTTTGCTTGTTCGAGTTGATTTTCTTGTTCAATTAGAAGTGCATCTGCCAGCAAACAAAAATCTTGAATATCATTCATCGTTTTTGTTATTTCATTTCGAGTTGATTCGAACATTTGTTCGATTTGAATATCGGCTTCGTTTTTCCATCGAGTTAAATCTTCGACAACTTTCAAATAGGATTGATCTGCCATGATTTACCAAGAAAAAAGAGAGAAAGAAAACGGTAAATGTCAATTGATAAGAATAAAAACCAGGGTAAATTTGATTTTTTCTTCGGCTCATATAATCAACAATGCGAACCGTTATCTTTATTGTTTGGTTAATATTTGTTCGAGCTAATAATAATCATGATGCGAGTCAATTAACAATTATGAGTTATAATGTTATGTTTGTTCCTCGTTTACTTGTCTTTGAACGTGATCAAATAACACGTGCTCGTTTATTGACCAAAGCAAAATTCATTCGTACAAGTGATATACTTTGTTTACAAGAAGTTTTTCAACCGAAACCAACTGATATTCTACTAAATTCACTTGCCGATACATATAATTACAGTACACCGATCCTCGGCGATCCAGATGATGAACACATATGGGATGAAATTTGGAATCAACATATTGGCAAAAGTTCATTGAAAATTCTCAGTGGTGGCTTAATTGTTTTAAGTCAATGGCCGATTGCTTATGCAATCGAATATTTTTTTGAAAATACATGTAGTGGACATACATTTGTTCGGAGTGGTTTTATTTATGCAAAGATTATCTATGGTCAACAACGAATACCTATTCATTTAATTGCAACACATCTACAACCGAGCGATCATCGTGGTTGTTTTCTTTCGACCGAACAGCAAACTCGCGAGAAACAAATGAACGAAATTGTGAATTTTTTAAATAAAAAAAATTTTACCAATCAAGAATTACTTTTTATCACTGGAGATTTGAATATTGATAAATATAATTCGAATCAATATGAAACTATGATCGATATTTTAAATGTTGAAAAACAAATTCTCTATCCATCAAGTATTCGTTGTACATGGGATAGTTCATTTAATGCAATGACAACAACAACAACACATAAACAAAATCAATTATTAGACTATATTTTCATTCATAAAGATCATCAATTAAACAATTCTATTTGGTATAATCTAATCACCGATCGTTTAGCATCGAAACAATGGCATTCACTCGGAAGAAATCAACTGTTTTTCGATGATAAAAATATACCCATTATGGAACTATCTGATCATTATCCTGTCGTTGGATTTTTCAATCTATCCGAACAGGAATGGCCTGAACGACCATCCGGTGTTATAACCTACGTTCAAATCGTTACAGCCGATACAAATCTTCCTCTTGTCATTCTCGATCGAAAACTTTACATTGTCAATTCTTCGGATCAAATTGCATCAACATTTATTCTCACAAATAATGGAACACCTCGTCGTCATCGTTGTCTTCGTTCCGAACAATTCATTATCTTAATCGATAGTCATCAACCACAATATTATCTGTCAAATTTGAAATATTTTCGTATGCAATTCGGTATGAAACAAGTTCAACGTTATTTAAAAATCATTCAAATTGATAGCACAACCAAATGTATAAATACAAATTCAACATTTATTCTACAAACTCAAAGTCTCACCGATGTGTCCTATGTTAATATGAATGAAAACTCTCAATTATGTTCATGTACAACTCAACGAGAACAAGCTCAACTCTTTCGTTTAATCGAAATTAAACGTGAAAATATCAGTTGTGAAATCAATCATTAAATATACAGAACAAAAAAAAAGCCCGATTTGTTCATTCACCACACAGTTATTATTATTAATAATAAATTTTCTTGTTTTGTTCAACTAGACACGCACACACTCACGCATACAAACAAACAAAAACATTGACGATCTGACAAGATAGATGATGATATACAACAAAATACTGTGTAGTGACAAATGAAATTAAACAACAATAAATGAGAGCAGAAGAGAAGAACAAAGATCATCGAATTAATTCATTTTACTTGAAGAAACAAAACGTATAAACTATTATCTGAGAGAAAGAACAAAAGAATAGAGCAAGAGAAAAGAGAAAAGAAAACGAAATAAACATAGACACAATACAAAAATGCATGTTTTTTTGGATAGATTTTTTTTGTTTGTTTTCATTCTGGCGCCAAAGAACGAGATTCTATTGTCGTATTTACAATGGCACATAAAAAAAACACGAAATGAAAAAAAGGAGAGAGAGAGAGAGAGTAGATTCTTAACCAAATTGTTTTGCCCATTGTGCTTCGAAGAATGTTCGTAAAACATGTCCGGCTTCTCCAACAGGACTATCATCCTCATTATAATATTCACAATTATTTAATATTAATTGTACATCATTTAAAAAATCATCACGTTTTGTATATTGATTATTACGCATTTTCTTCTTCATCGTACTAAAATCCATGGGAGTTTTGACACATTCGTAATATTCGGGATGTTGTTTCGCATCGACAGGCGTTTGAAATGGCCACGATGCGTCGCTTTTAAGTAATTCATTGAGAATAATTCGACACGATTTCACATCATTATTGACCGTTTTGCTTTTTTTTGCTGGTTTTTTCTTCGAATTCGAATTCGTTCCGCCGCCCATTGTTGGCGATGGTATACTCTCGTCGATTTCATCGGCTGATTGTACCGATGACGATTCATTGAGAACATCGGCATGCGATGAATTCGAATGAGATTCTTGAAGAATCGAACTTTCACTCGGCCGAGATTTCGATGATTTTCGATTGTTGTTTGCCGACGAACGATTGGCTCCGTTCGATGTAATCGACGGTTGTCGAGTTTTCGACGAACGTGATGTCTGTCGGCCAGCAGACCATTTCGTATTCGTATTATTACCTGCTGTTAAACTAGCAATCAACGCCGAACTATCATTCGCTAAACATTGCACACACAACCATTTGCCTCGTTGTTGTCGAGCATTTTTCAAGCAATCTTCATGAAATAATTTACTACACGTATCACAACGATTGAGAACTTGTTCGCCTTTATTACCGCAGACGAAACAAAGATTTTCACCTTTTGCTTTGCCAATACAAACGTAACAATACCAATCATTCGGCGGAATGAATGACATCGGCGGATTGAAACAATACGTGTGCGTACCATGATCACAACCATCGCACAGTAATAATTTCTCTTCGTCAACATCTGAATTACATATTTGACAGAAGACACGCATGATCGATTTTTCCCATGCGATACAACGTTCTAATTGCGTTAGACAAAGTGCTAATTGTGCGGGCGTACGAGATTCATTGACAGTTCGTCGCCAACGTTCGAGTTGCTGAGGTACTTCATCGTATTTCGACGATGAAACGATTTCGTTCGTTGAATTTTCTAATGTATGATGATAGGTACTATTTTGATTGATACGATTCAATGACGATAAATTCAATTCATATCGTCGAACGAACGGATGTTTCAAATATCGACGTTCGATATTTCGTTCTAGATCCGTTAGTAAATGTTTGGCTTCATCGAGAATTTCCGAGCCTTTAGCTTGAATGTCTGAATATGTCAAACGTTTTCGTATCGAATCGATATCATACGAACGACTTTGAAGACTCGATGCAATAATACGATCGGACAGATTGTAGATTTCATTGAGCACGTCCATTTCATGTGTATCATCGAAATTTTGCTGTTGTTGTTGTTGATGTTCATTATCATTCGAATCATTGGAATTTTCTTGTTCATCATGATCATTTTCATTTTCATCGTCGTTAACTGCATTTGTACTCATTGCTGTTGTTGAATCACAATCGTTTGTCGAATGATTTAACATTGATTGTGTGAGTACATCGAAATATCGTTGCAACATTCGACATAAATATCGTTCACGTTGACCACGTTTCGCTAGAGATTTAATCAGCAAACGTAATTCATCAGGCGTTTGAATTATCCACCAGCCTGATTGAACATCATCGGGAATAGGCAATGGTTGAGCATATTGATATTTCTCTCGAATCGATTGTTCGATTTCTTTGAAATTAACCGACGGCATTTCTTGTTTAAACGGTGTTGTAATCAGATTTTGTATGTTAATATTTGTTTGTTCTTGTTTAATATTATTTAACAACATTGCAGCTGTAGCAAGATCATTTAATTCTTGAAATTGATCGAGCGTTTTTGTCAACGGATAGATTGTTTGAGGATGTTGCGATGCTGCTGTCCAATAGTCTTCTTGACATGAACGTTTCGCTTTCGAACAAGATAAATCCAACGGAAGATTATCATCGGCAACTTCTTCAGTTTTCGTTTCGTGGACTTCTTCACTCGGTTCAGTTTTGACACCATTTGTTATCGGTTGCGGTTGCGGTTGTTCTTCTTCGACAGGTGGTACATCATTATTATCTCGATTAACAGCCATGCAAAATGCTGATAGATCCATGGTTGCAAGATCTTCAGGTGCGTTCGTTGTTTGTTTATCATCGTCGTTCTCGTTTGTCTTCGTCGATTCAATTGGTTCGACAGGTGCAACGGAAATCGATGGTCGAGCTTGTGGTTGCGGTTGTTTGGTACGTCGTTGTGTCGAACGAGAAGATGTGGTGTGATTCGATGGTTCATTGCCATTATCGAGTTTGTGTTTGGTTACATTTTCAACTGTTGTTTGTATATCATCGGCTGATATATCACCCGACGCTAAACCTTCAACATAAATGCCAGATAAATGAGAAAAATACCAATATCGTCGACGATATCGATCTTGTCCGAGATGTAATGTACGTATTCGACATTGTTTATGAATAACACGTCGTTTGATGAGAAGATATTTTCTTGCGACAAGTGTGTAACGTTTATCGAGATCGTCGATTTTAGTTTCATCTAATGTTTCGATATCTTGATCATCGGCTGTCGCCGCAGCTGGATCATTGACTGTTGTCGATGTTTCATCATCAGTCTCATCTGGACTTTCATTATCTGAACTGTTCAAATCTTTCTCTCGAATTAAATTAGCCATTTTCTTCACATTCGGATTACTATTCGAATTATTATATTTGTCGAATTTTAAACGACGTAAACGCTTTTCAATTTCCCATTTTTCATGTTTTAAACCGGTTAATTCATCGAGATTTCGATCGACTTCTCTATTTAAACAAACAAAAAAATCAAACATTCGATTTCATATTTAATCAACTTACTCGACAACACGTTTATTTGTCGATAAATCATTGCAAAGAAATGCGAGAATCTCGGTTTTTTCATCGGCATTTAATGCTTGAAATGAACTATCTGACAAAATCTGTGTTAATTTATCATCGAATCCATTTCGTTCTCGGATGTAGATTCTCAAAATTTCGCTAAATGTATGTTCAGTGATATCGATTTCTGACAGTTTCTGTCCGAGATTAGTCAACGCTTTCTTCGGATTCGGTATGCCCGGATCATCTAAAGCCGTACGAAGAAGAATTTGACAGAGTGTATTCAAATCTCGTGTTGATGATGTGCTTAGCAATGCTTGTTGAAAGTTATTCAACGAAGGAATCAGATAATCGGCTAGAATAGAAAAAGCAAAATTTTTTTTTTCTACAATTTGAATTCAATTCTTCTGAAATCGACATACGAATACTGAGAATATGTTTGAAATTATTCAAGAATTCCATTATCATAAGACAATTAGCGAATGCTTCGATTGATAGACGCATGTTTTCGACCGGTTTTAAACTTGGAAATTCTTTTAAATCTTTCAATTGCATATCTTCGACAATACGTTTCGCTTCTTTAGTTTGAACGATTTCGATGTATTTCTCTTGAATTTTCTTCTCTCGTTGCGCATTCTTTTCGGCTTTACGTTGTTCGAGTAGAAGAAGTTTTTCTTCTTGTCGTTTTTTGAATTCGATCTGCTTCAAATAAGCTAATTCTTGCCGTTTACGTTCTTGTTCTTGTTGTTCTTGTTGAAGTTTTTGTTGATGTTCGAATTCTTGTTGTTGAACTAATTTCTGTTGTTCAATAAGCGCTTTAATGAAATCATGATGTTGAAAAGGTGATGCGGAATTTTTCATCTCGTGATCATGTGTGCCATTGTTCGGCGTTGAACAAGGACTAATTGCTGTTTCGATTCGACGAAATTTCGGATTGATTTCAAGAATACGATTGACGATTTCATCTTCGGTTGATTCTTGAAAAATCGTTTTACCATCGGGTCCTTCTTTGGGCTCGTGAAAGAAACCGATATGAACTTTGGAACTAAACGTAAAATTCGATCGATCGAGATCGGTGATATTCTTCTTGGATAGATATCGATCGATTTCTTGAAATGAACGAAGTTTTCGGCCGCATGGTGCGTAATAGGCAACATCGCCACGAACTCCCGTTCGAGTTATCGCACGAACGATCGTTACACGTTTCCATCCGCGATTCAATGGAATTCGAACGAGAGTTTCGTTGACTTCGTCGGTTTTTTTACGTTTCGGATTCGGATCGGAATCATCGTCATCGTTCGATTTCGTCTCATCGCCAGGAGTCTCATTGGTACTACTTCGACGACTCAAACGTAAACCATTCGTATGAAGTGAATCCGACAATGCTGAATGAAGAAGACTCGTCGGCGAATTTTTCTCTTGTTCTTCAGTCAATGTACGAATCGATTTCGAACGTTTTTTCGATTGTTTCGACTCGGGAGTTAGATTTCCTAGTGCAGCTGGAGATGTAAACCAATCTGGTGATAGAAACGGATAGAGTCCAGCTGTTGGATTAGTTAATGATGATGTTAAACTCGAAAATGGATACGTCGATGGATTTGTATTTGTGCCTGTTGCTGTTGACGGTGTTTGAGAAAGTAACGATGGAAGAAAATAGGGAAATGTCAAACCGCCACTGGCTGCGGCTGCAGCTGCAGCAGCGGCAAATGCCATCGGATCGAGCATATTCGGATCGGGATTTGTTGCGACTGTTGGAGTCGATGATTTGTTCGATGAACTCGTTGATGGTACAGCTGTTGGATTCGTCGATGATTTCGAACGTGAAGATGATGATGCTGATGAACGACGTGAATCATCGTGTTTTTTGCCGTTGGTTACATCGTGTTTCGATTTCGAACTATGTTTTGTACTCGGCGATGGTTGAACAGACGTTTTTGTTTTTGATTTATCTGTTGTTTCTTGTTGTTGTTGTTGCTGTTCGTTGAAAGCATTCATAAAAAAGCCTAATTGTTTGGCATATTCATTGTAGTCAAGTGGATTTGCTGCTGCATTTGCGAGTCCATTTGACCAAATATCAGTTGATGTCGATGGATTTGTTGAATCATTCGATAGAAGTGAAGGAGCTGTCGGAGTCAATGGAGGAAAATTCGGTGTAGGCAAACCAAATCCTGGAAATGCACCAAACGGTGACAACGTCGGAAAACCTAATGGGAGACCCCAGGGAAGATTATTAAATGTTGAATTCAGATCTTCTTGTTGTTTTTTTGTCAATGTTTCTTTGCTATTTGTGCTCATGATTTTTTTTTGTGTGTTCGTTGAATTTTGATGTAAATCGACAATAAAAGTTCACATTAAATATATACACGAATACCAGAAAAATGAAAGATGAATCTTTCGTCGTCGTTTATTGCTGTATGCAGCATCCGTCATGTGAACATCACATCTAGAAAATAAAACGGCATATACATTATTCTTTCTCATCGGTCAGTGATGCTGTGGCATGAGAAGGATAAAGCAAAATAAAGAAAGACAGAGAGAGAGAGAGAGTGAATGAATGGTGAGAGGGGAGAAAAACGAACACTCATACAAGGTTGTGCCCGCTTTGCCGTCGTCGACGTTCAACATACATTATTGACACTTTTCTTCTCTATAAATGTATTCATGTTTGTGTCTTAATTTGATTTTGTTGCCTGAGTGTGTGTGTGTGTGTTGATTTCCTTCTAGAATCACTAACAAGAACTTGTTTATGCTGTTGAGATTAGGAATAATCGTAACATTGCATGAATTATGCAAGGAAAAAAACGAAGAAAGGAAATAGAGTAAAAAAGAAGCTAAAAGGTACGTCGAGAAGAAAGAACGACGACGAAGGAAAGATGAGTTATGACATAAGAAGAAGAAAAACGAGAAAAATGATGAAAAGAATTATAATAAATACGTATGTATGAAGGATGAAAATATTTCTTATTTTGCTTGCTTGCTTTTCTTTTTTTGGCAATAAAATAAAGAAAAAGAAAATGAGCGGCATGTGTTAGTGAAAAGAAGAAGGGAAAAATCGACAACGACCGTCGCAATTAACCGGAAACAGTATCTGCCCGCCACACACACACACACACACAACATAACACAGAGACAAGAACAAGTAAAATACTCAATAGCAGAAGAAACGACGACAACGTCAACGTCAAGAAAGGGCGATTCCCTTTTTTGCGAAACAAAAAAACGTTCTTGCACGCTAGTCTCGTTCGTTGCTTGTCTTACTGATGATAATGATCGTATAGAAGAGTATGTGATGCTAGTCGTCGTAATAGTAGAAGTACTGACTTCTAATTGTAAGAGTATGATGAAGGATAGATGTAAGAAAGCAGACAAACTATTGAGAGAGAGAGAGAGAACAAGTTGTTTCTATATTTTTTTTTCATCTATTTGCGCTTGATGTTGACGTGTGCATTGTGCCTCTCTATATATACACACATATATATATGTATGTATGTGTGTGAATAAAGCAGACAAATCGACGAACAAGCAGCACATCAATTGTGTGTGTGTGTGTGTGTGTGTGTGTATATGTATTTCTCGATTACTTGCACATTTTTCATTGCCTAGTTTCTTTTCTTTTGTTAAACGTACACATACACTTATATAAGTACACGTGGCTTGCTTGACGAGCATCAATAGAATATATATTCGATCAAATTCTGTTTTCTCTCGATTTATTTTTTCTGCTTCTTCTTCTTCTTCTCTCCTCTTTACCAATTCTCATTATTTGACAGTCAAGCAACCAACAATAACATCATCAACATACAAGTCACGAGCATTAATAGTAATTTTCCGTGTACATACCGTTTTTTTTGTCATGCCGGTGTATATAATCTTAACGCTCGGCATTGAAGAAGACGAAGAAGAGAAAGAATGACAGCACACACACACAGAGTAAGAAAAGGCAAGCACATAACATTCTCTCTCACTCACTCATTTGTCTTACTGTTCCCATTTTTAAGTTTTCGCGTTTAAACAAAACCGTTTGCTGCGTAATTGTGCTCCCCTTTTTTCTGTTCCCTCACATCGACGCGCGTTCGAACACACACACACACATCGTCGTCTGCTTGTTTCTTTTATAAGCAGATTTATATCTTTTATAGAGAGACACACCACATCTTTCGTGTAGTTACACACAACAACAATCAGACAGGCAGATAGACTAAGAAAAAAGAGAAAAAGAGCATTGGCACACCCTACTCTATTGTGAAGCGAAGGAGAGAGAGAGAGAGAAAGAAGAAGATGCTGCTACTGCTGTTGTCGTTGATGATGATGATTTGTCGAGCTGAATCTGAAATCGTCTCATTTTTTTTCTTCTTCTTTTCTTTCTCCTTTTTTCTCTCTCTCTTTTTCCTCGTCTGAATAAAACAACATTGATCTGAGTAATTGTCTGTTGATTGACCGCTTACTTATTCAAAGCCGGTCAATAGTAACACATTCTCTCGTTCGTTTACGAATTCAATAATGGTCACTCATCATGCTCGTTTTCATACTGTACACACATACGCACACACACATTTTTCTTCAATTGCTCGAATATGTGAAAACAATAACTTTTGTCTGTATACAAACATATTTGCTAGTCTACTTACATTTCGAAAATCGATAAATATAAAAAGACGAAGAAGAAGAAGAAGAAGAAAAGCGAATGAGTGAGAAAAAGAGAAATACCCAAGCGACATTCGACATCGTGCTTTTGCATTCGCGAGTGTCAAACACACGGCAGTACTGTTAAGATAAGAAACCGGGAAGCGAGAAGCAAAGCAAGTGATCGATTGAAAGCATTGCAAAAAAAACGAGAAAAGAAAAATCGACGACGATATTTGTCACAGCCAATCTGAGACAAAGAAAGCAAAATACATCATCATCATCATCATCATCTGCTTATAGTAGGAAAAAAAAAGGAAAAGGTTTTTTTTCTTCTTCTTCGTTTCTAACAACGACTATGACAGATATAAATATCGACATATATAAATAATTGCAACAACATCGTTAATGTACTTAACAAATTTTCTATCTACAAATAAGAGAAAAGATCAGTAGATGTTGTTGTTTTTTTGTATATATTTTATTGAAAGAAAATCAAATTTTTGGTGGATCTTCGAGAATGTTCAATTCTCGACGAAATTGAGTCAATGATTTGTGCCAATGTTTTTCGAAATAAACATTGAGAAGAAAACGACTTTGTCGTGCCGTACGAACGACCCATGGCAGAGTTAAATGAAGATATTTGGCTGTATGTTTCGGACCGAGACGAACCGGTCCGAAGAATGCACCTAAAACACACATAGGCAAAGCGTATTGAATGCCTTCGAACCATTTGACTGTCACTTCGCCTTTGAAAAAGCAAAACAGATGAGATATATGAATGGATTGGATTTTTACCGAGCATGTTTATCGGCATGCCGAGTGTGACATGAGTAAGATCATGAATTTCTCGATAACGACGCATGATATAAGCTAAATCAGCATCATCAACAAACGAAACTGGTCGACGTGCATCTGGCGTTAAATTCTCTCAAAATAAGAACAAATCTCTCAAGTAAAACGCACGCCAATGCATTTTATTCTTACATATTTTGTTAGAAAATTCGAATATTCTTTGCCGAGTGTACCATTGGGAAGAGTTTTTAAGTAATTTAAATCAACGGTTTTCGTGTTAATCACGGGTCGTTCTCTACGAAAGACAGATAAAAAAAACTCGTGTCTCAATCGAACATCGAACAGAAATTTACTTCAATATTTGATCTCCTTCGGGATCGACGACCATGCGTTCTTGAATGTATTTCAATGCTAAAGTACCTGTCGTTTCGCCGAAGATCGATATCATATCATCACGTGATGGGTCGAGTATCGATGTTAGACCTGAGCCGACAGCAAGTAGACTCTTTTGAACGAGATTTGTCGGCTTATGTGTTTCATAAAGACGATCCATTTTGTTTTTCAAATTCTGCAATAAGACGATAGTTTTAGTTTTATTTTATACACAAGACAAACGAAAACACGAAGAGATTGTGTATATATGTGTGTGTGTGTGTGTTTTGAGTTTATTTATTTTTTTCTGTACAAAAAAATTCAACTAAGCAATTGGATCTAGTGGACGATTGAAACCACCTTTTCGATTCATGTATTGCCTAAAAAAATGATGAATCATAATCGAGTGAATTCGAGTTGCAAATCACTTACCGATAGCGTCGTTTTTGTTGAATACTTGCACCGTGTGCATTTGTTGAGCCATCGGTATGTTTACCCTGAAATCATCGAGATTTTCATGTAATTCAGAAGAAAATAAATCGTCTTACTTTTGTTGAATCGAATGATGCAAAGCCCATGGTTTTTAACATTTCAATTTCATCTTCAGTTTTACCTTGTAATTCCGAAGCTAAACAAAACAAAAATCAATAGATCATCTGTGAAAGTTAATATTGTGACTTACGATCGAAGATTCGTTTTGCTGGTTCGGCACGTTTGTCGACGACTTTATTGCCGAATGCTTTCGGCGATGGTGAACGTGTTCGAGAACGTGAACGAGAATAACGTTTATTCGAACGTTCGGTTCGTTGATAACGATCACGTTCTCGATCTCGATCTCTGTCTCGATATGATCGATCAGTACGACCACCATCTCGATCTCTCGGCGAACGTGATCTCGATCGTCGTCGTGATGAACCACCACCACCACCAGCAGTTCCACGATGTCGGCTACTACCACCGTATCGATCTAAATCAAATAAAGTGAAATCATGTCGATGAAGTCAATTTTCAATGAGAATCTACCTCGTGGACTACGACTGCGACTTCGACTACGCGGCATTGCTTTCAAACTGACAAAACAAAAAGAAATCTTTCATCATTGTTTTCTTCGACAATCATTTGTCCATTATTCTAACCAATGCAAGATCAGTAAATATTAACCTCCATAAAATACCTTCTTGCAAAGATACATTCAATATTTTTTTTTTGGTTTCATCAGAAAATGCGCAAGATTTCGAAAATAAATGAGATTCTATTTCCTGTCCTATAAATTCTAGATTGAAACCATCGAATTTTCTCTATTAACAAACTTTTCATTATGGCTTCAAGTCAAAGCAAAGGCGTAGGACGACAGGTTTTTTTGCAGATAATCAAAGATTAAATTCGAATATTCTAGACACTTTATACATTTCCTGGTAATGTTCGAGCGTATAAAGCTCAAATTGCTGCTCAGTATAGTGGCGCACAATTGACCATTGCTAACGAAGAACAATTTAAAATGAATGAAACCAATCGTTCGTCTGAATTCGTTGAGAAATTTCCAACAGGAAAAGTTTGTTTCTCTGTGTCAAACTCAAAATATTACTTCTTCTTCGTTCGTAGGTACCAGCGTATGAAAACGATGCTGGCGTTTATCTTTTCGAAGCAAATGCTATTGCTTATTTCTGTAAATCGAAGAAAAACAGAACATTTTCGTCATCATTTCATAATCGATTTGTTTTTAGTATCCAACGATCAACTTCGCGGTCAAACACCTGTCGAACAATCACAAGTTTTTCAATGGATCGAATATAGCGACCGAGAAATCTCACCTGTCAGTCAAACATTAGTCTATCCATGCATGGGCATTTTACAATTCAATAAAAATCAAAATGAACATGCCAAAAGTGAATTAAAGAAAATTCTCAATTTACTCGATCAATATCTTTCGACACGAACGTATCTCGTTGGCGAACGTGTAACACTTGCTGACGTGACAGTTGCTTGCGATTTATTCTTGTTATTTCAATGGGTAGAGAGAAAATGATTGAGTTTAATATTAAAAATTCACCTTTTTCTTTTGTTTGGCAAAATAGATCATCGACTTTACGATGCGTGAAGAACATAAAAATGTTACACGTTGGTTTTTAACATTGATGAATCAAAAGGAATTTCAGGCTGTTCTCGGTACAGATTTCAAATTATGCGAGAGAACTGCACAATTCGATGGTAAAAGAACAAGAATCAAAATTTACTAAGTCTATTTATTTGTTTAGCTAAAAAATATGCTGAATTGTCGAAAAAAGATAACGTACCTCAAACACAACCGGCTCCAAAGAATCTATCTCAAGCCAGTGGTGAACAAAAGAAAGAAAAAAAATCTGCTAAAGCTGAGAAGAAACCTGAAAAACCAGCACCAGCAGCTAAGGAAGAAGAAGAAGGAGAAGAACCTGAAGATGAATTTGCCAATGAACCTAAACAAAAGGATCCATTTGCCGACATGCCTAAACCATCGTTCAACATGGACGAATTCAAACGTGTCTATTCGAATGAAGATACAGCAAGCAAAGCTATTCCCTATTTTTGGAAGAATTTCGATAATGAACATTGTTCAATTTGGTTCTGTGAATATAAATATCCTGAAGATTTATCTCAAGTGTTCATGACATGTAATTTAATCTCGGGATTTTTTCAACGTCTGGATAAATTACGTAAACATGCATTTGCAAGTATGTGCGTGTTCGGCGAGAATAACAATAATACGATTGCTGGTATTTGGATTTGGCGTGGACATGAACTTGCTTTTGAACTTTCATCCGATTGGAAAGTTGATTATGAATCTTATTCATGGAAACGTTTGTCGATCGATGATGAAACAACGAAAAATTTAATTAATCAATATCTTCTTTGGGAAGTTGAATTCAATGGCAAGAAATTTAATCAAGGAAAAATCTTTAAATAAATTACAATGATCACACACAAGAATTAAACCCGCAAAATTCGTCTGTATTTTCTTTTAACCGATTTTGAATAAAAAAAAACAAAGAATTAATCTTGCGAATTATTGATAATACATTGTTTGACACTTTGAATATTTGGATGATTTGCAGGTAGTGAATGTTGAAGAACAGCAAGTGAACGTTCGAAATATGTCAATGCTTTGGTACGATCGCCTAGATTTTGAAATATCCAAGCGAGATTATTATAGGATGTAGCGAGTGATGGATGATTTTCAGATAGATTATTCAAACGAATCGATAGTGTTCGTTCATAGAAAAGAAGTGCTTTCGAATAATCTTTTAAATTGAAATAAACGAGACCGAGATTATTATTCGCTAATGCTAAGAGTGAATGATTGTCAGGTAATGTTTGCTGATAGATTTTCAAAGTTTTTTCGTAGAGTACCAATGCTTTTTCATATTGTTTCATATCGATATAGATTCCGGCAATATTATTCAAACAAGTAGCTAGGAGAGAATGATTGAGCGGAAGCGTTTTTCGATAGATATCATAAGCTTTTTCATAATAAGGAAGTACTTGACTCCGGTCACCCAATTGTTTATAGATTAAACCAAGATTGTTATAAGATGTAGCTAAATCTGGATGATCAAAAGGAAGAATATCTTCGAGAATATCATGCGCTTGTTTGTAATAAGAAAGTGCTGTTTGATAGTTGCCCATATTTCGATAGACTTCTCCAATGTTGTTATAAGTATAAGCTGATGTTCGAGTATTTGTCGACGAAATTTTCAATTGAATATCGAGCGCATTTTGATATTGTAAAAGTGCATCTTCGTAACGACCTTGTTGATCGTGAATAAATCCAAGTTTATTTAAAAATTGAATCTTTTCATTAGCATCTGAACTTTGTTCGAAGAGAATATCGTAGAGTATTTCAGCTCGATCGAATTGACTTGTTTCAATGAAGAAATGTCCGAGACGTTGCCAACTGGTATAATCACATTTTTCATCATATTGAATCTGTTCGTTTGTAGGAATCAAATCGATTCGATAGATTTCATCGATTTTCTCGATATTTTCAATGCGAAACGTGCTGTTCAATGGAAAGAGAACGGCATTTGAATCGATAACATGAGGAAGTTTTGTTGATTGAATCGATATATGAAATTGAATACCGATTGTGTTGATTTTCATCGAAGCATTTTTGGCAAAATTTAAAGAAATCATTGGATTTTTATAAGCAAGTAAAAAGGTATGAAACGAAAGAATTCCATGATTCATTTCCACAAGTTTTTCAGCGTCCTTCGTCGGCAAACCTTGCCCATGATAGACCACATAATTATCGATCTGTTCTTGATTTTGACTTTCAATTTGTTGATTAAGATCACGAAGAAAAAATCCGAATTGAATTAACATTTCGATATCAATCGTACGGAAAGTACGATTTAACATTTGATAAAGAAAACATTCGCGTAGATACCATTGAATGGCTTGTTGCGGATGATAATCACGTTCAAATTCATCGATCGTATTCAATTGATTCATATTATCCGAATAAAATTCTCGACAAAATTTAGCTAAATTTTTCACTGAATCTTCATTCGGCTCGATTTCTGGAAGAATTTCTTTTAAAATGCCAGCATAGATCAAATCACTTTCAAAACTTAAAGTTATACAATCTTGATTACATTGTCTAACATCGATTTCTAATGTTTTGTAAATATCAATGATTGTTGTGTAGAAATCTTTGGATTTCTTCATACCATAGACATAAACCAATTCGATTCGATCGAAATCAGAGAAAATATCTCGATATTCAAATTCCGAAATAATAATAAAAACTTTTTCGACATCAATATTTTCAATAAATTGAATACATTCATCCAGTTTACTAAAATTATCAATACGATTAATAATATTTCGAAATTGTATCAATTCATTTTCGTCGAGAATAATATCAACCAAGATTAAAGAAAAATTTTGCGCTACATATTGTGTCATATTCGTCGAATAACTATCAACAAAATGACTCGACTAACTAGACATGCAAATCAAGCGATCTAATTGAAAGTCTCAACGAACATGCAACTGATTATCAACTGGCGCCATCTGATTGTAGAGTCTGTTGATGAAAAAAATACATGTACAATATTCCATGCAATAATAAACTGCTCTCCCAGGATCGTTCGATATTTTTTGGTATAATAATTTGCTTGTCGATTGTTATGAATTTTCAAAAAGCAAATGTTTTCAATCAATATTTGCCATATTCATCAGCGATTTATCGGCAAAGTTTAGCATCGTTCGATGAAATCTGTGAGAATCTATCACGATTAATTCAAGCACAAGAACTACAACCTGGTTTTCCACTTTGGTCATCCAAATTACAACAATTTCTTTCACTCTACGGATTTTCATTTACGAAGGCTAATCATTTGAAATTAATTCATTTCTATTTATCGATTCTTTCGATTCAAGATTTGAATTATATTCATGCAAAAATTAGTTTCGATCTTATCGTTCAATTGACACGGTTCGTTTTACTGATCAATTTTCAAACAGTTCATGTTTTTTTTTTGTCTTGCATTTTATAGTAAAACTCGACTCATTACTCGAGATGAATTGACTATTGATTGGAAATTATTATATCAATGGGGGAAATTAATTCTATTCAATCATGATGAATCCTATTCGCTCATTGCTATGCCAAAGTTCGTTTGCCGAATCTCAAAGATAGTTCTGTTTGTTTGTTTTTTTTAGAAATATCGAAAACTCGTACTTGTTATGTGTACGTAGTTGTCGACCGTATTTTTCTGCACATGCAACACAAGAGATTCTCGATGAATTTCGACCGTGTTTGTGTCCGTTTGATACTGTCTGCGGAGATGTTATGTGCTATTGGGATTCGTTTCTGCCGGTTCATTTACCACCGGAATTACATCATCAAGGATTTAAGTACGTAATTGATTGTCAAGACAATTCGAAATGAATTCAAATCGAATCGTTTAGATTATGGTTACCGGAATTTTTGGATATTTGGGAAACAATTTGTAATAATCCTGCATGGGAACAGAGTTTAGTTAGTTTATTTTCGTTTGTTGCTTGGTGTAATATCGGATATATCAATTGGGAACCGTGGTTATCTCGAGTATAGTTATTTATCTTTCGAATATCAAATTTGAATGGATTTTCTTTCGTACAGATTTTTACTCGAATTTTGAAAAATTTGTCTCTTCCCGTTGGTAATATTGAATTGCTCAAACAAACTCAACGTTATTCAATACCAGTTGTCGCAACATGGATTGTTGCCATGATTGGAAATCAGGGTTCATGTATTCAATATTTACGTGATCTATTGACTGCAATAAGAACTTTCTTTCATCCGTCGAATACGGGTGATTTTCAAATTGATTTGATTAATTTTCTTTCAATGCTTGCACAAGCATTTACTGATCGAGTTTATCTGTAGGTTAATTTCGAAAAAAATCAAAGAAAGATATCATAGTTTCTTTTTCGTTGTTGTCAGTGAACGAAGCAATCGATCGATTTGGTTTTTCAAGACACCTGAAACACACCGATTGACTGACGAAGATATCGATGAATTTGTTAATTGTCTCAAAGAATGTGCATTAATATCAATATTCAATAAAAATCACATTGAATTAGCTGCCGAAGCATGCAATTATCTATCTCAACTTCGACCTCAATTAATCGTGCCACCACTAATCGAATTGTTCGTATTGATTTCGAAAACAAAACTGATTTCGATTGAGTTAAATGAATTTAGATTTTTTTCATCTATTGATAATATGACTGAACCACATCGATTCACGTCGATAATCAGTTGTCTTGCTGGCATGACACGACAAATTGTTCGACAAACAGCTGACTTTCCTCAAGGTCAAACATATGTCCTACCAATTTTAATATCAGTTTTGCCGGGTATTGATTCGAATGATTTTTGGAAAACATCGATGACATTTCAATTTCTTCATGCAATGCTCATTCTTATTACTTGTGTCGATTGTTCATCGGCTATTCAAACACGAAACGATCTTACTGAAGTCAAATATTTTCTTGTCGAAATGTTTTTTTTGTTTTTGAAAACGTTTTTTCTTTCTACAGATCGAAAAAGAAGTCTGTTTATCTACAGCGAAATTCGAAGATTTCATTAGTGAATTACTCAATCGTATTTTTCAATTAATCGATACTCTTTCAACTGACATTTCGGATTCTTCATTAATAACTGTCAATTCGAAAACGGACGATCATCAAATCAATACTGAATTAACATCAATGATCTCGGCTATTGTTCAACAATGCAGCAAACGCATATTTCATGTAGATTTTCTTTCGAAACAATTCTTTGTTTTTTTTTCTAAAATTTTCATTCAGATCGTTCGAGAGAAAATCACTAATTTTCTCGCAACATATTCTTATTCTCTAAAGGTGAGTAAATTACTTACAAGTCTTGTTCAAGCTATTGTCAAACATCATCCGATCGAAACATTAAAATATCTTCTTCCGCAAACCTGTGAACGTATCGAAAATATTCTCAATCACTCCGATCCATCGATTTTAACCGAACATAAAGGTGACAATGAATTGACTTGGTTTTTGATTCTCTTCTCGGAGTTAATGTTAGCTCGTGGTGACACATTATTAACTTATAAATCATTAATCTTCTCGATATTCAATCGATGTATTCACGTAGTAAATAAAGATTGTTATGAAGCGATGGGTAAAGCGGCGAGAAATCTATTGAAATCATTGACATATGTCTATCCAATTGAATATCGATTAACGCCGGAAAATCTCGAAGAACCATTTACTGATTTTCTACCGATTCGTGTAGGATGAAAGAAAAGCTTTTTTTTTTGTTCATGCTGATTTTGTTTTTCTCTAGGCTTGGGGTGAACATGTCGATTATGCTAAACTTCGCGTCGAATTTCATCTTCCATCGAGTGCTGAAGTCGATTTTGCTTGTGAATTTATCGAGAAATTTTTCTATCTTGAATTGCACATGTTGAATCAGAAATGTTCGACAATGTCGAATGATGAACGTTTACGTTCGTTGACATTGATACATTTCATCGCGCTCGGTTGCTTAAGAATGGTACCAAGAATTGACAGTGAAGAAGTCAAAGATTTGTATGAAAACGATAAATATTTTTGATTTTCAATTGATTATTCTTTTGAGGGTCCCATCAATTGTCTCGTATGATTCGAAAATTCAAGCTCAATATTCATTCTACGAGAAACAACCAAGTAGATCGAATTTCAAATTTAAATCTAATTTTTTTTTTGTTCAGCCTTAAGAGAAAATCTTCGACAACGATTACTGATTGATATTGGAACTATTCTTGGTACGATTTTTATTCGTATATTCAATGTCTACTTTTCTCTTTCAAGATCATTTGATTAATTTTCATTCGGATGATACAACTTCGATTAAACTCGCTTTAAAAATCTACTCTCTCTCATCAATTTATTACGGTACATTCGAATCGACAATAACCAAAGCAGTTAGAGATTTGGATTATTTAAAATATACATTTAAAAATAAACTATGTGGAACAAAAAATCATCCGCGATTTATTCTTATTGAACAGATGCGAATTCAAATTGAAGTAAATCATAATAATAATAATAATAAATCTTTGAGAAATCATAATCATTTCAGTCATTTTCAATGAGTAATTTTCGAACATTGACCGAAATCGATCGGCAAGTTACGGTCAAACTTTTCGATCTTTCAATCAATCGATATAGTGAAGTTCGTCGTCAAGCTCAAGTCTATCTTTTTATGATTCTCTCTCGATTTTTCTTCTCCTATCAAATTATTCTTCCTCGTCTCATCGAACTTCTCAATCGAACAACTGAAGTCGATCATGATCAAATCAAAGGTTGTCTTTACATTATTCTTGGCAATGAGTCTGTTTTCTTGCCTATGAAACATTCATGGAGTATTGTCGAACAATTATGGCCAACAGTTGCATCGACAAAACATGCAGTCAAATTGAGCACTTTGAATCTAATCAATTGTATTATGGAAAAGATTTGTATACGTTTTAATACGATTGCAATTATCGAAAATACAAATGAACTTTCACGACAAAGAGCAATCGATCTTTGGAAAGAACTTGATCATGAACAATTAGTTAAATATAATCAAATACATGAACAAAGAAATCAAACAAATATTCAATTATACAATCAATTAATGAATAAATTAACGAGTTTATTTTCAAATACAATTCTGTAAACTTTTAAAAACCAAAAAAATAATAAAATCGAATTTTTGAATATTTAGAACATGTCGTCAACAAATCATAACGATGACATTCATAATCTTTCTCTTTCAAAAACGAATTCCTATTCCTCTGCCATCAATTCAACTAGTTGTCGATCATCTCATTCACGAAAATATCGACATTCGAAAAGTTCGTTTCCATCTCACATTCATCTACAATTATACAACTTTGGTTTTAGATCGCTGAACGATGTGTTTCGGCTCTTTGCCGTATTCAAAAGCCTGCATTCATTCATCTTGAAAAGACTCTTCATGAAATTCTCTTTCATATGAATAAACCATGTCCAAAAGAAGAACATTGCGGATGTGAATGTTGTCCAGGTGATCGTGATGATAATCTTTGGATCACATTGAACGATTATCAACCGCCTAAAACTCAACTCGAATGGGAACAAACATGTTTTCTTGATAAATGTTTTCATGGTTATTATAAATGGCCGAAAACAATTAAATATCGAATGAATAAACGTGAACGATATGTCGATGAAAATCAAATGCCTGAACAAGTGAAAATTGTTTATACGAAATTTAAAAATCGAGAATTTCTTCATCAAATGATACAATTCATGATATTCGATGAAGATGATACGGAAATCAATTTCAATATTCATCGATTTCGAATGTTTAAAGTAGAATCTAAAGAACCGAACGATTTTCATTGATTGTATACGTAATTCGTAGGGTTTATTTCGAAATTTTGGTCTTACTTTTCTCGATCAATTCATGGAACAATTAAATATTCTCGTTCATGAAAAATCAAAAAGTAAACAAGAAGGTAGTCATCGAGTAGCAGCTGAAATTGTTGCTGGAATGATTCGTGGATCGAAATATTGGACATTAGAAATGGTCAGATTAGCCGAGAGTATTTTGATAATTTCAACTTGTTGTGTCTTTTAGTTGGATGAATTATGGAAACGAGTAATTCCTTTATTGACTGATGTTTGTGCCAATCTAAGTCCACAGACATTGACTTATTGGGGAGCAGGCTTCAAATTTGGAATGGTTAGGATGCTCTTAATTATGTGTGTTTTTGTTTCTTTTTGTTAATTGATTTTCTTTCAGGAAGATTTAGATCCTCGACGAATGCATCGTTTAATTGAATTTATTCGAACATTAATCAATGATGAAACCTGTGTCAATACATTTCTCGAAACATCACGTTGGTTTCTTGTTTTAAAATTGACAAATTTCGAATGGCGTGTGCCAACTATTTGGTGTGCCATTAACGAACATGCAAAAGAAATGCTCGATCATCCATATAAAGCTGTTCGAGAACATATTGCTAAGTAGTTACAATTTCGAATATGGAATTTGATTTGTTAAAATTTTATCGAATTAGTGTTCTCTCGATTTCGTTGAGTTTCGATATAAAATTGCCCAATGGTCAATCAACACGTCATCCTGATGCCAATCGATTTATTGATACAATTCGAGAACGATTACATCAAGCTATTGAAATCTATGAAAAGACACCATTAGGTAGTTCGACTATTTTGAAATTTAGAAAATTTTCGAAATTATGATTTGTTTGATAGCGAATATCTCGGGAGAAAAAGTCGAAATCGATGATGAAGCACGTAAAGCTTTGAATTTCATCGAAACTGTCATTCAATTACATACACGAATATTCACGTGGTGTCTACAACCAATGAAAAGCGCAATTATTCGAATATTTCCTTATGTGAATTCATTTTTTTTTCATTTTAAGAACTCATTTAAAGATATTTGTTTTTTTTTCTAGCTTTGCGAATTAGAAAGTATTGTCGCAAGTGATAATCTAACAATTAGTCGAATGTTTGTCGCAATGACCTATCTACATTCGACTTTTCTTCAATCATTGATTCAACAATTAGAACAAGTGAACTATTACTTCTATCTGTTAATTCGACTTTTCCTTTTGTACGTATCTAAAGGTTTGTACAAGTTCAAAATGGCATGCACGTCGAGCAGCAATGGAATTTGTACAACATATGGTCTTCTGCAATCTATTCAATGCTCGATCTTATAATAAACAATTACGAGAATTAGTTTTTCGATGTTTATTCGATGAACAGTTCGATGTTCGAACCGTTGCATCGGTAACACTTTCAGGATTCTATCAATGCGGATATATTCGTGTTACAAATGATGATTTCGTATGCTTTTTTTTCTTCTTCTATTGACATTAATGATTTGACGTATTTAAAGGTTTATTTTCGACAAATGAGTCAAACGAAATATTTTGGTAAGAAAAATGGAAAGAATATGATATCAAATGAAAATCTAGTCAAACGTCATGGTGGTAAGTCAATGAAAACTTCGTTGTTTATCGAGATTTATTCGGTTGCTTAGGTATTCTTGGTCTTTGTGCAATAGTTCTTTCGAGTCCTTATGAAATACCGGAATATGTTCCCGAAGCATTGATGCTTCTTTGTGAACATTCACATGATCCAGATATAATTCAGGTTTTTTGTCTTTTCCTCCCTTTTTATATTTTTCGATGAATTTATTTTATAGACATCAATAAAAAAAGCTCTTTCTGAATTTCGTCGAACTCATCATGATTCATGGCATGAACATCGAGAGAAATTCACTGACGATCAATTGGTTATTTTAGCCGATGTACTCATATCGCCTAACTACTATGCCTAACATATAGCTGTTCTTTGCCTTTTGAATAAACGTATACTCATATATATATATATGCATATGTTCTATTGGATAGGATCGATCTATGTACAGTACATATTCTACTTCCTCGTAGTATGTAATTGCACAACATCAACCAATGCTCAACATATGTATGAGTTCTAATATCTACAGAATTGGTGGTCCGAAGATAGCGGTTTATCTTGAATCTATCAAAACATACAACATCCCGCTATCATCTCATGACCATCACCTTTTTGTTCTTATTCTTAAGCATACAAAGAAATCGAATTTCAAAGTCAAGCTTAAGAAAAAAATTAATATCCGATCGAATTACAAACGTGTAGGCAGACGTTTTGTCTATAGACGACTTCTCGCATTCTTATTTAAATGTATCACCGGTTAGCATTTGTGTTTCTTCTAATTGTTCGATTGAATCTCGCTTTAATCTTGGCACAGTTTCAGCGTGGTGCAAATTTTTCTCAATGGACCGAAGACGATTTGATCGAAACAAGTATTGATATAAATCAAAAATTCATATTCGATAATCAACAATATAAAAATATTATTCTTCGTACGGGTTTAAACGAATGGTCGTTCGAATTATCAGATGGTAATGGAAGTCATTCGAATAGATTGTGGACTGAATTTCATTTGTATCTTGCTCATCATGAATCGAAATCATTCTTTAACAATTCAATTCGTGATACAATCATTAACTCTTGTCATTCACCGATCATTTCACCATTGACAAATAATTCGAATTTCAGCGTACCCGAACTCTACGAAATGGATCAACGTATTGGAAATTATTTTCACAATGATGGTTTCTTTCGAACAATAAATTATATTCAATGTTCAATGATTGAAGAACGACAGAATGCTTCTCTACGTATCAATCTCAATATTTATTTTGTTACCAATCGACAATTTCAAAGTTTATTATTCATCGAAATGTTAAATACAACAAAAGATTTCTTCGAAATTCATCAAGCAAAATTCTTTTTACATAATTCTGAACGAAAATTTCGTTTAAATTATAATATTTCAAATATCAATTCGGTAGATAATTCAAGTTCGAAAATAATTTGGATGGTGAAATTGTACAATGAAAACAAACCAAAACCAAGCAGTTCAGTGATTTTACAAATAAATTTTCTTGTTTTATTTATTTGTTTATTATATAATACATAAATTAAGTACGGACAATATTCGAATTTATATGTATAGTAGTCGGTTCGTCTCGACGTGCTAAGAATATAACAACAGCATCAGCAGCTAAGAGAATAAAAGCAAAGATTCCCATGACCTAAATTTGAATAAATGAAATATTGTTTTGAATCAATTTTCGTTTCTTACGCCGCCGGCAACTTGACCTGGATTTCGACAGTAATGAATTGTAACACTCGATGCGACCTAGAAGAGTTAAAGACATAAAATAAAATAATATTACAAAATTTTTCGTCTATTTCGTACCAAGAGATAGATAGCATCGTGAACTGTAGCAAAAAAGTCCTGAAAAATAATCGATATTTCGTGTTTTTGAGAATGTTGAGAGTATTCTTACTAAAAATTCGAATTCGATATTAGGAAATCGTGTTTTAAATCGAAAAAGAAATGCGATAATAAGAATCATTTGCATGATAATCACAAGCCATGCAACCGATGCAAGAAATGCATGATTACCATTACATTGTGGCGTTGTTACAACACAAATAAATGCAACAAAACAGAATAACTAAAATCAATCGAAATCAAATCATTCGAATACTATTTCTCTCTCTCTCTCATTACTAAACATGCGACTTTGAGAATACCACGTGTCGATGTCAAATAAGCTTTATCAATCATACTCTCAGATATCATTCCTGGTGGTGGCGGTGGCGGTGGTACTGTTGCTGGAACGTAACTCATCGTTTGTGGATGAACAGATGTTACATTCATAGCGACCGGTGTACGATAGTAACTAGTCGCTGTTGTCGTCTGCAAATAATAATCATTGAATTTCGAATGTGTTCAAAAAAGAGATAGACATACACTTTCGGGGTCGTTTATGTAAATATCTTTAACAACCGAAGAAGAAAAAAAAACGAAGCAAATATCAATTGATAGATTCACAAAAGAAAATAAAGAATAAGATTTCTACTTCTCGGAGGAAAACCAAGCGACTGTGGATGAGTAGTAACAGTTGCGATTTCAGGAGGAGCTCGGCGAGCCATATGGTACATTATACAATAATAAAATTATCATACATATCTCGTTTTACTCTCTTTAAAAATCAATAGACAAAATCAAATAATAGAAATCAAAAAGAGGAAAAAAGCAAACGAAAGACGATTAAGAACAAATAATTGAAACCATACATCTCTATAGATGTGTGTTAGTCTTTGTCGAAAGTTAAAATACTATCATGCATATTTAACAATCGTAATCATCTAGATCGAACTTGAAATAAGATATCAAGATTGATGTTTATGCTTTTATTTGTATACGTACGTATATATATCAAACGAAAAAAAAAGAACAAAAAAAATAAATAATCTTAAAAACAAACAAACAAACAAACTTCGTATGCTGTCGTATATCTAATCAACTCAAACGAAATAGAATTTTGGAATGTATTCTACTAAGTAGATTAATAATAACAAAAGACGAAAAAAAAGAGAGAGAGGAGACAAATTTATACAGTTTGTAAAGGCGAACAAAGTATAGTTGGAATTGAATTTGCTGTTCGTAGTGACGCACATATTGATGATGATGATGTCGAAAGTGTTGGTGATATAGGCGAAGATGTTGCTTGTGGTATAGGCAAAATAGGTGATAATGTTTCATTACATTGTATACCTTCGAAATGACGAAATATCAAAGCAACATAGTACATCACACGTTCCCAATCAGGCCATTCGGATGAACACATTTCATCGATATCTAAAATTGAAACTATGCCAACACTACTGGCAATGGTAAAGGCGATTTCAAAACGTTTTTTCTAAACAAAAAAATATTTTTAGAAAAGAACTTTGTTTCGTTGCTTTTACTTTAGATTCAGTTTTAATCTTTTGAAAGTCAATACGATCCGGTAGATACGAATGTAACAAAGCACAAAAAGCGATACCGTCTGTCCATGAATTTGAAAAATTCGTTATTGATATTCCCTAATGAAAGTTTTTTTTGTTTATTCACAAACAACAATGTCCAACATGCAAATCTAATTGATAACTTACATAATTTTTTAATCTTTCAACACACCATTTGAGTAGTGCATCACGTTTACAAACACTGCCGGGCATTCGTTTACAAACTGCTTCAACAATCGATTTCATTTCATCGTACTGTTCACTTGTGATCGATCGAATCGATGAGTCATTTCGATGGCTATTACTCAATGATGGCGTATCGTTTTTAGTTGATGTCAACATTTTGGCATCGTCCGTCGTTGTGCCAAGTTGACGTTGATGAGTATCCGCTCGAGAACAAGGATGAGACAGTGGACGCTGATGATTTGTTGTTGAATCTAAATCAATTGATTTTAAACCAAAAAAAAATACTTTGTTTTTACTATTACGAGAATTAGCTTCTAATGTTCGAATCATTTCTTTGATTTTAATATGACTACCATTGGTATCTCTCGCTTGTCGTCGTTGTACACTACCAGCTCGTTCTTGTTCGACACGTTCAGTGACTCGTTTGAGATCATCATTGGCTTTATTCAAACGATCTTCGGCATCTATTTGCAAAAAGTCGAATTAAAACTTTCCATTTTCTTATTTTCATACCGTATCTCAATTCACTTGCTACTCGTACTGCAACTAACATATCTGCTAATGTTTCATCTTTTTCAATCGTAACTAAGTCCAATTGTTTCTTGGTTTCATTCAATTGTTGATCCATATCTTCGATTTGTTTAGTTAGAAATGTATTTTTCTCTCGATAAACTTGTAATTTTTCTTCATAATCATCGACTTTATCGACAAGAACTTTTTCTAATCGACGATTTTCTTCGATTAATTCACCGCATCGAAGTGAAACAAGTGCTTTATCTTTAATAACTTCTTCGATTTTTGTTTCTAATTGTCGAATATGTTGATGAAATTCTTCGATTTGTTTCGAATGTTTATCTTCAAGTGCTTGATTTTGTTTTTGTGATTGTTTCAATGCTTGATCCAATGATGCAATTGTTTTCTCATGTTCATAGAATGTTTTCATTTTCGTATGTCGTTCCTGATTTTCTTGTTCGAGTTGTTGAGTATATTTTTTCATTTCATTCAATTGATTTATTAAACATTGATGTTGCTCAAGTTGAACTTTCAATGAACGAATTTCGTTTCGCATTTGAAGAGCATCGTTCTCATACCCATGTATCTTGTCGTCTTGTTCTAAAAAAAAAAGAAAACCGACAGTATAAAACGTTTGTTCTTTCTTTCTTTCGTTTTATTTCAACAATGTGCGTGTATCTTCTTTATTTACCATTTCTTATCATTTGCTCCAATTGTTCATTCTTTTGCCTAAGATTACGTAATTCGTTCGCACGCTCATCGATAATAACACACAATTGATCACGGTCTTTTTTACCATTGATCAATTGTTGTTCTTGTTGTTTGATAATTACCTTCGAAGGAAAAAGACAAATCATTTTTTGAAATAAGACTAATGAATCTCGAGTTTACTTGACATTCAGTTAATTCTCGGAGGAATTTTTCATCGGATGATGTTGTTGTTGTTGTTGCTGTTGTTTGAGCGAGAAGACGACGTTTGGATGTTTGATATTGTGACGGAAATGTTGTTTCATCGAAAACTATTGTCGGTACACGTTTATTCGGCGATAGAATTGAAGCAGATCGTCTCGAACGTTGCTGTTGTTGTATTTGAATATCAATTTCACCTTCATTTTTATGTCGAATAGCTGGAAAATTTGTTGATTTTATTATTGAACTATTTGTATCGGCAAATGTTGTTGTCGTTGTTAATATTGAACTATTTGCAGGAGAATTTGGAGCTAAATAAAAGATCGATTTCGAGAGTGAATAATCAATCGAAATTCCTGTTCGATGTCGAAACCTATTCATATTAATTGACTACTATTTCTTTTCTTTCTTCTATCATTTGTCCTCATCTCAATTGTTTCATGGTCAATAACTCCATGATACTTACTTTCTTTTTTTTTATCGATATATATATATATATATATATAAATAATGTATATATTATAAGGTCAGAACAATTTATAACAATGTGTATATGCAAGGTGTAGAGAAAACCTTCATAGTTCGATGTACTCTCGCCTTTGAAAATATTTGTAGAAAAGAATAGGTTACCTTCAAACTGTCTTTCATTGTAACACATAGAAAGAAATGAAACGAAACTCAATGAAACTTCGTCTTCTTGTTCATAATTAAATTATTCATCTTGAACTAACTAGAAGGCTTTTCGTTCTCGATGACGTAATATTTCTTTTCGATTAAACTGTATTCTAATGAAGTTACGCAAGATAAAAAAAAAGAATTTATCAATCCATTTGATAATTAATTGAAAACAAAAAGAAGTCTATTTTCTGATAGATTAAAACAAAGAAGAAGAAAAAAAAGGTAAATTCAAATGCAAGACACATGCCTCTTATCTTACATTCGTTATTCATTCATCATCGGATTGATTGAACAAATAGACAGGTATAAAAGATAGATTTTGATATTATATCATATTGAAATCGAAAAAAAAAGGTGAATATTGGATGTACAATATATATCTACCTAAATAAATATTCATGCTGTAGTTGTTTGTGTTTTTCTTTTTCGAATAAGATGCTCTTAAAAAATGAATGAGGTAACGAACGAGAAAAAAAAATGAGACGGAATTTGTCTACTTAATGTCTCTCTCTCTCTAAGACAAGTGTGATTATAAGCGAAGGAAAATATGTTTACCTCTATTAACAACAACTGTCGCTAGAGACGATGTTGGCGATGTTGTTGTTGATGATGGAATCGATTTTCGAAATCGTCGAAAAAGACGCATTAGAAATGAACAAATATCGATATTATCATTAATACCAAATAGGAATGAGAGGAGATAGATGATATGTTACTGATCAGCTTTTAGTTCGACCAATCTGCATATGTATATGTAGATATACGTGTATATATGTGTATATGTTGTGATGAAAAAGAAAGAGAGATGGAGAGAAATGTAATATGTGTGCATCTATGTATATATACGAATAAAAAAATCGAAAACGAAGAAAAAGAGGAATAGAGCAGAGGTGAGGTAGAAACTTGTTTCTCGTTCTCTCTCGATTATTTGGTGTGAGACAAAATAGATATTGTAAACAAGGTTAGTTCAAACAACAACAAGCCTTGATAGTAGAAAACGAACGTCTGATGTCCTCGAACAAAATCTTACGTTTATCTGTTCGAACGAATTCTTCAAGTTCTTCAATGCTTTGTTTTAATGTTTGATTTTCTTCGAGAATTTCTTCTAATTTTTGATTTAATATCGTTTGAATTTTCATAGCTTGTTCAAGTGATTGATTTGTTTTCATTGTTTCAAGTTCACTTGTTTTCATGTCTAAATCGGCTCGTAATTGTTCAATTGTTTGTTGAAGTTCGTGCATATTTACACGTTTAGCACGAAAAAGACTAAATCGTCGACGCAATGGGAGATTAACATCGTAGTCAAAAGCATCGATTGTTGTTTGTGATTTTTTTAATTTGACTCGTTTTTTAACTAGTTTATCTTCGGATGAATCCGAACTTTTACTTCGAAATTTACGCCATTCTAATGGATTCGTTGTCATTTTTGTTTTGAATTATCAATAATCTAGAAAAGAAATTGAGATGACACAACGTTTTCTAATTTTTTTTATCGTGTTCATCAGCTGATGTAATGTATTGAATAAGAGTAACTAACGATATTTTCCTTTTGCTTATATAAAAGATCATAAGTTAGGATAGCTGCTGAAAGAAAATGACAAAGATCTTCGACCTCGAACGGGAAGAATAATCATATGTAGAACAATCAACACTTGGAGATAAAGAGAAAAAGAGAGAAAAAAAAATGATTGATCTTAATATACAAGTGTTACTTCGACAGTTGTTCGATGAATAAAAGAAGAAAAAAAAATGAATATACGTGCATATATACGTATGTAGATGTATGTGTTTCTTCCTGTTCTCAACGGATTAATTGTATGGTATGGACCCTTAAAAAAGAAATTATTGACAGCCTTCATTGAATATTTTCAAGGTTTAGTCAATTTCTCCCACTGACAATTATTATTCAATTGAGAAAAAGAAAAAAGTAAATTTCAAAGAAATGATATGGTACTTTTTTTATTCGACATCCCCATTGCGATTATGATTTACCTCGTTTTCTTTTCTTCTATATCTTCACAATCAATTTACGTAAAAGAAAGAATTGAATTAAATCCGTAGACATGACCATAGGTCATCCATCATCGACTTCATTTTCTTTGTGTCTTGTTCGAGTCTGCTGCAATGTATGAAGTGTGTTTATTCAAATACAATCAAAACGATACAATTATTCTCATCAAAAAGAAAGAAAGAGTAAAGAGTTCATTTGCTTTTGTTATTTTTATGCTGTTGCTACCCCTTGTGGAATAACGTTTTTACTACGTGGATCATCCGGATCACGGATAAGTGCGAGAATTTTTTCTAATTTCGTTATTTCGGCTTCGATTGGATCGGGTGCTTCTTGACCTTTTTTAACTTTCGGTTTTTTACGTAGATTAGGCGATAATTTTAATGATATGACATTGCCTCGATCGTCGCCAGCCAATAAAATTGGATAACGTTGATTAAATGAAATGTGTGTTAATTTCGTACGTTTTTTTTGTACGACTATTTGTTCGGTTAATGGTTCGTATTTGTTTACATTTAAATCGAACACATAAACTTTACCATCAGCTGTACAAGCTGCGAAAACAGTCGACGAATAAGGTGCCCAAACAACATCACCGACGGCACTGCCGAGATCATAGACAAACAATGGATCTCTAGAATGATTTTACACGAAAAACAAAATGAGAAATAAGAAAATCTTTGGCGTTTGTTTGTTTTTTCAATTACTTGAAATTCATATCCCAAATTTTTACTGTCCAATCAGCTGAACAACTGATGAATACTTTCGAATAATACGGATTCCATCGAACAGCATAGACAGCCATATGATGTGCATCATAAGTATCCAAAAATTGATTGTTATATGATTTCGAACATTTCTGAATTTTTCCTTCTTCGGTACCAACAAGAAATAAATAATCTTGTTGTTTATTGAAATCAAAACATGTTCCACAACCTTGAAATAAATAGATAAATAAACAAATGAACTGATTCGATTGAAAATCTTCTTACCAAGTGCTGCTAATGGTATGCCTTCAGGAGATTCCGATGGAAGTTTATCGAGTTTTAATTGAACGATATCAGTATACATTAATTCACTCTAAAAGAACAGTTTTTTTGTTTGTAAAAATGAAAAACTAAATCTGAGTTCTTTAATTTGTTACTTTAACTAATGTCCAACAAACAACTCGACCATCGGATGAAACCGAATAGAAATTGAGATTATTATCCAAATCATCTTTTTGCCAACGAACTTGCCAAACAGGATCCGTATGTTTACCATTTCGAGCTGTACTTTGATATTTCGGACGTTTTTTATCATCGGCTATATTGTAAACAGCGACTGACCCATCGTAAAAACCTTGATACACAGAAAAACGACACAATAAAATCGTTAATGAACTTGTCATTCAATATTCTTACCACAACAGAGTAAATTCGGATAATTCGGATGGAAATCCAAACTCATTATTCCACTATCCGTATGATAGATATTCTCCGGATAACTTGGATTTTTTAATGAATACAATAAAAATAATCCATGTGGTTGTTTAAGAAAATCATCTAATCAAATCAATTAGAAAATAATCTTTCAATTGTAAATTCTTACAGGAACCAAAAGCAACGGCAAATAAATCCATATAATGTGTATTCCAAGCAATATTCGTGCAAGCCAATTTCTTAGCCATTTCGTATTGAAAAGTCCATAGTGGAAGAAGACTACCTTGTTGATCTCGAAATTCATCAGCTGCATCTTCCCAATATTTGAAATCTAAATAATTAATCGTTGAAAAAAGACAAAAATTGAAGAGAAAAACAAGAAGTTTAACCTTGCGCAATATCATCGAACGTATTTTGATTAGCTAATCGTTCGAGAATCTTCAACGAAATCGTTGCTGATTTGCTTCGTGAAAATTTCGACATATCACTCTCGCCCTAGGAAAGACCAAACACAAGAATGATTTCATGAAAAGTTAAGTTTTATGTGTGAGACTTGTTGTTCAGTCGTTGCATATTTCTTCTTTCGATCGTCATCTTTTTTGGTAATCGTTTTTCTCTGTTCTTTTTCTTTGGCTTTTTGCTAAAAGATACGAACAGATTTGTTTTCTTTTTTTGGTTGTCGAATTAAAGTTCTATTCTCTACTTGAAGATCGAAATCTTCGTTGTATGCATCGAATATTGACCATTGAGAAACGTTATCACTGAAAGGAAGACGTTGCGTTTGTTCGACGAATGTTTCTCGATCCTTTTGATGAAAAATAAAAATAACAAAATAAATTCAAGATCAAAATCACTACTCGACAAGGATAGTTATATGATTGAGATGCTCGTTCGCTAAAATTGAATTGATTAGTGAGCTTTTTAACTTTTCCACCAGTAGTTTGTTTTGGTTTTTCGCCACCTTCTTCTTCGCCAACACCAGCTTCTTTCGTTGTTTCCTAGATTAAGAAATTCTTATACATGAGAATTATGTCCCAAGTTTTGAATTTACTCCTTCAGCTGCTGTTACTTCGTTTTCATCAGGTACGAATTCTTAAAAATAAAACAAAAAAAAGAACTTTTAATTAATATTCTCTTTGAATTTACCAGCCGCATCTCGAACTATTTGCCGTTTAGCATCCTCGGAATCTTTATGAATAAGATTACCATCGAGTTGAAAATGAACAGCTAATTGATCAACATGTGGTATTGGTTTGTACGTTCGTTCCTAGATTTTCCTTTTTTTAATGGAATCAATCATTGAATTTATTTCAAAGATTTACTTTATGACTAAATCGAACAATGTTTTCAGCAGCTTGAGGATTTCGTGCTGTGAGAATACGAGTGTGTTCTTCATTCAATTCCTACGCAGGAAAACAAAAGCAGTCCTATGAACAATCTCAATCGATTCTCAACATACAGCATCAGTTAGCTTCAATTGATCATCCGAACGATTGTATGCATTGGGCTAATTAAAGCGCAGAAATACTTTTTTTTGAGAATAATTCACTTCGAATTAACTTACATCTTCAATGTAATTCGATGGCATAACACCTGGTTCTTGATCATCATCCTTGACGACGAAAACAAAAATCAAAACAGTATTGAGTTGATTAGTAATCAATTAGCTTACTCGTGATCCTCCCATAGAACCGCGAGGCAATTGACTAAGTCGTCGAGCACCTGCTGCTAATGCAGTAGTGACTGGTTGAGCCTGAAAAATCAAACAAACAGCTCAAATTTTATCATCGAACGAGTTCGATTTTACTGCTTTTTTCTCAGCGCCTGTTCGTGTTGGCATTGTTGCTACGAAAACCGAAAATGAAAGTGTTTTTTTTGCTCGTACTTGATTTCTCATCCATTCAATTCCACTTCACATCAAACAATCCATAGTAACCGCGATGGATTAAATGAATTACATAGATGTCACCTGACATAATATTCGTGACAGAAGTAAAAAAATGAATGAACAATCAACGCGGTCTATCATTAGTCTTGATTTTGTATTTTATTAGCAAAAAAAGAAGAAGAAGAGAGTAACGTAAATGTCTATTTCTGTAAATATTTCTTTCCAATTTGATCCGATGCATAGTTATTATGTGTTTCAAAAGCATTTTCATACATTCGAATATTTTTCGTTGTACCATCGATTTCACAAACAATCCAAAAGTTCGCATCCGGTTGATTTACAACGGGTATTTGAACGATTTGATACGGACTGCCCGATGTTGTGATCGCACTATTATTAAACGTAACTGTTGCACCTGATTTTGTCAATTGTCCATCACGAGAATATCGATGAACAACATAGAGATATTTCAAGCCCGATTCTAAACGAATCTTAATCGTTTCAGGACCATTTCCATTCGTGACGTCACAATCAAGTGATACTTGTCCATCGATTTTACATTCATAATAAACATGTCGACCATCGGATACAAATACATGCGAATCAAGATCTCGAGGTACAATACCCCATTTAAGAACGATTTCTAATTGATCACTATCCAATTGTCGACAGATGAATTGTGTGTTTATATCTTGACCACGATTTTCATAGACAATCATTCGAAATGTCGATGGTTTATGTTGTGTACCACCGGCACTAATTTCGACGTCGTAGCAATTCTTCTGCAATGTTGTTGGCATAATAACAGTACCTGTCGAATCGGTTATACCTGTGAAAACAACTTCACCATGTAATTTAAGTTGAACTGTTGCACCAACGAGAATATTATTAATTGAATCACGAAGAACGAATTTTCTTGGCATACAAATTTCATTTTCTGGTACGACATTAACTAATGTTTGAACGAGAACATCATCGGCATTTTGATCATAAATTGTCACAGCATATTTGCCGTAATTTTGATAATTGTAAACATCTTCAATGACAGGTTTAATTGCAATGCCTTCGATATTCGGATGAATAACAGCAGGAAATGAAACACCCATTGAACCTTGTGGACCATCGACAGTTGTTGGAACAGACGTTGTACTTGTTACACGACTATTGCCTGGTAATGGTAGAACTGATGGTGCAATTGAATCGATAATTGGTGCCGATGATAATGGTGCATCAGTTGAAACAATCGAGATTTTCGGTGTGTTCGATGGAAGATCAAGTAATTGATTTTGAACAATCGATGAAGATTTACTAAATGCATCGACAAGTGTTGGTGGTTTCGGGGCTGGTACTGCTTTTGCTAAGAATTGTTCGATTTGTTTGGCCTATAAAAATGTTTTCAATTTTTTTTCTCGTTCGTTTTAAATCTACGATCAATAATACCTGAGAATTAACTGTCGAAATCAATGAACTGATTTGTTCGGCTTGTTGTTGAATAGTTTGTAAAAGTTTTAAATGTTCTTCAGATGCTTGTTTAGCTGCACTAGCTGCACTACCAGGTCGTTGTAAAGTATGTGCCGAACTATTCCAAAAAACGAAAAGAAATCGTAGCATTTGATTTATTCAAAAAAAAACAGAGAGAATTTTCTACCCTCGTAATGATCGAAGAGCTCTTTTAAATTTCAATTGAGTTCCTAACGGTGGAATCAATTGTCGAATTGTATCATCATTAACACCATCAACTTCATCGATGAGAACTGAACCATCGATATCATTCCGTCGAAAATTCTCACTATACTGTTGTAATGAAATGTCGTTCAACCATTTAGCTACATCATCAAGCGACCAATTCGATGGATAATCGAATTCATTCGATTGATTAGCAGTTTGTTTACTATCAAATGAACCTGCTAAGATAGAACTTTCACTATACACGGACACAGTATCATCATCAGCAAAATGTCTTCAAGAAAAACACACAAATCATCATTTCAAGAAAAAAAAACATCTTTCCTACCGATTACAGAATAATGTATGACTTTCATCATCACGCATTTTTGCGTTCTCAGTAGTCAATTGTGAACCGCATACTTTACATCGGAAACAAGCTTTATGCCATGTCTAATCAAATCGAAAATAAATTCGAATTGATCATTCGAACTCCTTACTTTACGAGAAAAATGAACTTTTTCAGCTAATCCAAGTGTATTCGAACATGTTGGACAATTTAAATTCGTAGTTGTAAACATTTCGCTTTTGAAATTAGTATGAAATTTCAAACTCTTCCTTTCCGATCAAAACTACTTGAATTGAGTGAGCAATTCAAATTCTTCTTCTTTTCTTTTTCTCTTCTCTTCTCTTCTCCGGTTACAATGAAGAAGAAGAAGAAAAAACTTTAAATACATTTGATTTTTTTTTAAACGACGAATCAAACTAAAATTTTTGTTTGTTTATATTATAAGCAAAAAAATAAATACAGAATCTTTTATCTTCAAGGTTAAATCGTAGGAGAAGAGACGACGAAACAGAAGGAAAATAATAAGAGACCTTCAATTGACAAAAATATGCGGGATTGATTTTTATTTTTAAATGGGTGCGCAATAGTAAGAAGACTAAGAAAATAAAGTTGAAGGTGATATAAACAAGATTTTCATATGACAAAATACACTGATTGTATCAATTATTGTCCTTGATTTGTTGATAAACAGAATGACAAAATTTACTGATGCATATCACGAGAATATAATACATACTCGATTGAGTATGTTAAAATTCGATTTCAGTTTCTTTCTGAAATCAATATGGCCAATGAGGTATCTGTTGATGTCAATCCAACAGATGAAATCTCAGTTTCATTTCGTAAAGAAAGTCTAACAGTTGATATAAATGATCAACGACACGATTCGACACAAACATTTGATTTGAATACGAATGAACAGTCGCCTTACGAAGAAGTTTCGGCTAATGTTTCGAATAAAGATGATCCATCCATGTTTGTTCTCACATTTCGTTCATGGTTTCTCGGTTTAGCATTTACATGTGTTCTATCATTTATAAATCAATTCTTTTGGTATCGTACATCGCCATTAATTATCGGCGTGCTCGTTGCTCAATTACTTTCGCATTTACTCGGTAAACTTCTTGCAAAAATTCTGCCGACAAGAAAATTTCATATCTTTCGATGGTCATTCACATTCAATCCAGGCCCGTTTAGTGTCAAAGAACATTGCATCATAACAACGATGGCGAGTACAGGATGCGTGAGTTTCGAATTTAGTTTGTTTTTAAAAACTATCAGTCGATTTTCTTAGGGTACAGCCTATGCAATCGATGTGATAACGATTCAACGATTGTTTTACAAACGAACAATTCATCCTGGAATAGCGATTATATTTATTGTTACATCGCAAATTTTAGGATACGGAATGGCAGGAATAATGAGAAAGTTTTTAGTATGGCCAGCGGCAATGATTTGGCCAGCAAATTTAGTGAATTGTGCACTTTTTCGAACGCTACATGATGATAAAAATGGCGAAGAGGAAGAGAAATCGAAAACAACAACGGAGGAAACCACAAATAATGATGATGTGGAAGATGATAAGAAAAAAGAAAAGAAATCACGTTGGAAAATGTCTCGATTACGATTCTTTTTTCTTGGTTTTCTTTTTCAATTTATTTACTATTGGTTTCCAGGATATATATTTCCTGTACTTTCGCTTTTCTCTTGGATGTGTATGATTAAACCGGATAATCTTCTTCTTTCACAACTCACTGGTATCAATGGTTTAGGATTAGGTTCGATACAATTCGATTGGAATTCATGGGTATCATTTCTTGGCTCACCTATTGTTGTTCCTTTTTGGTAGACTTTTAAAAAAAAAACTAAATTTTCTTTATTAAACATTTTTTTACGTTCGATCTTCTAGGGCACAAATCAATATTTTTGTTGGTTTTATTATGCTGGCATGGATTATCACTCCAGCGACTTATTACACTAATCTTTGGGATGCAAAAGTCATGCCCATTGTTAGCAATCAAGTATTCGATCGTGATGGTTATATCTACAATATATCCGCAGTTTTGACTCCCAATCTACGTTTAAATGAAACAGCTTATAAAGAATATGGTAAACATTCTCTTTCGAGATGCGTTGCAATTGACGTGTGTTTTTTTGTTTGTAAGGCGAAATTCGTATGACACCGATATTTGCTTTTGCTTATGGAATATCATTTGCTGCCATAGCAGCTGTTATTGTTCATACAATTCTCTATCAAGGTACGGCCGACCGAATTCATATTTCGATTAAAAACTATTGTTGAATAGGCAAAGATATTATCAAACAATTTCGATCGTCATTAAAAGATCATACGGGTGATATTCATGCAAAATTAATGTCGAATTATAAAGAAGCACCGGAATGGTGGTATACAATTCTGTTTATTATTGCTTTTGTATTAGCAGCAATTGTTTGTCATTTTGGTAAATTAATGCCGTGGTATTTTATGTTTGGTAAAAATTGAAATGAAATCAAATAAATATCGATGTCGAATTGATTTTTTAGTTGCAATTGGTATTTCATTCTTTTTTCTTCTACCAACTGGTATTGTTCAAGCAGTAACAAATCAAGCAATTGGTAAATACATAAAATTCATTGTAAAAGAAAAGAATTAAGCGAATGATCGTTTTTTTTTTCGTTAATCAAAGGTTTGAATGTTATCACTGAATTCGTTGCCGGTGTAGCTATACCCGGCGATCCATTAGCAAATGTGACATTTAAAACCTATGGCTATATCACTCAATATCAAGCATTACTATTGATTTCTGATTTGAAATTAGGTCATTACATGAAAGTAGGATCTTTTGTTTTTAAGTTTACTAAAAAAAAAGAAAACATTGAAATTTATTTCAACATGTTAAGATTCCACCTCGTGCTATGTTTATAACTCAATTAATCGGCACGATTATTGCTGGAATAATTAATTATGTGACTGCTAGTTATCTTCTAACAAATATTCCAGATATATGTACGCCCAAAAATCCACGTTGGACATGTCCAAATGCGAATACATTTTTCAGTGCATCGATCATTTGGGGAGCTATTGGTATTTCTTACAAACTTTCTCTTTTTGACTGCAAAATCAAGAAAATATTTTTGATTTATTTCTACTTAGGTCCAGTGAAAATGTTCGGTCCTGGCTCGACTTATTCGTCTCTTTTATATGGTTTTCTCATCGGTGTTCTTCTTCCTATTCCTGCTTGGATTCTCTTACGAAAATTTCCGAAACAAAAATGGTTAAAACACGTTCACTTTCCAATCATGTTATCAGCCACAGCTGTCTTGCCACCAGCTCCTCCTGGCAATTTCCCAACATGGTTTTTAGTTGGTTTTATTTTTAATTTCGTTCTCGCACGTTATGCACGCCATTGGTGGAAACGTTATGCGTACGTCTTCTCTGCAGCTATGGATTGCGGTGTAGCCGTCGGCGTTCTTATTATTTTCTTTGCTTTACAAAATAATAAAATCGAATTTCCGAAATGGTGGGGCAGTGGTGGACCTACAGGCGATGGCTGTCCATTGTCACATGCAAATTTCTATGGAGTCCGTCCAAGCTATCGAACGGATATCTAGTGTAGATTTTTATTTTATTTGTTTCGATTCTTTTTCTTTTGAATATGAAAAATAAAAACAAATAACAAAATTGGTTGACGTTTTATTTTCTTCTATTGTCTTTGTTCTAATCCATCGGGAGGATATCATTGGAAGCTAAATCTCGAATGAGATAGACAGCAACACCGAAAAATGCAACACTTTTCACGAAATTCCTATTGAAACCAAAACAAAACAAAAACATTGTTCAATTGAAATCATTTGGTTTTTACCATTTTGTTGGATCATAATAGAATGTTTTCACATAATCCCATTTTGTTTGAGGTTCAGCTCGTCCACGTCGAGCACCTGCATTCGGATCCATAGACGTATACATATTTGAAAGATACTTTTATCTAGAATATTGATTGATATAGATAGATAGATAGATAGATATATACAAACAAACAAACAAACAACAGAGATAACATTATGTCAAATTGTCATACAACAACATTAAACATGAAGAAAAAAACAACGAATTTTCACATTGATGAATCATCTGAGAGCGATGACGGCGAAATGACTTTATTGATTTCATTGATATATGGATTTTGTCCAATTGTTGTTTCAAAATTGTTGTCATCATCGGAAAGTATTCGTGCTTTGCGAATATTTTCTTTATCATTAATTTTCACCAGACTTTTGCCGAATATTTGATCGATGGAATATAATTCATTGATTTTCTTTTCAACATATTCCTGAATCATATTCGCCTGTTCAAATGAACAGTATCCATCATCGACACATCTGAAACCAACGACGAAACGTGTTTCTTTTTTTCTCAAATCGAATCTCACCTTGAGATTGTTATGAGAACGGGATCTTTTTTAATTGATTGCAAAATTTTTGACATCGATTCATTGAGATAAACGACCATTTCTTCAGAAGAAACATGTAACGGCGGTCGAGTATCGGATAAATGCATGCCATAGTTATGTACTGATTTCCAATCTAATTTTTTAAATCGAATTAAACTGATCAATGCTGTTAAATACGGATCACTGAAAAATAAAAACGAGAAGTTTCTTTTTTCGATCGATTCGATTACAATTTTTTTACCCAATAAAAATCTGTTGGCCAGCTTTCGGTCCTGTAATATATTCTTCCATTGTCATTCGAATCTGCTCAAGTGTATTCTCTCGTGCGGTTATATATCGTTGAATTTCACTATCCGAACGATCTTGAACAATTCTTGTGTAAACATAACGAAGAATTTCATATTCATTCTCATCAAATTGCTGACGGAAAATATCATCCGTTGAAAAAAATGCAAGATTAACATCCAAAATAAATTGACAATTGTCAAGTAATTGATTCATAATCGTTGCATCGAGTGCATAGATACGATTATGATTAAGATCATTGTCATAGACTGATACCAGTGACTTTTCCATTATTGTCGAATAGTTTTTTGCTAGGCCACTTGTCGATACGTATATGTCAACTGTTTGAATATTTGTTAGTTTATCAATCGATGAATAAATACAATTCGATGTAAAATACGGATTTGTTGATGTAACTCTTCAATGAATGAATGAATGAGATATTTATCAAAATTAGGAAAAAAAAATTTTTTTTTTTTGTTGCTACTTTAATAAGCCTGTTTGTTGACATTTGCCGATTTGAAGGTGATATGTGCCATCTTGAAATTGTTGTGCCCATGGCGGTTTGAACCAAACGATTTTCTTGATATAACCTCGATAAATTGCTGGAAGAAGCCAATCTTGATTTGTTAATGAGTCCGATGAGTCGATGTCATCGGCTCGAATATCTTTCGGTGCTAACAAATCTGCAAAACTATCAAATCGAACCAATACTACATCTTCTCCAGGTTCAAATTGCCGAAAAATAACCGGTAAAACCTAAACAATTCATTGAATTCGATCTTTTCGAAATCAAACAAATCATCTCCTACATCTTTTTGATGTTCAACAATTTCAACTCTCAATTGATCTTTGATGCCAACCATTGCATGTCTTATTTCAACCTGTTTTCTTTGCTCGATCTAGAAAGTAAAATATAATAAATATATTTTTATATTCACAATATTTTCAAGCAAAAAAACGAAATATTATGGCTTGTGTTTTGTCTTTATTTTCAAAAACCATCGTTTTCATTGATTAAAGCTCGTTCAAGAATGACTCGTCCTTCTTTATAACGTTGCGATTCTTCGGTAGCAAATTCGTACATCCAGCCGAGTTTGACATCGCATTTTTTACAGCTTATATCTCGAACAAAATGTCGGCCAGTTAACATCATCTAAATCGAATAAATCAATTAATTTTTCATTTCTTTTTGCTTTTATCTGTTTTTTTCTACTCGTTCTTGAACAGGACTTTGTTTTACATTGACAACTCGACTGAATAGAAAAGCTCGGCCTGTTGCGCCTGTAAATCTTGTCGAAACGAGTTCATTTCGATTTGTCAATGGTGTATCACAATTTCCACATGAAAATATTCGTTGACCACCTAAATGCTCGAGAAAAACACGACCCATCTAGAATAAATTAAAAATATTCAGTAACGGCTTGATATTATACGGGAAAAGTGATTTGTCCGAAGCTGTTCGCAATTGATGATGAAATTGTTTGATGGTTTCATAGAATTCTTTCGTTTGACATTGAACTTTCAGTTCTGTTTGACGCGTCGAAAGGTGTTTCATTAAACGAAGAATAAATATCAGAAATTTTTCGCCCGTTTCAGGTGTTAACAACCAATTCATCATGGTATCCGTATCGTAATTGATATATTCGAATAGATTGAGAATCAGCTGATAATTATTAACAAAACATTCGATTGGTTCATGAAGATTGATTTGAAATAGAAGATAGAATAGATCGATGATTTCATCATCATCGAAATCATTCGATTGAAGATAGTCAACTAGATTTTGTTTGTAAATTGAATTGAGTTTGAATTGAAGTTGATTATCGAGTTTGATGAGAACGAATTTTTCAAGAACGAGAATAATCGATGGATCGAATTGAGAATAATTTTCAATAAGTAAATCAATCGATGGAAGAACTTGATCGAGAGATTTAGGTTTGATTTCATCGAGAATTAAACGAAGAAGACGAACATATTTATATCGAAGATAGCCGTTCGTTAGATTCAGTAATGAATTATTTAAATGACGTTGAAATGAAAGATTAACTAATTGTTCAGGATAGAGATAAACGCATTGTTTGAGAATTAAAAATAAACTACGAGTTATGGGAAGATTTTCATTGAGAATTTCTCGAAGAAATTCATATAATAAATCACTCGGATGATCGTGTTGTGTTTTTAAATATCGACCAAAAGCCATAAACCAACTGTTCTCATTCGATTTCATTGATTTTATAACTGACAAATCATTTGACGATAGAAAACTTTCATAAAGTTGATTTTCATGAGTAAATTCCTTGTGTTTTACCGAAAGTTCAGTCATTCTTCAAAGAGTGTATTCGAAGCAAAAAAAATAAACAACACTTTTCTCTTCTCTTCTTTTTCTTCTATCTACTCCTCCGATTAACCAATTATGAAGTTTCGAAGAGAAGATGTCACTAGGAAACAACGTTTTGTATAGATGAGCGCACAATATCGTGATTGACTCAAATTAACATTATATATTGTAATTGTAAAAACGCGGTAAGTCACTAACTTACCAAGTCGATTAATTTGATGGTTTACCTAAAGCACGAACATTTTTGCAAAGGTTATTTTGTCGATTCACTTCCATGTTGTAACGTTTCTCAGCTGGCTATTTTGCGAATGGATGGTGATATGTATGAATTAACTATGGATCAATTATTTAATTTATATGCCAAAGTACAAGATTGTAAGTATGTGTAAAAGCTGTACATGATTTTTGAAAAACAGCATCATATTACTGAAGAAATTCTTTTCAATATCAAATGATCAAATAGGTCGTTATTGGATTAAGAAACAAATGGTTGAATTGATCACGAAAAGATAATTCTTATTTTGATAAGATAAGTTGTCAAAAACACACATTAGTTTGATATTCAGTTAAATAAAATGTTGTTTCGACAATGTTTTCGTTGTAGAAAAAAGTGAATCATTTACGAATTTGAATCGTATTCATGCAATCGAATTTCGAATGTCTACCGAATGAATTAATCTTAAGTATATTTGATTATTTATATTGTGATGAAAATATCGATGCATTCAGCCAACTTAATCTTCGTTTTGAAAATTTATTAAAATCTTATTCATCTTATTATGTAACATTTACTGAACAGATAATGAACTTTAAATTAAATTGATCTAAACATCGTAAATGAAATACAAAAATTTAATTTTTATTCGTAAATAAAAAACAAATACAAATGATAACATATGACAACCATTTAGTTTATTAGAATCAAAGAATAAATCATTGAGGGAGAGGCGGTACAACAATGTCGAATCGATATCCGTATTCTAATCCACCACTTCTCAATGTCTCATTTCTCAATACTGTTCCAGTTGTCTTTTTAATGATCAACAAATGCGTTGAAACACCAAGAGCTTCAAAATCCGAAAACACATAGTCAGTAAAAGGAAATAATAATCGATTGTAATTCGTTATAACACTATTAAAATCCATTGTAATAAGATAAGTATCACTTTCGAGTGTTACAAATTGACGAAGTGGAACAGTAGCAGTGCCAAATGAATCAGTTATGTTAACCCAATTACTTCGTTCTACATTGAATTGATGTAGTTGTCCATCATTACATGAATCCATTGTTAGATCCCATACTTTCACAAGTCGAAGTTCCACATGTGTTCTATCATCCAAACGAATATCACAAAACCGACCATCCATCGTACGTAGTAATGCATCTTCATAAGATACACCAGTACCAGCGATAATACTCAGGTCTTGAGACTTGTTCTCGGATGGAATGTTGACGTAGTACCATCCCCATGCATATTTATCTGAAGGTGTTTGATCTGGCGGTGACGAAGGCATGTCTTCACCCCAATTACAATCACCATACGCTCGAGTAGATGTTTCCTTTTTCACAACATATTCATTATCTCCAATTCTTGCAGTTCCTTCAACTTCTGCCGTGTGTGAATACGTATCCCACATAATTACGCCTTCAAGGAATCGGTCAGGAAGCTCGAATACGTCCTGTGCATACCATCCATACATTCGAGTTAAAGTAAAATTCTACTGAATTTCCAAATCTTTCGGACAACCATTACAGAACCATACGTTGTTTGCGTTTTCTTTTTTCATGTTGCCAGTAATTCTGAATGTGTCATTGTTAAGTGGTAGAATTTCATGTAGAGTTTCATTTCCGTTCGGATGAAGTTGAAAATTGAACTCATGATTGACAGACAATGCTGTTCGACTGTAGAATTCGCACTTTTGCATTGTATAATTGAGCTTGTTATCGACGACAGCAAAGCCGGCAAAAGCACCATCATATTGACAGGATTTAACATCCGTATTTCGGCATAATGTTGTGCCATATGCTATAGCAAAATGACGATCATTTTCAGTATCACGAATCCAATAATACCACCATTGATAGTAAGGACGTTCTTTTTTATATTCATTTTGACGATAACGTTGGTAATATAACGATGGTTGAAGTACACCGTTACCAGGTATTGGAAGATCGCTAAACACAATACCATTATTGATAGTCAAAAACGCAAAAAGTATCGAAGTAAAAAATTTCATTTTGAATTGTTTTCTTCACTCAGTCGGATTATTTTCTGTCTTATAAACTGCTGCGTTAGAAATAACCTACTTTTAATAAAATGCACCCGAACTAGTACGATGTGCTTTTTTCGAAAATTGTCCTGACCAATTAAAATTTTTGAAATAGCAATGATAAAAGTAGATTTTTTCTTTTGAGAACAATCTTTGGCTCGATTCTGAGTATGCAAAGACAATGTGAAATTTTGACCCACTATTCGATAAAATGACGTTTTATTTATCAACTAAGCAAAATGTACATCAGAACGATAGAAGAAAGGAAATAGATCAAACAGAAGATATTAGTTTATTCGGAATTCAATTTATTATTTTCTATTTAATGATAAGTAAAAGTAGGTCAAATTAGTTTACGGGTGGTTGAACTTGATTTTGTTGTTGAAAATATGTTTTTCGAAAGAGAACAAAGATTAATTGTTGACGAAATCATTCCGATTCACAAATGTAAATATAAAATGGACACTAAAAATAAACAAAAGTATAATGTTTGCAAATGACATTACTGTCAGATAGAATCCACATGAAGTTTCTCGAAATGTTTTCAAACTGAGAAAAATAAAAGGAATTCCGAAATAAATATTAAGTTTTCGTGGATAACAGATTTATCTTTCTATATTCTAATATCAATTTTAAAAAAAATATGATTTAAGGTTTATTTTTGACAGCTTCGATAATCAATTTTCTCCAGATAACCGAATCAGTAGCTTGCTGATCAAAATAATGATATGCATTATTAGCAAAACGCCAATCACTTGAACATTGCTTTGGTTCATCACCTTCTTTGTCTTGTTTTTTTCCTTCAAATCTCCACCAACAATTATTGAAACCACATGTCAATGGTTCAACAAATTTGTGACAAACAGGACATTGACTTGTTTGTCCATCGGAATCATTGAGAATATCAAAACGTTTGTAACCAATTGGAATAATAACCGAATGATTGAATGCTTCACATTCTTTTGTTTTACATTTACCTTCTAAACATAATCCTTGTATTGTTTTTCTCCATTTTGGAGCTGTTTTCGACCAAGCTACTCTTTTTAAGCCTTGATCATTAGCTAAATCAACGAATTTTGTTCCCATTAACTGAGCTCGAGAATTCGGTTTGATTGCTTCTAACATTGATTCATTTACAACTTTGTAATCGTCTAATGTTGCTTGATCACTGTCAAGTGTTGAATCGTCGTATACAAGCCAGATTGAATCTGTATCTTCATTGTTACGTTGGACTTTTTCGAAAAGAATCTTTTTCAAATCTTTAATTGTTACAGAACCGGGAACTTCGAGAGGAATCACCGAAGCGTTTCCTAAACAATATCGAATGAATATTTTCATTACAAATCTAAAATAATGCTAAATTATTCGTATGATGATTTATTGCGAAAGTAAAAGCATGTGTAACGTGTTTTTTTCGTCAACATCAACAATGAATTTACAGTAGGAAGAAAAAAAAATGACGTTTTCTATTTGTCTTACGCATTATTTTAAATAGAATGCTTCAACATGACATCACGTTGGTTTTTTTTGTGCAAAAATTATACGAGTCATATTCATAAAAGTTTTTATTTGTTCGTTGAAGTGCATCATTAAAATGTAAGAGAAGAACAGACACATGTACATTCTTCTCTCGTTCTGTCGACTAGGAACGATGACTCATAGATTATTCTCCCTTACATATATGTACATGGCCTTTTCCAGGAGATTGTTCACACTCGAGGAACGAGTTGGATTCTAACCTGCATCATCTACAGTCTTCTTCTCCATCTCTCTTTCTCCTTTCTTTGTCATGAAGATTTTCAAATATTTCTCTTGAATCTACATCGAAAATAATTAAATTTAAGATACTTTTTTATGCTTCTTTAGTTTAACAGAATATGACGATGGTTGTTAGACAGTGAATGAACAAAAAAGATAAACAACACAATATAAATTTTATTTCAAAATAAATATGAGAGAAAAAAAAGGAGATCTCGATTATTATATTTTGTTTTATTCTGGAATCGGTTGTGAATCTCCATTTATCGATGTATCGTACGATGGACACCCGAATTCATTGATCGGTACAAGAGAATTATGTCGACTCATTGGTCCTTGTGGATGTAAATTACTCCATGGATAATTTCGACGAGTTTTAACTTGTTCACTTGAACGATAATTTACATTTGACAATGGCCGAATTGTTGTATTATCAGGAACGGATAAGGATGCGCCTTCAAGACGAAAGCCACGAATTTCTGTTGGTACCGTTTCCTGTGGACTGTGCGAATGTTGATGATGTTCATCCTGAAATTAGAAGACAATATGATTTGACTGTAGAATTCAATGAAATCTACCATATCCTTCGATAAACGAAGTTCTGTTGTTCGATTTGTTCGAATCGATGCATCGAGTAATGAATTATTAATCGTACTATTTTCACTGACTCGCGTAGATGAACGCTAAAATTAATATGAAAACAAAAAACAAATTTCCGTTGTTTTTTTTCTCCAATGTTTACTAAAGTTAACGGTTCTCGAGGTGTATTTGATTGAAGAATTGGAACATTGAGATCTTGAAATGAATTCTGTCTTGTTCTCTAGACGAATATCAAATTAATAAGAAGAGAAAAGTTGAATTTTTACATACGTAAGTCAAATGTGTTCGACTTCGTTCGTCATGCCATTCTTGTTGAATCGGCCTTTGCGATCTCGGTGTTTCAGACAACAACTTAGCACAAAGAACGAGAAATAAAATCAAAGTTTATTTCGTCAAATATTCTTTTTACCGGAAAATCTGGAAGTCGTGGCATTGGGATAAGTCCTTTGCTCGAATGTTGTGAAGGTGTTGTGTTGATTTCTATCTGATCAGGCTGAAACTTGAGAATGATATATATTGAAAAATGGAATATTATCTTTTTTTGAACAGAATAATCATACTGTGCTAGAAGAAGGTTCGTCTAGTTCTGTTTTTCTTTTCATTGGCGGTAACTAAAATGTAAATTTAACAATATCGAGTAAAAACAAATCGAATCGAAATACTCGATGAACACGTTTTCGTTGCAGATCAATATTCCATATTCTCCGGATCTAAAAAATCATTTTTATAAATTCACAGAGTTCGTTTTTGTTCAGCAAAGATTTCTACGGTATTAATATGAGAAATTTCAGGATTATAAACCGAATTGACACTCTTGTTTTTGCTAACAGCATTCCATTTTGGTCGATTAGCTGGCGACTGAAACAAGCAAAACATTCACAATTCTCAAACAACTTCGATCGATATTCCTACATGAACACGTCGAAATTGAGATAGAACAACGGTTGAATACCGTAAATCAAGTGCCATATTCTTTCTTTCTGTTCTGTTCTGTCTCTGATTTCAGACTAATCGAATGATTTTTTTTACAAGAAAACGAAAGTTTTTTTTTGCTTCTCCTGTTTCTCATCAGTAAGAATAATATTTTGAATAAAAATAGATTATCAATTGAATTTCTTATTCCACCGAAGACAAAGAAAAGAGAATTTGTCGAGTTGATTAGTTTTTTTCTCTTTTTCTTTTTCTTTCTGAAGCTCCTGTGTTTTTTTTTGTCTAACATACTTCATCGAAAATTTGCTCAGCATCTGTTGGTAATCCGAGACCATCGTGAAAAGCCAACGGTGAATCATTTGTATTGTTCCAATCGAAATTTTGATATTGCTGAAAAATCAAATTAAAGATTGAACAAAAACGAAATTTCATAATTACAGAAAAAAGTGTTGGATTTGTGACTTTTTTCGGACGATAATTTATATTTTCCCAGACAGTATCTTTTATCTTTGATTTCTTGGTCCATCCCAATTTCTGATTGAAAACCTAGAGAACAATGTTTGAATGATTTTGTTGTTGAAAATGACAGATTATCTACGAGTTTTCTTGGATTGAGAAGTCCAGTATTGACTGAATTTGTATCGAAAATCTAAATTCGATTTTAGGAGATTGTTGAAATCGAAAGAGAAACAAAAACAGTACTTTTAATTCTGATTGATTGTCGTTGATAATTGGTGGTAAAACAGGTAGTTGAATCCATCGTGATGTTTTCTTAATCGGTTGTCGAAGTCTTGATTCACTGCGCCATTGAGGCTTTTCATTAAATATCTTGAAGAAGAATTGTTTTAAAAGAAAACAGAGAAAAGTCATTCGAATGTTTACTTTCACTTGACTTCGAGGTGGTCGATAGTGAATATTCTCGTTTGCGTATGATTTTAACTTCGATTGAACATTCCAACGAAGAACTTGATTGAAAATCAGTGGCCGACCATCAGACGAGCGTATGAGTTTTCCAAAGGTTTTCTTCTCAGGTTTTTTTATCGGAAAATATTTTCGTTTCGATGGAATGATTATTTGACCGGGTCTATATTCGAAATGTTCGAATGTATTGACACGAGATTTGACATGAGCATATTTATTCGGAGGAAAATGCTGAATAGAAACAAGAGCAACAAAAAGAAAAAAAAGAAAGAGAACGAATTTTGAATACGCAAAGGAAGATTTTCGAACTTTTTTCGAGAGAACTTTATCGATACGTTGACGCCATATTCTTATGGGAGGTTCATCTGTCTAGAATATGCCGGATGAGAAGTTCGTTTTGGTTTGTCGATGTCATACCTACATGTGTTTGAATTTTTAGTGAAAAAAGTGGCCTTTGTAAATCGTTGAATTCCATGGGAAGTGAAGGAGGGAGAGGAGGAGGAGGAGGAGGAGAAACTGAGTCTAATCGTTTGATTTCGTGTGTTTGTATTTGTAGATCATCTGTTGATTGTCCGACATCTTGTGTCAATGAATTTGACTCATGAAAACTAAGAATTTCATCAGTATTTAAAAGAAAATTTTGATCAATTGTTGGAATCGAATTTCTTCGTTCGGGAGTCGCTGATCTTGATGATACCGATCGAATATGATTCTCTTCGGGTGAATCACGTCGAATAGGTATTGATGATGAATTATTAGTATTTGTTGCTTGTTGATTACTTCGAATATCTGTTTGTGTAATTGATTCGTTTCGCGAAAGGAGAGCATTGTTTGATTGCGTTGGCGAAGCAGAATATTGACGTTGTGAAGACATAGATGATGATCTTTGTTCTTCTTGTCTCGTCAAATTCTGTTGATTTTCATTAACGTGACTATTCGCTCTTGTTGATTGAGTTTGTGTATTGTCAGAAATTGAAATTGCCGATGTTTTTTTTGAGGGTAACGTTGAAGTATCGATTCTTTTTTCGCATTCTGTTTCTATAGAAAGTTGCTGCTGCACCTGCTGCTGCTGTTGTTGAAGGTAATCAGATGATGAGTGAGGATTCGGTAATGATACTTGAGATTGTCGAATAGAATTATTATCGAATGGAATAGAAAAATGATTGGGATCAATTGAAATAACATCTTCTTCACCTTCGTTAACATTACCAAAATCACTGAAGAAATAAGTTGGATTCTCATGTGTTTTATTCGAATCGGATAGATCTAACTGTTGAGTTGATTTCGACATAATCGTACTCGCAAGATCTTCATCGGGTAATTCATTATCAGGTTCGGGAGCTGTTTGAATAAGTGATTGAAAATCTTGAATATTTAATTTATTAGCTGAACCTGTAAAATTCGATGGTGGAACGGTTGATAATGGAAGACTGTTGATTTGTTTTGGTTGATTCAATTGTAAATCGTTAGTTGTTTCTTGCTTAGCTCTTTCACTATCATCGGCAAATTCAGGTAGGGAAATTAATGCTCGTTTGTCTGCATGACCTGATTGAATACGATGAAATTGTGTAGGCGACATCGTATTATAAGAATTCGACTTAGGTAGATCTCGAGCTGTTAAATAGTAATCACAATTTTCTGGATCGTCTTCTCCGATTTCAGTTTCTTCAAGCTCGGCTCCGTAATGATAATTATTATGAAATTCCTGTGAAGTTGTTTGTGCGATGGGAGGCGATGAAGGACGTGCTGGCGGATTTGCTGGAGGCTTCTTTTTCGATGGAATACGTGGAATGACATTATAGACTCGTTTAGGTGGTTCGATTTGTTTTTGAATATTTACTTCGGATCGAGCTGTTCGTTTAATTGTCGATGGTAGAAATCGAGGATATGCTGGTCGTTGTCCTAATGATGTTAATTCTCGATCGATTTCACGAATGTTATCTTGAATATCATTTAAGAGTTTTTCTCGCATGACATTCGCAACTGTAAGACGTGCATCGATGAGTGAACTTTGTCGATCGAGATTCGACGATGAATAAAGTGCTGGAAGTGAGACTTCTGTCGATAGACGACGACCTGTCGAATAACTGAGATTATCGAAGACTGATAATGGTTCAGCAAGATCAGCGAGACTTGTATGAGGTTCATATGGTTGATGAAGTACGGGAGAAGCATGAGAATGAAAAGATAATCGTGTACGTAGTCGAGGGTCATAGTATTGATAGTAGCTGTTATGTGACGATGTTGATAGGGAATAACTTCTATAGAAAGGAAGGCGATTATGTCGATGATGCATGTCAAATCGAGCCGAATGTTCGATAAAGCAAAGAAGAAAAAATAAGACACATATATTTGTTCGTCGCTTAACAATTCGAAAAAAAACATTTATACTTATGTCGCTTTTAATGCACTTTACTTTTCAATTAGTTTTTAAGGTGGAGAAAGAAAAATGTTTCGATGTTTTTTTTTTGTTTTTTTTTATTATTTAATCCGGCACAGATGAAAAGAATGAATCTATAGAAAAAAGAATGATTGTTCGTTTAGGTGTTGTCTCATCGGTTCTAATCGGTTGTTTGTCGAGAAAACTCTCAGGAAGAATTTCGGATTCAGTCGGTAGATCGAGATGATTGGAATGAAACGATGTGAGAGCGTCTTCGCCGTCGCCTTCATTATCAAAACCACTAAAAAAATAATCTTCTCGGGTAATTAAAGGTTCTTCGTTCGTTTCAATCGGATCATTGGATGGAAGCGACTCTTCTTGACTAGGTGTATCTATGTCTATTAATTGCAAAATCTTTTTCAAAGGTTTAGAACCTATTGTACTAACGAAATCTACTTCAGTTTTATTCGCAGATTCTTCATCAACTGCGACAATGGGAGGTGCTGGTTCGCTGAGTGTTATCGTTGAAGATGATTCGAACTGTTTGAATTCGGGTGCAGTTTGGATAAGTGTTTGAAAATCTTGAACAATCACTTGATCAATCGCAACTAAATCTTCAGTATCACTGATAGATGAGGGTGTTAATTTATATTCTGTCGTAGGTATTTGCTCAGGTATATCTACTGTACAATCATCTGGATCAAGATTGTTACCATCTGCAAATTGAACAACAGAAATCAATGCTCGTTCAGTCGGAAAATCCGAATGAATTTTTACAAAATCTTTTGTTGATAAAATTTCATAAGTATTCGCTGGTAATAAAGTAGCAGTCATTAATTCAACTTTAGATAATAGTTTCTCGTTTTCATCGATAACGTTCTCTTCGATTTCAGGTGGATAATGATACCGACGACGATGTGAATATACAACAAGTTGATTTGATTTCGATTTTGTTTCACTTGTAATACGTGGCATAATCGCATAGACTTTTTTAGATTTCTGAATACACATCTGATCATCTTGATATGGTAGAATAGATTTTTTATCCATAATTGAGAGACGTGCAGGCATACGACGTGGAATTCGAGGTAATTGTCCCATAGATATCAATTCTCGATCGATTTCATGCATATTCTGTCGAATATCGGTTAACAATCGTTCACGTAAAGTTCTCACAGTGTCGAGATTCGAATCAAGAGTCGTGACAATATTGCTCGATGATCGTCGAGATAAATTATTGTCATTCGTTGGCAATTGATATCGACCAGGTGTTGATCGAACAGTTTCTCGTGTGTTTACACCTCTCGATGAACGATTATAAGAATTATGTACAGATGCTGAATTTGTTGTCGGTAGTGAGAAATGATTTTCACTTGGATGATTACGATACATATTGGTTTCGCATACAAAAAAATGAAATAATTCTACTACTTTAGTTTTTTAATTAGATTTTTTTCTTGTTTTTATTTGCGATGGATTTCCAAGGTTTCGATTATTGATCACAGACGGACAAAACAAAAAAATGGAAAAGAAATATTATTCGTTCTTCGTTTCTTTGAATGAATAAGATGTTTATTGGAGAAAAAAAAAATTATACAACAACAACAAAAACAATATCTTGATAATCATTTCATTTTTGTCAAAAAAGGACGGGGCGGAGCGAGATGTAAAGATGATAATCGTCCACGGCCACCTAAACCAAATAGATGACAATGAAATTCCGGTTGACTATCGAAATCATCTTGCAAACGATTGATTAAATCGTTTTCATCGAGTACATCTTTGGAATTGGTTTTCGGCGGATAGGCAGCTATTTTCATATGATTCATTTTCGGTAAAGATTTATGCGAGACATTAGATTGATTTCGATTCGTCTTGCTTTTTGCATTGGCCTTTCTAATTTGCAAGCCAAATGCTTGTGCAACTTCACTATCATCGTCGTCGAGAAAGAATTGTGCGTCCGGTGGACGATTTTCACTAAATTGATTCAATTCATCAAATGCTGTCGAACAACGAATCCGTTCGCTAAGATAAAGTGGATTCATCGATTGATATGCACGTTTCAATGCTGGAGGTATATAACCTCGACCACGGGGTGGCGGTGGTGTTAGATCATCATCAAAATCAATTGATTTCTGTTGTATTTGAGCACATATTCGAATATGTTTATTTCGAGTTTTATTCGAAATAAAACGTTGATTACAAATGCAATAATAGAGAATAATTTCGTTCAAATCAATGATCTGTCGACAATCGATATCTGTTTGACTTGTCAATCGATCGTAGATATCAATCATAACGATAACATCAATAGCAGCATAATCTTTCAAGATTTGAGTCAATGGTCGTTTGGACCAGTTTGCACATTGTTGTTTTTTATTTAATTGAACATATAATGTTCGTGCAGTCATACGTTGAAGACTGTAGATTTGTTGAGATTTTTCTTCGGAATAAACTTGCCGAAATAGATCGGATAATTCAATGAAATGTTCGAGTTTACATTGATGAAAACATTGTTCATCGAATGAACATTTCAATTCGAGTAGATCATTGTAAAATGATTGCGAGAGTTTATAAGCATTGGAATGATTAAATATGGATGTGATTAAATGTTCAATTTGTTGTGAATTATTATGAGATGTTTCGAATAGATCTTGAAGATCGATGAGAAGAACATTTTTTTCTCGTCGATCTTCATTTCGAATGGCCACTTGAAGGAGTGATGGTTTTGTTCGAGATGATTTCGATTGATAAAAGCTCGGCATAGTTTCTAAATACAAGCAAAAATATTTATGATAATGATTTTCTCTCTTTCTTGTTAATAAAAATCGACAAACCAGTATCAAATGCAAATAGTCGAGCATTTTGAATCAATTTTTCAAAAATCTTTAAAAAAAATGAAACGAAATGATTTTGATTTTGAAATTAGTTTTGTTTTTCTTTTTACATCTAATTGATTTTTCGGAGTTTTCCGATCGATTAAATGCACATTCCAATGTTTCGGAATGACATAATACTCTAACCAACGAATATCATCTGTCGTCGTCATGATTATTATTCTTCATTCTATTCGAAATAACATCTAGAAAAAAAACGAACAATACAATAGATAAAATAGTTTGAGTTGAGTTGAGTTTTTATTAGTTGAAAGACAAAAGAAAGTAGAAGAAAGTAATAGAAAAATTATTTAGTTCGTTGCGTTTCATTTAAGAAAGATTTCGGTATAACGAGTGATTAAAATTTCTGTAAATGTATTGATTAATGTAATATTTGAGAGTGTAGTTAATTGAACATCGTCAGACCAAGCGAGATTCGGTCCGAAAACAATTGATAGATTGCTTGCTGACATGAGATTCGTGTCCGAATAGATTGATATCTAAACGTAAAGAAAAACAACCAACGGATAAATACATTTGAAAAAATTTGACAATCGAATAATGTTTTTACTAAATTTAAAAATTCAATAAGATATTTTAAAACATTATAATTTTCGATTGGTAGTTTTTCCATGATTAAATCTCGAATAGCTTCGATTTGATTGTATCGTTTGAAAGCTAAATTAGAAAACAAACAAACAAGAGTTCTTCTATATCTCTCGACATAGGATTAAACTTACTTCCTGAGAGACCGAGTAACTCCGGATACAAATGAAAGGTCAATAATGGTTCAGTCAAATCTCGTAGAAATGTTTTTAATACACATGCAGGTACATGCACGTCGCCATATCGTTGAAATTCGACAAGTTGACCTGAAATTAATTGTGTTCATTTATTGGATAGATGTGTGTGCGTGTTATCTTCTAACCTTCGTTGTATCTTTCTTGAATGGCTTTGATTGAGCTGATGGGTACACTTCGACGAAATATACCTGCTTCATTGAGACCATAACTTTTGATAAATTCAACTGTTTGTTTAACAACAAGAGGTATTGTTTCGTTAGGTTCATTTTTGAGAATACTAAATAATGATCTTGTTTTAACAGTTACAAAATTCGATTTATCTTACAATTGAAGTGAAACATTGAATTTTAATGTTGGTTTCAATTGAGTTGGCGGTAAAGCAACAGGCATAATCGGATCGAAACTAAGATTTTTTTTCAATAGAAAAAAACAAAAAACAAGGATTTTTAGTATTTACGTTTTAACTTCGATTGGAATTTTAATATTATCCAAATGAACATATTCGCTCAATTGGCCAAGACGATTGATATAGATTAATTTACTCGAAAATTTTGCACTAAATTTTCCAAAATAATAAAAAAAACAACAAATTGCAATCGATCAGTAGCTCACCTGATTAATGATCGAAGAACAGGCCAGAGAAATTTAATCCATGTCGTTGGATGAACGATGTATAATGCTTTGAGATTCTTTTTATATCTTTAATAGAAAACATTCGCTATTCGATTTGTATTTCATTTTTTTATTTTTGTTTACTTTCGATCGATATGTCTGTAAGCACTTAATAACCAACCGTAGGTCGGTCGATTGTATGAATGTAGACCATGATGAAAATAAACGATAACATAATCCATATCAACATATTGATCGAATGTACGAAGAATAAATCTGATTTTTAACAAACATGTAAATGCTTTTCTTTTTCAAATCTCGTTCGTTTTACTTCAATAAACAATCGTAGAATTTCTCGACAGTTTTAAATTCACTTGATTTTATATACGTTTCATGTGGTAGACGACAAGCTGAACAGACGATTGTCTTTCGACCGAATTTATCCTCGCCACATAATTCAACAATGCCTAGTTCACTAATTTTCTTCATCAGACTATAATCGGGATCTTCAGTATTATGAATTTCCTTTTCAAACAAATGAAAATCTATTTAGAATTATTGTTTTTTGTTATTGTTATTGTAAACGTACTGGCATCTTATGTCCAGCTAATTCAGTTTCAAAATCATCATCAATAATGCCATCTGATGTTATATTACTTTTTAAATTTCCTTGTTGATTCGATATTTCAGCTAGCACATCTAAATGTTACGTAATTATATTAAAAATCAATAAACAACACACCACAATTTCAAAACGTAGAAAAAAGCATTAGTTTAGTTATTCTCTAGTCAATTGCATAGGCTCCTTACCGTCATCATCGATTTCTTTAGAAACAAATGTTTACTCGAATTTATGAATGAACTTTTTTTTGTTAATTTTTCTTTTACCTCGATCAGCAATTAATTGCAAATCATGTTCGTCATATTCGAGTTGAGGAGCATAATCGATTGTTGTCGGATTCAAATCCTCGTGACCTACTTTTATCAATGAATTTTCATTGGTGTTTTCAGAAGTTGTTGCTGACATGATTTATCTAGAAAAATGGATTCGATTTTGATTTATTGTATCGAGAATATTAAAATAGATTTCCAGGGAAATGATTCTTTTTTTTGTCGTTGTGTACAATATAAAAACAAATGAACGGTTATTTTGTCAATGAAACTAGACAAACGAAAAAATAGATTATGAGTTTCGACAAAAGACATCGACTCACTTTGTTTGATTGAACTTGGTCCGTCACATATATCACAAACGTCTCGTTTAGTATTTTCAAATGGCTGGTTCTTAAAAGTACAAATACTGCATGTTCATGAAGAAGAGCTAGCATCGTTTTCTAGACAAAAAATAAAACATATTTTTCGCAAGAAGAACACATAAATGTATGTATGTATGTGAAACCTCGCAGAAGTCGTAGTTGTTCTTGTAGATCAGCATTTAATTTTTCAGCCAATTTAAAGTCTGTAAGAGCTCGTAATGCCTCCTAGAGAGCACAAAGAAATAAATCATTTGTTTGGAACGAACGAATTTCTTTTTCTCCATTACTTCGATATCAAAGGTTAGATAGTTCGACTCTTCTAATAGATTTTCTTTTATATTAATCAATTGATCTAAATCCACTTTTTGTGCTCGAACTAGACAAATAGATAATCATTTAATTGAACGAAAACAAATCGGATTCATACCGTATTCTTCGTCACTCAGCTGTGATCGATCGACGTTAGTATATTCATGTTCTGATACATTAGTCAATACAATCGATGAAGCTTGTGAGTGTTGTGCAGATTGAGATATACCAATAGAATCATCTCGAAGCATAGCACATTCAGTATCCGAACGAGTTCCATGTACTCCCAAATTACCAGTTGAAATAGGCGGTGTTGGAATTGCATTATTCGATGATGAGACGTCCTGTACAGGAAGTTTCATTGTAGAATATTGAATTTTTTCATTTTCAGGATTGAATGTTGTATTAATGGCTTGAGCAGAAGGTTGATCAGCATTTCCTGTTGCCAGTTGATCCAATATCGAAGCTGGATATGATTCAGGATTTGAAATCATTGAATATCTCACGTCATTCTCATTACTATTGGATTCGAAATTACATCGAAGTTTTTTCTCCCGATCGGATACTTTCTGTTGAACATTAGAAAATTCGAGAGATATAGCCGATGCATCAAGCGAAATAGATCCATGCATTCCCGTAGCATCCGTTGGATTTCTGATGAAAAACAAAAAAAGAGAGAAAACAATGATGATGATTGTTCAAACTTATTTTTACTCAGCAGTTGAAGTATTATCATTAAAATTCAGTGACATTGTTTTTTTCAGTGATTTGAAATCGGTTGAAATCGAATTTCTACTTCGAATCTAAGAATATTTTCAAACGAAAAACAAAAGCATTTTGTGTACTCATTTGTTGAATGAGACGACATTGATTGAAATATGTACTATTAGAACAATAACAATAATTATCATGATTACACACACAGTGAAATAATTGATCACCTATATTTTACGCTACTATCGTTTATTTACTTGCCAACGAACGTAGCACACGAAATGATAGATGTCATGAAATGTAATTCAATGACATCTACTCCGAGAAGTATTCATGACGACGACGACTCGTATGAAATAAAAAAATCATGGTTATTTGTGGATCTTTTTTTTTCTTTCATTCTAACGAGATAAAATGCTCACGGAAAGTGAATTCAATCGAAATATTGTTCTATTAACTGATACAAATAAAATAACGCGACAAAAAGCATTACAAAATCTATGCAATGACTTAAAATCTTCGTTAACGATCTCAGGTGATGAACAAACTCGACCACCAGCAAATACAATTGACTCAATTCTTAAAATTCTCTCGGATCAAGCGGAAAAAAATCGTGATCTATCGTTAACTTATCTGTCAATGTATATCAAACAATATTGTACGGACGAAAGCAATCTCGATAAGATTCTATCGTTATATATTCCGGCATTAGTTCAACGTTTAGGTATGAATGATATCATCGAACCATCGGAAGAAATTCGTTTGAAATCATTGACGATCTTATTTGAACTTTGTCAAATGCATTCGAATGGAAATAAATTAGCATTGTATTTAAACGAATGGATTATGATTTTAAAACGAACGATACTCGATCCGTATCCTGAAGTGAGAAAATTAAGTTGCGAGTTAACATCGAAATTAGCTCAGAAATGTCATGAGAAATTTCATATGATGTCCGAGAGTTTAGTCAAACCATTGATTGAAACGATGAAACATCAACATGCGAAAGTTCGTCTCGAAGCAATCAATGCTCTTGGTAATGTTGTTCGATATGGAAATAATAAATCGGTCGAAGAAAGTGTCGTACCATTGGCACAACGATTCTTCGATCATACGAGTTCAGTTCGTTTAGCTGTAGTCAATGTTGTTGGTACTTGGATGTTGGAATTACGTGATCGATATTCGTATTTTCATATGTTATTACCATTGATATTAACGGGTTATACAGATGAAATCGAAGAAATTCGAGAAACAACCGATTCACTTTGGTGGGATGTTGGTATGATTATTGAACTTTTGATGAATTATAAAAATCGATCGATCATTCGTTTTTTTATATTCTAGGATTGAAATATGAAAAAGAAAATGAAGAAGATCTTAAAGATCAAATTAATTTTCCTCATACACCAAAAGCCTATCCACCAAATCGTAATTTCATTGATATTATTCGTTGACATTTTTTATTCGAAAAAAGAAAATTTCTTTTTTTTTTCTATAGTAACTCGTCCGAATCTCGGTTGTCGTGAATTAGTCAAACGAAATCTGATTCGTATTCTTCCTGCTATTCGTAATGATCTCACCGATTGGGTTGTATCAAGTCGAATGAAAGCCTCTCAATTGCTTGCTATTCTCGCGTGGCAAGCCGAAGAAAGTATAACTCAACATTTAGAAGATACACTTCAAGTTTGTGCTCGAGCACTTGTCGATGATGAAAATCTCGTTCGAGAACAAATCAATCAAACATTAATCTACATCGGATATTTCGTTCCAATGAAAACAACATTTCGTTTTATTCGAACACATATCGAACAAACAACAAATCTTGGTTTTCTTCGTTTAATTGCACCACTGTTAATCGGTGTTGACAATGAAGAATTCGTTCAAGAAACGAATATTCTCGAACAAATTCTAATGATTATTCTCAAATCCGAATATACAGATAATTTTCAAGTAAATCGAAAATGAAAGAGAAGATTCGTTAGTTTTTTTTGTTGTTATTTAGTTACCAATTCAACATGAATTACTACGTATCTGTCGACTTTTGATTGATAAATGTCAAGGACAAATTGAACCGTATGCTTATCGAATATTCAAATGCATTTTAAGTCTTTTATCTATTGTCGAAAATGAAGACTTACGAGAACAAGTATATATATATATATATATGTCTAACTGATATTAGCTATGATCTAATTCAATTATCTTATTTCAGTGCAAACTAACATTGAGTACTCTAGCCGAAAAAATACTTGAAAATGGGTCTGTGAATCAATTATACGAAAAATTTGCATCAGAACTATTCAGTGAACTTAAACAAACATCAAAGGAATGGTTACGAAGTAGTCGAGATCGATTTCTCTTCGAAACATTTATCATGCAAGCTGGTTCATCAAATCGTCATTTTCTCAATGAAATTATCGATATTCTACAAGTTGTCATGCATCCAGATCGAGATCCGGAAGTTCGAAATCAATGTTTAATTCTTGTTGCAAATCTTCTTCAATTTATCGATGGTTTCGAAACGAATCTATCCGTTGATGTTCTCATTAACGAATGCATTCTACCAAATATGCAATGGAAAGCTGGTCGAACAGCAGCTGCTCTCCGTGCAACAGCTATAGCTACGCTCTGGGCACTTTTTCAATCGAAAACATTTCATTTTCAACAAGTAACTTATTTTAAATCTTTTCCTATATCTCGAGTTGTTCACTTGATTCTTGTTTAGTGTGGACTATCGATGAATGACATTCTCGTCTCTGTCTTAGGAATGTTAGATGATGATGATCGTTTAACTCGTTTAAACAGTTGTTATGTTCTCGAAGCTCTATTTTCGAATGATGATGCATTGAAAACGATTGATAATGATCGTTTACATAAATCCTATCCGGATTTATTGAAACGTTTAGATGATGTTTTGGATGAAATTCGTCTAGCTATTTGTTCGACATTGAATGCTTATATACGAGCATTTCATAGTGATTTCACGATTGAACTCTATCGAGCACATTTAGAAGATATTGCTAAAGTTCTACTCATACATATGGACGATCAAAATAGTCAAATACAAAATGCCGTTTTTGGTAATAAAATAGAAATGTTTTTTTTTCTCTCCGATTTCAATTTGTTAAAATTTCTTGTTTAGATACAATTTACAATTTTGCTACTCAATTAACAAACGCTTCAGAAATTTTTCTCAACGAAATTCGAACTGTTAAACATAAGCATCGAAATCAACTTCTTTGCGATAAATTAATCGAACAGATTGAAAAATCGAAATAATTGTTCGTTATTGTTTTTTTTTTGTTTTTGGCATATTTTAAATATACAAAAGGAGAAAAAAACAGTTATGCGAAAACTCTAACTAATCCAAAGGGAATTTTGAATACTTTTCTTGTTTTCTTTTGGTTTTATAAACTATAATCTGGTATGGTTCGAGAATGGCAATTGAAACGATAATTTCGCTCGTAATTATTGTCCCAATAAGTTGAACCGACGAATGATTCATAGGAAATAGAAAATTGTATATTATTACCCGTACATAAACGATCTCTATCGATATCGATCGTAAATGTAAAACGATCGCATGTACCATCATAGGAATTGTTAATATAACTAGCTGCATAGTCTTGATAAGTTATCCAATTGTCAGTTGTTAGACGAATTTTAACTTGTTTATGTAAGCCAAGTGAAACTAAACGAATTGTTCCATAGATTCGATTATCAATAGCATCTAAAGAAAACGTAGAATAAACACATATATTCATAATTGTTCTCTCAATTAACTTACTTGCTTGTTCGAGCAGAATTTTCTGTTGAAAAACTCGTTCAGTAAAACCAGGCGTATACAGTGGATTTTCAAAAACTGGTTCCATGTATGTTACTAGTTTGAAACGTTCCTGAGAAGCTAATGAATTCGCATTATTACTAGCATTGATTTGTAAATGTTTGAATGCTTCAGTAGGTACGAATGGTAATTCGTCTGTATTGATAACTTTCATTTGACTTAGATTTAAACCAAAATCGTCAGCGAAACGAACGGCTTTTTTAGGTGAAAGCAAAATATCGTCTTTGTTGCGTGATAATTTAACTGAATGGGATTTAGCACGCTGATAAGCATGAATTGAAGGTCGATGTTGAGCAAATGTTGAATTTGGAATATCTTCTTCATCATCATCGTCGTCGTTATTATCAGCATCCGATTCATCGGTAATGACAATTGTCGGGGTCAGCGGAGGAGAACGAGATCTTGATTTTGTTGTATTCTCGATGGGGTTGTTGTTTACTTCATCTGTTGAATTCTGATTCATTCGTTGCTTTCTTCTTGTTCGAAAAAATCTTGATTTGGACAGAGTTTGAGTTTCATCGGCGGAAGACGATTTGCTTTCTTCGCTGTTAAGCATTCTCGTTTTGCAAAATTCGAATTGAAGAAAAACGTTGTACTATTGCTGTTTATTTATTACGCTGATACTGCATTCGGTACATTGCCCCTCTCTCGTTCTTTATTTTTTGTTAAGGACGAACAGAACGACGACTCCCGATAATAACATGTCAGCAATACACACACACACACACCCGTTTTCTATGACGTTATACGAGACGAATGGTTTCTGCCATGCTGTTATGCGAGAAAGAAAAAGAATCTTCTTTTTCTTTCGATCGACGTAGTGAGAAAAAAATAGAAAAATCTTTTCTTTCTTCGGCTTTCAACCAGGGAAGTACGCAAAAGTATCTCTCCCCCGCCGCTCATTTTTCTTTCCATATGTAGAACAGATTCTCTTCTCACTAGCAATCACGTGTCTGTTAGGTTCGGCACAGCAGTAATAATAATAATAATATTAATAATAATGATATTTATTGTTTCGAAACAAAAGGAAAAAAAGAAAGATCTAGTATCTGTATCTTTCAACGAAAATAAATAGAAAAAAAACAATCTAACGAAGAATCGTTGTGGCACCGTAGATTCGTATTGGAAGATCATTGGTTCTGATCCAGACATTTTTTACAATATTAAATACTTCGGCTGTATTTAAAATTTCAGCATCCAATGATAAACTTGTTCGACCACCGAACACAATTATCAAACAGCCAATACGATATACACACGGACTGACACGTTCGAAAAGCATCGATGGTAATGTATACCATCGACAATGATAAGAATTATAATATTCAGCCGTACATAAACCATTACCATTCGAATCAGCACCGCCGAATACATAGATTCGATCTTGTTCATCATCGGCACATGCTGTACAAAATGTTCGAGCTTCATTCATATCTGCACAAAGATAACTGAGACCGGTTTTCGGATTGAATATTTCAGTTGTTCGAACAGGTGAATCAAATGTATGTGAACCACCAATACACAATATTGAACCATTTAATTGCACACAAGCAAAACCATAACATGGTGTTTGCAATTTGTAAGGCAGTAATGTCCAAATATCTGTTTTACAATCAAATAATTCAATAGTCGACGTAATATTTGCACCAATATGACCGCCAAGTGCTAATAATCTATTCGAATCGATAGCAACTAAACCGAAATTACATCGTGGATGAATCATTGAAGCTGTCTGTATCCATTGTCGATTGTTTAATTTCGCTAATGGATCGAAAATTTCAACAGAACTAAATATATCAACACCATCTTCACCACCAACAATGTAAATCAAACTTCCAAGTGCAGCAATTTGATGATGCATACGAGGAAAATGCATATTATTGCCATGAATTTGTTGAATATCGAGTGTATACGATGATGTACTTTCATCAGCAGTCAACTGACAACGATACGAATGATCGAATAGATTTGGATTGATTTCATTGACATCAAACCCATAACCACCGAATGTATAACATGTTTGTCTTGTACCACGACGTGCTGGTATATTATGAATTAGACTTTCTTGATAGGAAAGTATTCGTTCAATACGTGATGTAATTGATGAATTCGTCTAACGAAACAAAGAATCATCAATGTTTATATTTTTGAATAAAATCTTCAATCGATTTACTTCACGAATTTGATTTAGAATGACATCACGATGTTCTTTGGATAAATAATCAAAACGAATATTTTCAAATAATTCATCTTGAATTTGTTCAGGATTATGAATTAACCATAGAATTAAACCTTTGAATACTTGTTGTTCATGATCAACAATTAATTCATCATGAGATATTAATTTTTTCAATAAATCATATGGCAATGTTTGAATAAGATTAAGTTCAACTAAACCACGAAAACGTTGTAACATACAATGTTCAGCATCATTGATTAAATCTGTACGAGTTAATTCACTTGCTATTTTCCATATGTCAATAACATTTCTTTCATTTAAACTAATTGATAAATAATGACAACAGAATTGAACGACTTCATCGAGTTGAAGCATGTCACTTGCAAGAAGAATTTGTTGAACATTATTTTCATCGAGTTCAATCTTTCGATTGTAAATATAATCTAATAGTAATGAGAATATTTCTGGTTCGATATTATTAAGAATAATTGAATTAAGAGTATTTTCTTTAAAAGTATGTGAAAGTAGAACTTCGAAATACGGCGAAGCACTAGCGACTATAATTCGATGGCATGGAAATTTTTCAGAACCAACTTCGAATGTTAAATCACAGAATGTATTACGATCAAGAAAACCAGCTAGATTTTGAAAGAATGATTTTATATGTGTAGGTGAAGAATCATACATAACACGCATAATTCTTAAATCAATGACTGGAATTTACTATAGAGCAAAGACTTGTTCGTCTCTGCCCATATATAATATTTCAAGATTGAAAGAAAGATGACAGGATGATGAGAGCACTAATCAGAAATGAGAATACCCTCTACAGTAAAATAAGTAAGTAAACGCGTAATATAGAACACAATTCGAGTTTAGTTTGAAGTAAATTAAGAAACAGACAGATGTTAGTGTTATGCATAAGATTTATCCGATTGGTTCAATAACCATCAATTGAAATTATTCATATATCCGTCATCGCGACATCTACCGAAATTTCGTTCGCCCTCGACGTTATGAAATCAGATATTTCACAATAACGCTGCGATAGCAATGACTCGAAGGTTCGCGAATAAAATTCGCACTTTATACCCAGATTTTTTTCCCTTTCTCACTGTCGTCATAAAGATTCAGAATGCTGAGTCATCATAACATGCCTACTATAAAAGTTCGAATTATTTCTACCGATTCATTCATTCACTTATATTTCATAGTTCTTATTCTTTCTACTCTTAATACAAAGCAATCATGCAAATTTTTGTTAAAACCCTTACTGGAAAAACAATCACACTCGAAGTTGAACCGAGTGATACCATTGAAAATGTAAAAGCTAAAATTCAAGATAAAGAAGGTATCCCACCAGATCAACAACGTCTAATTTTTGCTGGTAAACAACTCGAAGATGGTCGAACATTAAGTGACTACAACATCCAAAAAGAAAGTACTCTCCACTTAGTCCTTCGATTACGTGGTGGCATGCAAATCTTCGTTAAAACTTTGACTGGAAAAACAATCACTCTTGAAGTCGAGCCATCCGACACCATCGATAACGTCAAAGCCAAAATCCAAGACAAAGAAGGTATCCCACCTGATCAGCAACGACTTATTTTTGCCGGTAAACAACTTGAAGATGGTCGAACACTCAGTGACTACAATATCCAAAAAGAAAGCACACTTCACTTAGTTCTTCGATTACGTGGTGGCATGCAAATTTTCGTGAAAACTCTAACTGGAAAAACAATCACACTCGAAGTCGAACCATCGGACACCATCGATAATGTCAAAGCTAAGATTCAAGACAAAGAAGGCATTCCACCAGATCAACAACGTCTAATTTTTGCTGGTAAACAACTCGAAGACGGTCGAACACTCAGTGACTACAATATCCAAAAAGAAAGCACACTCCACTTAGTCCTTCGATTACGTGGTGGCATGCAAATCTTCGTTAAAACTTTGACTGGAAAAACAATCACCCTCGAAGTCGAGCCATCCGACACCATCGACAACGTTAAAGCCAAGATCCAAGATAAAGAAGGCATCCCACCTGATCAACAACGTCTCATCTTCGCCGGAAAACAACTCGAAGACGGTCGAACACTCAGTGACTACAACATCCAAAAAGAAAGCACCCTCCACTTAGTACTTCGATTACGTGGTGGCCATCAATAAGCTCAATACTTCTGTAACAACCTTATTCAAAATGGCTTCTTTGGTTTCAACTTTTCTGATATTTTCTGTTGTAGTATTCCTTCGATCTCATTAATGTTTTTCGTTTTGGTTTAGTGCATTATTTTTTCTTGTCTAATTGACAAGTAAACTAATAATGAAACTGAATGTTAATCTTAATTAAATTCCGTAATTTTTGCTTGCAAAGTTAAACTGCATATGGGCAAATATTGGCAGAAGCCATTTTATTAGTATTATCATTGTGGAAAATTTTAAAACATAATTCTCTTTAATATAGCATTTTTTCCATGGGGGGTCATAACTTATGGAAATTATTCATTACAGTCTGCTCGTCTAAGTCACCTATCTCACTACCTAGTAAATATATGTCATTTCTTTCGGAATAAAGTGTTTTTTCGCTTCCAATCTCACACTATCTTTGTTAAAACATTGACTGAAATCGAAACAATC
>Ga0209930_1000262_pt1 | contig 158944 bp, 157 predicted proteins | sample ThiBiot_500_biof_2_FD_183948 | JGI IMG/M metagenome (GOLD analysis project Ga0209930, IMG submission 183948) | Wastewater bioreactor microbial communities from Cape Town, South Africa - Thiocy_cont_500_biof (SPAdes) | ecosystem: Engineered > Bioreactor > Thiocyanate-remediating >...
CTTAAATTTCAATCCTTAACCTTCAGCATTCACACCCCAAGTATTCGGAATATCGTTTCCTCGTCGTTGACTAATTTCAACTTTGCCTAATGCAACTGTCGATGTTGCCATATCAAGTACAAAACTATCATTATTTTTCCCTGGTGCACCGAATGCTCTACAAGATCAAAACGTATTTTGTATCTTCATCTCCTTCGATTTACATTGGATTAGTTCCCAATGATTGTGCTTTCGATCTCGTTGGTACAACTAATGGACTGGTATTTGTAAACTAAATATATGTATATATTTAAAAACAAAAGAAAGATTCTCAATCGAAATATCAACATACAGCCCAACCGATAAGATCTTTTTCAACGGCTTTTATTGAATAATAACCTGCAATGCCAAAATGATTCGAACGACGAGCAGCTACTAATCCAATGCCGACTTTCTTCGCTTTTTCTATTGCAATATTCATACAGAATTTGCCCACATAAGGTCCTAATAGATTCTGTCCATCGACTAAAGCTGTACCAGGCGATTGTTTAAGAATAATTGGATCTCCATCTTTTGCAGTTGTACCATTTTTAATATCATTCACGTACATATCCAATCGATTAAGTCCATGACTATAATGACCTAATTTAATCAATAAATTCGAAATTCAAAGACATTATTTGCTTGTTATTACCTCGGTAATCAGCCATTGAAAGATTATCAGCTAAAACTTCGGCATGTGATGGTCGTGTTCCAACTTTTAACATACATCGAACGATAAACGAAAATAGTTCATCTTTAGGAACAATTCGTTCGGTTGAATTGCCGTCAGTTGTTGTATTACTACTGCTCGCATTCGAAGACAATATCAATTGATATTTGTTACAGTATGTTCGTCTAACGGAATGAATTTATTCAACAGACAAAAGTAAATGATCATTATTTTACCGAAGAAGATGTTTCGATAGCATAATATTTTTTTTTCTGTTTCTCTAAAAATTCATCTAAAAAGAAAATCATCATCATCGATTGCACATTTTATTGAATCATTCGAATGAAAGGAAATCTTATTTGCAAATAAAAATCTATCGTTTGTTCGTTAAAATTCGTACTAAATCATCGCAACTACATCTAAACATAGATTTTCAATAAGAACGATCCTATTTCAATTTCTATTACCTTCCATCAGCATCAACATCAGCCTCACGTATTAATTGATCGATTTCTTCTTCAGCTAGTCGTTCACCTAATGAAATCATTGCATGTTTTAATTCAGCAACACTAATATAACCCGTTCCGTCTTTATCAAAAACTCGAAATGCTTCTCGTATATCATCGTCGGTTTCACGATGATTGGCTTTGAAATTTTGTGCTAAACGTACGAATGTATCGAAATCAATTCGTTTGCCGACTTGTTGTTGAAGTTTTTGTATGTCACTTTCCGATGGAGCTAAACCACACGAACGAAGAACAATACCGAGTTCTTGAGGAGTAATGAGATCATCGTGATCTTTATCAAATAATGAAAATGCTTCACGATATTGTCGAATTTCATCCGATGTATTTGACATTTTCTTCTTATCTCGAAACAAAAAGAAAAAAGTACAAGCCTATATATCGTTCCTATCTGGTTATCTAAATATCTAATCACATTTGTATTTATTTAACGAAAAACAAAGAAAAAAAATTAATTCGATTCATTTTCTGTTGGATAATCTAAATACGATGAATATTTGAATACAAAAACAACAAAATCCATTTAGAACTACTTGTTCGTGTGTGCCATGCTTCTAATTCGTTGATAGATCTCTGTAGATTTTCTAACTGTGTTTCAATTTGTTCAGTTTGATTCAATTCATCATAGTCAAACTCAAGTTTATTTCTATCAAAAACAATTGTCAATACGGGATTTTAAATAAAATCGAGTATATCTACGCAATTGAATTTAAAACTTGTTGGAAACATTCGAAATATTTGATTTCATCATTAAGTTTCTCATTTAATTCGATTAATTTGCTTTCTTTCTCGTCCATTGTTGATTCCATATTTGCAACTGAATGAAACACAAAAGAAACATTATTCAAAATATCAAGACTCGATCGATCGATTGATCACCTTCATCAGAAATCAGTTTCAATCGTTGTTCAGTCTTCTTACGAATTTCTTCGAGATCAGCTCGTGCCTAAAATAAAACCAAACCTCATTTTCCATCAATACAGAATATAAATTCGTAATTTCAACAATATACATAAGCATGATAATTTGTTCGAAAAGCCATTGTTAAATTTGCACATTGTTCGGTGATTTTTGCACTAGAGAAAAAAGATTTATAAGCTTCTGTTGGTGAAATTGATTATTTTTTCTTATTCGAACATGTTTCGATGATGATTATATTTAATTGTATTTGTTTTATCAGTTAATAAAGTTTGTTCTTGACGTTTTTCATTGATTTGATTTTGTAGACTAGAATTCAAATGAGATAACAACAAAAGTAGATAAGTATTTCATTGAATAACACTCCTAGCATGCAAAAAAAACGGTCCTATTATCATACGATTGCGACATCGTTATTCGTTCGTTTAGATTACGATCGAGAATTGATCGTTTAACTGACGAGAGACAAGAAAAAAACGAAATAATAAAACTATCGATTTCGAAAGGAAAAGTATTTTCGTCAAATACCTGTATTTGTATCAATAGAAGCTCGTAATTTGATTAAATCATCTTGAACTAGATGAAAAAAAAATTGGAAACAATTAGAAGGAAATGATGTTTTTACGTTGTTCCTGAGTTTTATCATAAGTTTGTTCGATTCGAATTTGATCCGAAACTTTTCGATTGAGAATTTCCAATTCTGAAATTTGAATAAAGATACAGATTTGTAAAAATCGAATAGAAAATCATTTTCGAACCTTGTTGTAATTCATTGGTATACGAATTAAGTGATTTGAACATACTCTCAACAATTTCATTTTGACGTGGTGATGAATTCGAATTGTCCATAAATTTAATTTTCGAAATAAACGATAAGTATTGATAAATGTTCGACAAAAGTTCGAAGAAAGAACTGAAGAATAGATGGATTTTGAACTTGCTCGCTTTTAATGTATATAAGAAAAGAAGAAGAATCATATTGATCAACGAAAAATTTCTTCGTATAGATGACACTAGTACACAATCTCTTGTTATTTATTACTAATATATATATAGTGTTCTTTCAATTCAGTATTCTAATGCCTGAAAAAGTTAAATATTGAATAGTATAGTTAATTGTCGAAAGAAAAATTCGAACTTGATTATTTAGTAACGCTATAAATTTGCAACGATTTGTACATCGTTATCGAATAATTGAATTGAAGTCTTAGACTGAATAAAGTAAAAAGACTAGTGTAAGGTGTTGACCATTGTATTGTGAAGTAATGGAGTTAGAACTTCTATAAAACAAGTTCTTGATCAGCATCTAAAAATGTTTTCAAGCATCGACATTCGTTTCTTCTAGTGAAATTGTTGTTAAATTTCGCGCAACAATCATCGATTGGTCAATTGGTCAATCGAATGATGTTCTATATCTTAGCGCGACAACTGACCAAATCTTGACCAATAGTATTGAGTAATGACGCGGGACAAAGACATTCTCTTTGAAAGCAATCTCATTCCAGTTCATTTTCGTGTTGTCGCTCAATGAATTCTAATCGTGAACAACAACTTGTCGATAAAATTCGACAATTATTACCGGATTCAAAAAAGAAATACACATGGACTGATATTGAAAAAGTAATTTTCAACATTTGAACTTTTCGTCTCTTACAAATAATCAATATTCTCTAGACTGATAAACTACAAGATTTAGCATTTGAATTAACGAGCACGTATTTCGGCGATTTCTTCGGTACTCAACAGCAAGCACCTATCGATCGTCTTCAAGCTGCTGCTTGTTTTCTGTAATCAATTGTTTTCGTTTCATTGAACACGATCAGAAACATGGATTTTATATTTCATAGAAATTTTCTTCATACAATTGCAGATTGTGAAAACGATGAAGCTGAAATCGATGAAGGTCATTATGGTCTTTGGTTACTTACTGTTTCAAGTAAATTTTCATTTTGATGAGAAAACAATCAATATTTCGCAAATATTTCAATTAGATCCCGAAGAACGTTTGATGCATTTAAATCAATTAGCTGATTGTTTACTTCTATTCAAACGAACGATGGGCTCAATTGAAGCACTTCAAAAAGAAGATGTTCGATTTGATTAATTTCGTTTTATTTTCATTCTGCTTCTTTTTTTGTTCAGGCAGCATTACGAAATGAAGCACAAAAAATGACGAATGAAATCAGTCATTATCAAGAAGAAATTGCTTCGTACAAAGAACAAATTGAATTAGTAATTGAACAGATCATTTTCATGATATTTCAATCTGTTCGTTTGATTTGTTTTTTCTTTAAGTATAAAACTGAAATCAAGAAACAAACAGGCATCAAAGCCGATACAAGCAAACAAATTGAAAAATTAAATGCAGATATCAATCGAATACAAACCAACTATACTGCTCTCGAAAAGACCGATGTAGAAATCGTGTTTTAATCCTAAAAACCAATTTCTATGGTTGACTTTTATCTATTATAGAATGAATTAGATACAACACTAGAAGCACTCAAAGTTCGAGAGAAATTATTAGAAGGTCAATTAATGGTTTCATCACTCAATGATATTCTTTGCGAAAATGGAAATTATCTAAAAGAAAATGCGAAGCTACAAAGTGAAATTCATTTAATGAAACAAGCACGTCAATTACAAGATGACAAACAACATAGCGTTCTCGAGCCAGCTATAACAAGTGTAAAAACCATGTGTGAACAACTCGATGGTCTAACACCACGTGCGATCAATATTCAGTAAACGACTTTTTATTTTTCCTCCGTTTTCTTTTAAAATGAATTCAAAATTTCAATTAGAAATCTCTCGAGTAACATTGATCGTCTTACACGTGACATCGAAAGTACAAAAGAAACAACCGAAAAACTACGTGTACTCAATCCAATTGGTACAGAAGACGATTCATCGTTTACATCGATGCTTACCAATGCTCAAGTGTAAGTTTACAAAACATAGAAAGAAATTTCTAATTGATGTACGATCATTTTCTAGTGAATTAGCTCAACAAAAAGAAAATCTCGATAAACGTACGAATGAATTCGAACGTGCAACTGTTGCCTATGAATTAATTAAACGATCAGTTGATGATCCGAATTTATATAAAGATGTCTATGCAATAGAAAAACGTGTTGAAACTGCTCGACAACAGGTGAATTCAGATTCTTCAATTCTGACCAATACGATAACATGTGCGTTTTCTTTTCATTATTTAGCATGAACAAACAAAGAATAAAATCGTTCAAGTTATGGCTGATGCGTTGAATGTACTATGATGATATTTGTTTATTCGATTTTTCGAAATGTATAATTAAATAGATGAATACTTTAGATATATGTTTAATAAATACAAAATAACTATTTGATCTTATCGAGTATTTTAAATTGAATTTAAAAGAAAAAAAGTAATTAACACGAGAAGAAAAGCAGACGGAGTGGAATGCCATAAGAATAGGTCAGAATAGAACATTTCTTTTCTTTTCTTTCTTTCTATATGACTAATAAGTTTACAAGAGATCCCAATGATCATTTGCATGAAAATATGGAGTTGTTATTGAGCAATTTGGTCAAACATAAAATCGCCTACAATGAATGATAATTCTAAGTAAGATGTGGGTTATATTGAATCTGTAAAAGGAAAAAAAAGGGCAGGCGAAAGGAGTTAAACTGATTTTTAACATAGTCATGTGCTTATCAGACGGAGACGGAAACACTTAACAAAGTTGGTGCGATGTATACCCAGATTTCTTTAGAAGAAAAAAAGCACTTTGTGTTGATCTAGGCGATTAAACTTATCTTTTGTATTTTAACCTATTAATACTAATATGTACTGAGGAAAAAAAGAGAATCCGTGAACTTTTATTAACCTATGATATTGATTAACAAACAGTTCATGATATTGCGTACGTAACATCTGTTCACTTATAAAAGAAACATTATAAATACTGAATATGAAATGAAATTTATGTAATGATTCGGCGACTATCTCTTTTTTTAAGTCAGCAAGTTTGACGCTTTATATTCTCCGTTCATTATTCTCTAATTATTCAACCAAGCTCTCGTATATAAATATAAATATTCTTCAAGTTTATTCATTTGAAATTATTCTAATAGCATTTTTATCGAATCATGAAAACTGTTACTATTATCAACATTATTTTTCTCATTATATCTTTAAATATTGTTCATCGTAAGTTTTCGAACAAAACAACAACAAAAAAACGATCGATATTATTTTCGTTTAGATCGAGTTTATTCATATCGAATATTGAATAAAAAATTAAATATTAAAAATGGAATGGAACCATATCTTATAACAGATTCATCATCGCCAATTGAAGAAGATATAATTCCTAATAAAGATTCCGATTTCGATTCCAATTCGCTCGAACGACGAGCTTCAGAATCAGCCGAAAAATATTTCGATTGGGCTAGTAAAACTAATCGTAAGTTTCATCTACAATCGAACTTTTCCCAGGGAACTTTCTCTTTCTTCGTCTAGGTCCAATGGAATATTTTCGTGGTAGACGTTTTTGGCTTTTTACGAAAAAAGACGAACATGCCCATCATCATGAGACAATACCTGGCGTTAGTGTACCACCGAATTCTATTAGTCAAGGAATATGGAGATCTGGTATTGTTGGACGTCGACGATAAATATTGTATTTCATCATCTCGTATCGAAAACAATCGTGTTTTTGGCATGTTGCTTTTTTAACTGTCGTTGAGCAATTTCCTTTTTTTTCTCTCCTTTTGCGTGAATATTTCGGAGTTGCACAGTAAAACGAAATGTTTTCAATAAATATCGAATGACGAAAACTCATGACAAGCTTAGGCTAAAGAAAATTCTAATCATTTGCATCATTTTAAAAACATTATAACAGTTAGTGAAGACAGATTCGTCATGTCTTCTTCATACTTTTCATTTATTTACGCTCTTTTGAATTTAAATTAAATAAAAAAAAACTTTTTTGTAATATAACTAATAGAAAAATATTCGTCATTGGAAATCAAGCATAGATATACGTTAATAATAATAAAAAAAGGAAAGTATCGTGATGTCATTTTATATACATTTCAAGATAGAAATAGAAAAGTAGGCATACATCTTTTTTTTATGGATAAACATATGCTTTCCTTCCTTTTGTATGATTTTTTTACGTTGACAACATATGGTCTGAGTACTTTTTATTTTCATGAGTCAGGTTAACTGTAAAAACAAAAAAGAAATCACATAATATGCTAGTCATTTTTTTTTGCTGATTTCTTTATTAAATATCCCGAATAAAAAGAAAAAAACAGCGAACAGAGCGAATGAAGATTCTATTCAGTGTTGTATCTAAAGAAATCATCGGTATATAAACTGGAATGGTTAGTCGCGTTACTGAGTACTCATCTAGTAAAAAAAAACAATACACAAACAGAGATATGTATATAATTGTATATATAATTTTATGTAAATATTTTCGTGTTTCGACGGAAGAACTTGTAGAGTTTGTTTTCGTTCATTTTATTATTGAATTAATCGAGACCATTTTGACGTTCGTGACGAACGAGATCAGATTTTTCTTCGGTTTGAAATAGTGTTGCACGACTTTGACTTTGATGTTCATCTTTTTTAATCCAATGTCCGTAGAGAATAAATGCAGCTGAATCGATCATTTTACGATAAGATTTAAATCGATAAGGATTTTCTAATAATTCCTTTCCTCGTATAGGTTGTGGTCGATAATGTAATGTTTGCAAACGATGTATCGACCAAATCAATATAACATGCGCTTTTAATGTTCGTTTAGCCATAAAATCTCGACGTCGTGTTTGTTCGTTATTAAAAAATGGATGTTCAAGTGCTTGTACAGCTGTTAAACGTTCACTCGGTTCGACAACTAACAAACGGCGAATTAAATCTTTGGCTGTTGCAGAAACATCATCCCATTCGGAGCCAGTCATCGTATATTCCCCGTTCATAATCATTCGAAACATACGATTTTGTTTTTTATGCCAAAATGGTGGTGCACCACTCAATAATGTGAATAATATCACACCACATGCCCATAAATCGACTGGTAGACCGTAGCCAGGCGCATCTTCATGCTGATAACAGTGAAGTAATTCTGGTGCCATGTATCCTTTGAATTTAGACGTTAATTTACAATTGAAATTCATCGATCAATCATACCTGGCGTTCCGAAAAGATCGTATAATGATTCGTCTTCACGCAATTGAGCTGCAAAACCAAGATCCGTGATTTTCACGTTCATTGTTGCGTCCATAAGAATACTTTTAGTTTGTTTTTTTTTTATATCAAAGAAACGAAGAAAAAACAAATAATTCACTTACTTTTCCGGTTTGAGATCACGATGAACAACACGATGAGAATGTAAATGTTTTACTCCGTTTAATATACTTGACATTATTTGACGTGTACGTTTTTCTGAGAAATTCAAATTCGAAAACAAAGTATATATATATGCCTAATGGATTGCAAAATCGATCGAACCTGATAAACGAACGACTTTTGTCAAATAATCGAATAGTTCACCATTTGGACACAATTCCATGACAATAAAAGCGTAATTTGGCGTCTCAAATGAAGCAATTATCTCGATTATATTCGGATGACCACCGACTAATTTTAACATTAGTATTTCTCGTAATGTTGAATCACGTTCTTCTTGACTATCATCATTGAATTCAACAATTTTACAAGCATATTCTTTGCCCGTTGCTTTTTCTACACATTTTCGAACAACTGATGACAAACCTTTGCCAATAACTTCTTTCGGATCATATTTTTGATAGAATTGTTGAGCTTAACATTGACAAATTGCGTTTTTTTTTCGTTAATTCTAAAAATCAAATCAATTCTCTTACCACTTTCTCGATCAGGTAATTCATCATCAATATCAAATTCCATCAGAAAAATCTTTTTACTAGTTTTTCTCTTGAATAAAAATAAAAACAGAAAACAAAGAGAGAAACAAGACTGTGAACTTTGTCTTTAATACATCTACTGTCTCATCGCAGATCTTAAATAATCAAAAAGAAAATCAAAGGCTTTGCTTTTGTTTTATTCAAGAAAATAAAAGATCTTTGTTGTTGTTGTTGTCATCTTTTTTTCTTCTCAAAGCGAAAATAACAGTAACAATTAAAAGAGCTCAATGGGAAAAAAAGAGATTTTCTGTTATTGTTGTTGTTCTTGTTGTTGATCATTATCTTCATCATCGTCACTTGAATCTTCTTCGCTATCGAACGAATTTTCAGGCACATTGTAGATCTATTCGAAACAAAAGAAACACTTTTCGAAAACAAATCAAAATCAATTTTCTTACTCGAAGAACTTGCTAGAAAAAGAAAAAGTCAGAAATAGACAAATATTTAAAATCAAATTCGAATTTACCTTCATTGGATCTTTGGTAATTAAATATCGTCCATCAGGTTTACTTGAAAAGAAGTCAACGAGTACTAAAAACAATTCATATCAATCGCACAATGTTTGAAATCAAATGATTCGCTTTTACCTCGAACAATACCCCAACCATTGTCCATGTTTAATGCCATTTGTGTTGCAAATTCTTGTGGTTTGAAATTTTGCATACCGAGAATAGTATGACGCGATGCATCTTTGAAGTTCTGTCGAGAAACATAACCGAATTTGATTTGATCCGAACCAGCCAAAATAGCACATGTCGTCCATTTAGCTAATTTAAAACCATTATTACGTAATTCAGCGGCGAGAACGGCACCACGTTGCATATCTAATTTGCTTCGCCAATCGAGACCACCGACAGCCTACATAGAGAGCAAAGTTTTTTCAATTTTGTTTTCTTTTTTTCGATTTGTTTTTTACTTTTGGATTCCATTCGTTCAAAGCTTTGATATTGACAAATTGTTCTTCACCATTGGGTCCAATTTGAACGCAATCTTGTTCGCAACGGATAACAATTGTTTGATTATTACCTAGATCCCATGAACGATAACGATAGACGACTGAAGCAGCTTCGTTTTCTTCATCGGGTTGAATAAATGGATTTGGATTCGAGAATTTATATCGTTCTTCGCCCTTGAATTCATTTCATCAATGAAAAGAAAAGAAAAGTAAAAAAAATAAATAAATTACCATTTTGAGAACTTGTTGAGCAAAGATATGATTGATATAAACAGCTTCCATGCCTAAATGTTTCGCTGAATCCATCGTACCATCTTCTGGCGGTGGTTCATTTGCGGTTTCATTCACCGTCAATGTATCTTAACAAGAAAATCTTTCTCTGAAACGAAATTTTTCTTTGCTTTACCAATCGTTGAATCTTCACGTTTGTCAAAAAACAATCGCGTTCCCAATTTCTAAAAGTTCGATATCATTGTTTTGCCTTCGAATCATTGAAAATATGTCTTCACTTACATCAACAACAATATCCCAAGGATAAACCGATCTTGTACAACACATTAATGTCGAAATAATTGCATCGGTAGCGAATACATTTCCATGTGTTTTACAAATCTTTAATTAATCAAAAACAAAAACTGTAAAATTCAATTTCATTCATCGATTTTCTCATCACTTGTCGAATAACTGGATCTTTGGTTGTTGTAATCTTATGTATTAAACGATTGATTATAGATAATTTCTTTTCGCTCTTCGTTGTTATACGATCATATCGTTTATCATAATATTCTAATGAACCCCATGAACCTCTTGAAAACAGACTCATTTTTGTTTTCTTTTTTTTTTCGAATGGGAAATATTTACAGTTCTTCTGGTTCGCCAACAGTTGGCAAACTGAATTTGGCTAAGGCAGTGAATGGAATTTCTTCGATAACATGCCAATCTTCTCGAACACGAACCGATGGTTCACGTTGTTTGACTTGTTGCTAAAATACAATCAGAAAATATTAAATTTTATATTCGAAGATAAAGAATAGAATCTATTCACATTTTGACGTGTATCAGTACGATTGCCATATTGTTTTTGCCATTTACGCATTTGACGTAATTGATCCCTGAAAATAACGATTTCGTTTTACTTCCTTTTTGCTGTAACGAAAAATTGAAATTACATTTCTAAATTTTTCATTGTTTTCGATTTCTTTTGCGTGCCAACGAATTGTTTTTGCATCGAATTAAATCGATTATTTTGCATTTGATTTTGTCGAAATCGCTAATTAAATTCGAGAAATTTAGTTTTCGTTTTAGAAAAATTGTTTGTTTCATTTACATTCGGTTGAAAACGTGCTCGTTTTTGATAAGCTGGTTTCGGTAAACGTGATGAATCAACAAGTTGAAATGTATTTTCATCATCTTCATGAACATATTGATACATTCCAACGCCAGCACCATACTGTGATCGATATCGATCTAAATTCAAAACAATTTCACTTCACCCTCAAATCTTTCTATTTCAATCGTTCGATTTACTGTAATTTCTTTTATCATTATAGAGTGTTCCCGTCCAATCGGCAACCTATGATCGATCGAAAGCATGTTTTTTTTTGTTTTTTCATTAGAAATATTAAATTTACTTTTCCTAATTGATCACTTTTTGAATACGGTTGATAAGGCATGTCTTTGTATTGAAATGTGTCATCGGTTGGACCCCAACCATCTTTGTTTTCCACAACAACTGGTGCTTGAAAATGAGCTCCTGTCATAATTGATCGATGGAAATATATATCTCAAAAGAAAGCAAAAACGTTTGTTAATAAAAAAAATTTATTTTGCAAAAAAAGCTAAAAGTATAAAATCGATGTCGACAATAAGTGAAGAAACAATTGAAAAAGACAAAACTGCATTTGTAATAATTAAAAATTGGTTTATCAATTCGCCGACGCATGGTTTTCGTCGAATAAGTCGAGCAAAATCGATACCAGGTCAGCTATTTTGGTCGATTATTTTCGTTATTTTTACGACGTTCATGTCGATATTCATTTACACAATCATAACAAATTTCATAGCTCATCCAACAAAAATCAATCTAACCGTTCGACAAGATCGACATTTCGAACGTATTCCAACGATAACTTTTTGTAAGCAAATCATATTTTCAACAACAACAACAAAAAAAACCAAAACTTCCTTCTCATTAGGTAATTTAAATCCTCTTAGTTATCAAACATTTCAAAATGAAACACTCGGCAGACAATCGAATCCATGTTCAGACGGAGGTGATGGCGATCGTAATCGATTTATTGCCTACATGTGCGGCATTCTAACTGATAGTCTATCAACAAATCATCTATCAGTATTTCGAGCTGGTTATCAACTCAATGAACTCTTAATTCAATGTAAATTCAATCAATATGATTGCCATGAAAATTTTACGACTTTCTTTCATCCAAACTATGGCAATTGTTATACATTTGATTACGGTAATGATATTGAAAAATATGTTTCGAAACCAGGCAGTTCACAAGCATGGACATTTGAGGATGAAAATCTTGGCGGTAATCCGAAACTATTCTTGGAATTGTACTCATGTCAAGAGGAATCAATTCATGAAATCGAAGATCGTGCCGGTTTTCGAATATTTATTCATCGAAAAAATGAAATACCTATTCTAGCTGAAAATAGTCTTCTATTACCGCCGAAAACGTTTACACAACTGATTTATTCTCAACGTATTATTAAATTCTCTCGACAATGTCGAGTGAGTCTCACCGATGATATGAAACAAATGTTCAATTCAAATTCTGTCCGTTATTCACAAGCATTATGCTTGAAATTATGTGAATTTCGATTCATTCAAAATGAGTGTAACTGTACCGATCAATTATTTCTCGTTTTTGCACGATTCTTTTCGACGAATCGAACAAAGACAAACGGTCTCAAACCACCATGTTCTATTCAAAATCATTGTCCAGCTCGAATACGTTTCAGTAAATTTCATTTTTCACACGAAGAAAACAAAAAAAAACTGTCTGAGTTTATTATAGAATCGAAAGAATTTTGCCCTGAATGTTTACCTGAATGCGAACTTATTCAATACACAATTCAATCATCCTATGCTGACTATCCGAATTCACTTTCGACGGATTTGATTTCGGGTCGAATCGAAAAACATCTGAAATCAACTGCCAACCGACCCGATCGAATTCCATCGGCTTGTTTAAATAGTCGAAAAATAATAAGCCGGCTCGATGGTATTATCGCAGTCGAAATCTCAGCTAGTCCCTATGCAACTGAAGTCCTCGTTGAATCGCCGATGTACACATGGGTTGATCTCATTTCGAGTATCGGCGGACAAACAGGTTCGAACTAAAACATTCGACAGTCGAAATTGTTTTATCTATTTCTGTGTCTCGTCTAGGACTTTGGATTGGCGTGAGTTTAATTAGTTTTGTTGAAATTGCTGAACTACTCGTTCTACTTCTCGGTCATGGTTTACGTGGAAGTTATAATCGATGGAAAAATCATCTTCAACCAAATATAAAATCTGCTCTCGAAACTCAACCATAAAAAAACACACACACAAAACATTTTTTCTCTTTGCTTACTTTGAAAATATATCTAAAATAAAACGAAAATACTCACAGTACTGGTTGATTATGTGTATCTACAAATAACAAAACAATACATCGAATTTCATTTTTTTTTCTTCCGAAAAAAGAAATGTTTTTATATAAAATTATTCGATTTTTTATTATGAGACGAAGAAGATGATGATGATGCTTTCATTTTCAATTGTTTTTGCTTTTGTCGAGCACGTATACGTAAATGTTTCTCTTCGCTTGTTAAAACTTTCTTTTCACGTAAAGATTTTTCCCATTCACGACGATTTTGAACGTATAATTGCATAGTTACTCGAGCATCTTCAACCTTTATACAAACAACAATCTCGTTTTTCTTTGATATTCGAATTCAAATGAATCTCTTACGGAATCGTGTGCACCTGATTGAATTTTCAATCCGAGTACTTTGTCAGCAAGAGCTTTCAATGACGGTAGGCCACCGCTGAATAACGAACGAAACGGTTTGTAACGTTGAGTATCTCGAATATTTCGTTTCGGATGACTGAGAAATAAAACCTGAATGCAAATCGAAACGATCACGTTTTCGAAAATTGGATTCAACGTTATTTTACTTGTAGATCATTGTGAAGAGCATGACCAACAAGTAAACGATGTTCGATTATATCTGACACTTCCTTTTGAACAACAGCAAGTGGAATACCTGAAGAGAAATCAATAACACTAATGATCATCATCATCATCATTGAAAATTCAAACCATGTTGAAGATGTTGTTCGGTTACTCCGCTGACAGCTGTTCGATAATCAACAACGGGTTCATTTGGTAGAACGTATTTATCATAAAGACATTGACCAAGTTGATTAACAATCGATACACGTGCAACCATATTGTCCGCACCCAATTCGCCAATACCGACCATTTCGCAATCGATACATACGGCTTTTGTCAATCTAGATTGATTCGAGTGATTTTCAAATGGAAAATCAATGTCATTCGAGTGAAAGAATTTACTTTGGAGGTTTTGCAGTCGATGTTTCTGCATTTTCAAGTTTTGCCTTTTTTATTGCACTAATTGGTATAGTTGACTAAATTTCAAATAGAAATAAAACGAATCGATCAATGAATCTTTTGCAATCCTACGGCTAATGATTTCCAGTTTGATGAAATTTCTTTTGTATTAATAATTATCGACATTTCTGAGGAGAAAAAAACGAATTTAAATACTAGAAAGGAAAATTTTCTCTCTCACACAGTCTGGTTTTTATATTTCGTAAGACATGGATTGACCAATAATATGTTTGATTGTCGAAGTGTTTACAACAGCGAACGTGGCGCTTTTGACTTCACTTTCAGATCTCGACATCTGTACGTTTATTTAAATATCAATTTTTTTTCTCCTACTTTTCATCTTTATCGATTGATGTTTTCAAAACAAGATAATATCCTTAGCAACAGTCTCATATTCGCCTTTGGAAAATAGCTAATTCAATAAAACTATAGATGACACTATCATAATCTACAGGTGTTTAGTCGAAAAATTAATTTGTTATATTTAACAACCAATGAATACATCACAAAACAGAATTCGTTCGAAATAATACTGCTGATTTTTACTACATTCTCTTATTTCATTTTCATTTATCTAAGTGATGTTACCGTCCAACGTGAATCTCGTTCTGGTCTCATCCTTGCTGACATTCATTTCTAGTGGATATGCCGGACAAACAGTTTTACGTGGTGTTCAAACTTCGCGTAAATCATATTTTAATTCATATGTTTCAGTCAAATCTTACGATATGAATTTGTAGTTCTTTCGATGTATGTTCCATCGAAACCATTTACTTGTCTCGACGGTTCAGCAACTATTCCATTCGAATTAGTCAATGATGATTACTGTGATTGTCAAGGTGAAATATCGCACACGAGTTTTGTCTTTTAGAACAAACTAAAATTTCATATTTTTTTTTAAAGATGGTAGTGACGAGCCAGGCACATCAGCTTGTCCGAATGGACGATTTTTCTGTGAGAATAAAGGTTATGTTGGAACATTGATACCTTCACATTTTGTTGGAGATGGTATATGTGGTATGTTTTGAAAATCGAAATACTTTGAAAATTGATTTTTATTTATAAAGATTGTTGTGATGGATCGGATGAATATGAAACAAAAGCTACTTGTGCAAATACATGCTTGTAAGTATCTTGAAAAACGCAATTTGCTTATTGCTTGGTTTTGAAGAACAAAAAAAAATATCGATTAGAAGAATTTTCGTGTTCTACGCGTATCGTATTTTAGTTCATCTCACAGTTCTTCTCGTTCGTTAATATTAAATCTAACAAACAATTTAATTGTCTACCAAACAATATTAAATCCAATTTTTCCCAATAAAAATAAAGATTTCAAGGAATCTAGAAAATCAATCTCAACAAATCGAACATTTAGTCGACATGGTTTATTAATCGATAAATATTTGGATGATAATAATAATCTTGATACGAATGAAAATCGTTCTTATAATTTTTTCTTTCAAATACTCATTCTTATTTGCATTTTTTCTCTTGTCATCTACTGTCGTGAATATATCTTCAAACGATTTCGAGATCAACGTAAACGCTCAGTGTTGAAATACAGCGTGTGATTTGTCTTTGTGTGAATCTTTTTCATGTTTCTAAAACGCGAAATATTTTGTTGACCTGTTCTTTTGGAATAAAAAATGATCGAACAAATGATTTGTACTTTTTTCTATTTAGTGAATTGGCACAAAAAGTTCAAGCTGAACGTGCAGAAAAACAGGCTTTGCATGAGGCAGGCGTTAAGAAAAAGAAAGAGATCATTGCCAAGTCAGCAGCTGATAAAGCTGAACGACAAGTGAATAGATACTTTGCATATAACAACGACAAATCGTTTGTCCTATGTTCAGATGCATCTCAATCAACTTCAACAAGAATTAAAACAAGCTGAAAGTGAATTGAAAATCAAAGAAGGTACTTGATTAAATCGTTCGAAACAATTGAAAATTGATTTTTGTTTTCTTCGAATGAAAAAAATAGAAAAGAAAACTTACGCAGAAATACCGGAAAATGCTGCTAAAGAAAGACAACAAAAGATTTGGGATGGTATGTCTATGAAGGAGTTGTTAGGAGGAAATATTTGTCTACTTTCAAATAGAACAACGAGCTGCACGTGAACTTGTCGTACGTGATAATCAAATACGTGAAATGTTCGCTGATTTAGATACGAATGGAGATTCTTTGTATGCAAATACTTTTTCATAGAACTAAAAGACCAACATAATGTGTATTTAGAGTGTCAATTGACGAACTACAAAAACATACCGAACTCGATTTCGAAACTGATAATGAATTTACTAGGGAAGAAGCTCGAGTAAATTGATTTTGTTGAAAAATAATCTAATGAATTCAATGTCAATTTCAGTCAATTCTTGGTGCTGATTCAGTTAATCTCGATGATTTTAACACAACTGTATTCGATCAAATATCAAATTCATACAAACCTTTACCAGAACCACCTCGACCTACACCTGAGCCAATACCATTACCCGAACCATCGTTCGATACTTTACCATCAACAACACCATCTCCATCAATTGACGATGAAACAACAGTTCCAGTTCCATCGCCGCCGCCGTCATCGTCTTCTTGGGATGATAATGAAGATTTTGATGATCATTATCATGAAGATGAAGAAACAAATCCAGACGGATCACCAATCCCAACCGTGAGAATGATCGATAATAGACAAATTTCTTCTATTTTCAATCGATATTTTAGTCAATTGAACATCAAAAACATATTCATACTGATATTCCATCGGATTACGATGAATCAACAAAGATATTAATTCAAATAGCTGAAGAAGCACGAAATGAATATCACGAAGCCGAAAGAAAAGTTGTCGAAATTCGAAATAAAATCGAGTATATTCAACATTCATTGAACTTGTTCTACATAATCGAATTGAATACATTTCTTTTCCTAGAGGTTTAACGAAACAAAATCTTGTCGATATCGGTCCTCAAGGTGAATATTCGGCATTTATTGATCAATGTTATGACTACGAAGAACGTGAATATACCTATCGAATATGTATGTTCAAAGATGCACGACAAATTTCGAAAGGTGGTGGTAGTGATGTTACAATTGGCTATTGGGATTCATGGTCTGGGCCTGAGAATAAGAAATATTCGAAAATGAAATATGCCAACGGTGCAACATGCTGGAATGGTCCAGCACGATCTATAACAACGACACTTAAATGTGGTCTCGAACATAAAATTATCGATGTACGCGAACCAAGTCGATGTGAATATGCAGCCGTATTTGAAACACCATCTGCATGTGATGAAAACATTGCAGTGGCAAGTCAACATCCTGAACATGTTGAATTTTAACGATATAACTTTGCTTTTATTATTAGGAATTTTTACTTGTGTGTAGTTAGGAACATGCTTATAAGTATTTTTCTTTCTTTTTGATTATTATTCCGGTTCGGTTATGAGTCCATGTTGTTGTTGTTGTTGTTGGCTTAAAATATTGTTTGATTCTTCTTTTTTTTGTTTTTGCTCAATTTTTCTATAAGATTACACTTTTTTTTCTTCGTTTCATTTTGATAAACATTGCGAGATTAAATTGAGAGATATGATGAGTTCTATTGTTATTCTACTCATTTAGTAACAATGAAAATGTATTTTATTTATAAAGACTGATGACATCCAACTGAGTTTCGATGTACTTGACAATATAGATTTATTGCACAAGAACAAGACTAAACATTCTTATTCGATTCATATCTCAAAGTGTATCAATGAAATGACGTAAAATAAAATGATTAATGGGATGTTTCCCGTTGATTTGAACAAAATTTTCCTTTTCTTATTCTCTTGTTTATTATTGGCCATGAATATAGATTCTTTTGCTTTTCCGATTGGTGCATTTCCTTTTTTTTTCTTTTTCTTCTTCTTCATCTCATTTTCTCTTTTAATTATGAGATGATCAGAGATTTAGTTCATTGAAAAAAAAAGAAGAATATTAAGACCGTGCATTTGGCCGCGTTCAAGTGTCTCTTACTCTTTTTTTCTCTTATTAAAATCTCAAATAAAAAAACACACATACATCCAAGACATATCATAGCATACACCTGCCGAAATTTTCTAAAGTGCCGAACATTATCGTCGTCAACTAATCATTGAAACGCTCAAGGGTAAGTCATTTTCGAAATAGATTACTGTTAACATGATCGTCCGAGAAATCGAATCGATAGTCTTATTCTTGAACAGTTATAGGTTCTATATCCGGTTGATAGTCAATATTGGATATGTTTCCGTTTTGATGACACCTCATGTCCAATGAATTAGTCGAGAATAACGTGAGAAAATAGTGCATTTTTCTTTCCGATAATGTTTCTTTTATATATCATCATCTTGATGATGATCTGTTTCGCTCTCTCTCTAAAGCTAAAGCTAAAAGAAATATGATTGATTTGTGCACGTGAGTGATGTACTAGAATGATTGAAGTTGTGTTTCTGGTTTTTGAAGAAGAGAGAAAAAAAACAAATATAGCCGAAAACAGAGAGAGAGAGAGATGGAAAAACTAATCTTTTCTTTTGCTTCTCATTTTTCAATAGGACACATACATTTTCTTCTATTAATGATCGAGTGAGTGAGTGAGTGAGTATTCAATAAAACAACACCTACGTGTGTATTTCATTGTCGAATAGTTGATTCTGACGTGCGAAGAGAAAAAAGACCTCATTCTGAGTTTACTTTTTCTAAACGACAGGGGAAAAAGAGAAGAATGAAATGTCTAATTGACTTGTGCACATTGGATTGCTCGTACTATGATTCTTATATTTCAATTTTAATAACGAGTAGAAAAAAAAAGACATGATAATTAAGATGAGTGCCTTTATTAGACTAGAAAAACTCTCGAGTCAAAAATATTCATTTGACAAGATTCTTTTTTTTCTTCTATTTCGAAATAGTGTTACTCTCAAGTTCAATGATGTCTTGCCGATCCGGAGGTGATATTCGAAATCGTGGAGGTAAACGAACGAACTAACTAAGAAAGAAAACAGAGAAATGAACAGTTCGTTGTCGATTTTTAGATCGTCGATGGAATTCGACTCGTGATGCGCAATTATATTGTCGTCGTGGTTCAATTCAATTATGGCAATTTTTGTTATCTCTACTCGAAGATGGCATTAACGGAACGATTATTATTTGGACGGGAAAAGGTTTAGAATTCAAACTTGTTGAGCCGGAAGAAGTATATAGAGAAAATTTGTTCGATATCATATTTTATCCTATTAATGCAAATTCTTGATTTTAAGGTCGCACGTTTATGGGGCGTACAAAAAAATCGTCCATCAATGAATTACGATAAATTATCTCGTTCACTTCGTTATTATTACGAAAAAGGTATCATGCAAAAGGTCGCTGGCGAACGATATGTCTATCGTTTCGTATGCGATCCACAAATCATCTATCCATTTATCTCACGAAGTAGCCATTTAATTAAACCTTCAACAGCAACAACAGCAACAACACCAACAAATTCAACTGTTATATCACCGAAAATACCGTCAAGCAATAAATCTCCATCGACATCGTCATCATCCAATTCGGCTTTCTATCCATCATCGACCAATAAAATCAAACAACAGATTCGATCCGATGAAAATTATGTTCCATTCTATCCGTCGCCTTTCTATCAAAATACATTTCAAACATCATTTTCACCGTATTCAACGCCAACATCGACAAATGTTTATGCAACCAATGATTCGAAAATTCATGCCAATAATCCCTATTGGACAAGACATTCATTTTACAATACATCAAATCATTATTCATTTTCATCGTTCGATCCCAACAATATCATGTCATCAACACCACCTCAAACTGTTCCACATGAATCTTTGAATAATACGTCGACAATCGATAATTTATCATCGTATTTTACGTATAATCCAACCAATGGAATGAACAAATTATCGACTTTACATAATGATTGTTCAACAAATTTTGACTTTTATTCGTAAACAAAACGAGAAACAACATCGATCTTTTGACATTTTGTTTGATTTTTCTCTCTCTCCTTCTTTCGTGTTTGTTTGTTTGTTTGTGTGTTTGTGCGTTTGTGTGTTGCTTATTATTATTTTCGATTAAATACCCGACTAGAAAATAATCGTTCACTTCTCCATATACTTTGACTGGCTTTCGAATACGGTGATCTCGTTGATGGTGGCAAATTGAATCGTACTGTGGGCGGTTGATAGGCAGGATCATTTTTTTCTAATACATGAACTTTCTTTATACGATAAGTTCCATCGTTGTTGTCGAATTGATGTCGACGTAATTCTTCAAGTATACGATCATGTGTTTGATGGGATAAAGGATTAGACATATCTTGAGAAAATGCTGTTGACGAATTTTTTAATATGGATGGTGGCATTGGTTGTGATTGATGAGGAAGAAAAGAAGATGGATCGGACATCGAAGGATGATGATGATAATTCCATACGGGTGTTTTTTCAATAGGTGGTAGAACGGGTTGATTTGGAGGATTATCAGATGAAATATGATAGAAACCTTGATTACTTGAATTGAATCTGTCGAGAGCAGATACAGGCAAAATCTATGATATAGTAATTTACAGAAGAAACGAAAAAATTTGATAGATATACATGAGATTGTTGTTTTTCGTAGAACTGCATTGGTGCTAGTAGGTTCGTCGATTCAACTTCGAAATCAGTTTGTAAACCACGAGAAACAAATGTTGGTAATGTCGAACTGTCATTTGGATCTTTCGCAGTAGTAGTAGTATCTGATGACGATGATTGCGTTGGAAGAGGCACTTGTCTCGTACGTGTATCCATTTTAAACATTGTGGCTTTTGTATGAAGTCCCGTCTGAAAGTAAACACAGACTTATTTGTTGTTTATTCAAGCTACGTTTGTTAAGCAGAAAAAATGACTTACTGTTTTATTCGAACGATTTTCTGGCGTATAATATTTAAAATTGATTGTATTAGTATCCATCAATTCGTGACGTCCTGGTTGAATACGATCACCATGAGGTGGACTATATACAGCTGTTGAACGCATTTGATAAGTTGGTACAACGATAATATCTGACATAGTTGTTGATTCTTTTAATTCACTTGCAATTCGTGCAGTTGTCATTGATAATGTGCTTGCTGCTGGACTAAATGCATCAGTAGTCGGCACAGGAGTTGTCGTTTCTTGTGGATTTCGATACCATTGTGAATTAGGAACAGTTCGTTTCTTTTGTTCGAATTGAGAATATTTGTACCAGTGTGAATAAGCTGATCCAACTTTTTTAGTTTTATTTGCATCTGCAGTTGCATCCTTAACAACGGAATAGAATGTTGATTTCTTACTGCCTAAATAAAAGTTTCATTTTGATGAACAAAAACTTGTTCGATATGAATCAATTTTGAACAAACCTTGAACAGTTACTAAATCGGTTGAAGGCTTTGGTGTTGCTGGAGCAGTTGATGTAACTGGTGGAGGTGGAGGGGGAGTCGGCGGTGTAGTTGTAACAGCAGGTACCGGTGTATTAGCTTTGGGTGTTGGTGTGGTGGCAGCCGTAGTAGTGACTGTTTTAGTAGTAACAGTATTTGTAGGAACAGTTTCAGGTACCGCTGAAGTCGGAGGTGGTGGTGGTAGTTCTGTGCTAGTCGGATAGGGTTTCGTTGTTGAAGGTGTCGATTCATTCGGAGCAATAGTTGTATCATTGTTGTTATGACTTGATTTATTACCCATGGTAACTTTTCTGTCGTTTGTCTATCACAGGTTATTATTTCTTATTGAATTATTATGCTGAAATCAATTCTATTGAGTAAGTTGTACGGTTTCTTTTTATTCTATATTATTCAATTTCAAACATTCTTACCTCAAACCAAACACCAATAAGAAAACGAATTCATCGAATATTGAGTTCATTTTTCTATTCAAATTCACGTTTCATTAAAAATAAAACAAATATATCTACGAGATAAACTCGTTGCATCGAATATGCATACATCGATGTGTGTGGTAGTGACATCGTTCGAATGTCAAAATCTTTTCTGCAAAAAAATTCCTCTTTCTGCTCCAATCAAAATGACGAACAGAGACCTTTGTTATTTTGAAATGGAACATACTAAACCAACTGGCGTGTGTAGACATGCTAATCGACATTGATTTGATTAGTTGATTATCTCATCTTTTTATTTTGATAATGTTTATTTTTTGAATAATCAAAAGATTTCATTTTCAAATATTGACTTTTTCTTTGACTAGATCAGGTGATTGTAACGTCAAATACAATATATCTGTCCTTGTTGTTTATAAACAGATTCATCTTCAATTGTTTTACATTTCTTCTGTGTTCGTTTTTTTTAAATAACCTAATCTCTTAATTATTTGTTTATAATGTGTCTATTTGTTATTAATAATCATTTTTTATTGGTCAATTAAATCACATGGAAGCGAATAAAGATTCTGCACTTCATTATATTGAATTGGCTGAAAAAGCCATTCTTGCTAATGACAATGAACGAGCATTAAAATATTTAACCAAATCTGAAAATCTCTTTCCGACACAAAAAGCCAAAGGTATGCAATGAAATCATTTTTTGTTCAAAATAAATATATAATGTGACATACTTTTCTATAGAGCTCATCGAACGATTAATGTATTCGAATTCTCATTCAACATCATCGAACAACGGTCATAATCATAATAATCATGAATCATCATCAACAAAGCCAGATCCTGAACAATCAACAACAAATGGGACATCATCCGGCGCAAGACATCGGACAACAACTAATAGTCATTCAACATCATCAGCTGCTGATTATACACCAGAAGAAGCTGAATCTGTACGAAAGTACGTAGAGAATCGTAGATTCTTGTACAATAAAATGATAAATCGATATATATTTTTTAGAATAAAAACATGTAAAGATTTCTATGAAATACTTAGTGTTAGTAAGTCGGCGTCCGAAGCGGAATTAAAAAAAGCTTATCGTAAATTAGCTCTTCAAGTAATTTTTCTATGAAACAACGAAACGAATAAATCTATTATTCCGATTATTTTCTAGTTTCATCCCGACAAATGTAAAGCACCAGGTGCTACAGATGCCTTCAAAGGTTAACATTCTCTCAAATGATTCTTTGCTATTGAACTTTAAAATCGTTTTTTTCATTTAACAGCTATCGGCAAAGCATTTGCAATATTAAGTGATCCGAAAAAACGTGAACAATACGATACATATGGTCATGCTATGGAACCGCAATATCATTCAAATAGTAATGGTGGTTATCATGGTTCGCAAGATGATTATTATTATTATGAAGATGAAGATGATTTTTCTGCTGAAGAAATTTTCAATCTCTTCTTTGGATATTCTGGTACGAGGCTAAATAAATTTCTTATATCAATTTCTCTTTCTCTTGTGGAATTTCATAGGATCAACAACTCGCTCACATCGACGTCGTCAACAAACAAATCCGTTTCGCTTCAGTACACATTCTGCACACAATCAAACACAAAATGTTCGTTTTTCATCTTCAATTTTGATCTTCTAATTATTTTGAATTGAATCGATTATTTAGACCACTCATACGCTTGCCCAATTGTTGCCTTATTTATTTCTATTTTTCATTTCAATAATCGGCACATTTCTTGTAAGCGAACCGCAATTTCAATTACATCGAACTGGGTAAGTAAATTCGTTGGTTTATAACTAAATTGTCAATTCTTTTTCTTTAATTTAGCAAATATACGAATTCACGTGCAACACGTCTATCAAATATCGAATATTATGTTAAGCCCGATTTTCGTCCACCGAAAACAACAGTCGAATTAGATAAATTCGAAACAGCTGTTGTTGATGAATTCGTTTCAGAAATTCGACATCAATGCTATCGAGAACAACAGTACAAAGAATCGATGTTATGGCGTGCTCGAATGATGAACGATAATGAACTTTATCGTGAAGCACAACGGCAAGGGACACCGTCGTGTACGAAACTAAATAATTTTGTACAACGTGGTCGTGCGTAAACTATTTTTCTTTCAATATTATCCGATTGAACATAAACTATTAAAAAATTAACACAGTGAGCCATCATCATCATCATTTTCTTTTCCTCCTATCTTTTTTTTTGTTTATTATTTCTCAAAAACCAAACAACAAGAAAAATACATTTCTTTTTTTCTGTCTCTTGATGTGATGCAATTGTAATAAAAAGAAAATAAATAAATAAATAAAAAGCGAAAGAAAGAAAGAACAAATGAATCTTCATTGAAAATAAATAGATAAGAAATAGTTAAGCATATACATCCATTTCAAGTTTCGCCTTTTCCAATTGATGAACAAGCGCATAGAATTGTTCTAATGTGACCGTTAATGGTATATCGGTACGGTCGGTACCATTCGGTGATTGTGTTGTTAATTTTAAATAAAGTCGAGCTGAACCAGCATTCTCATTGTTATTACTATTTGCAACATTAATTGCAAATTTCCAATCAAGATCAACTAATTGTTGATTAGGTGTCGTCATCTAGAAAAAGAAAAGTGAAACTCCCATTAAACAACGAATATATGAATTCGTTTATATTTGTATAAATAAATTCTAGAGAACACATAGATGTATATTCATATTAGATGCTAGTTACTTTTTGTTTGGTCACAAATGTTTGAAGTCATTGTTAGTCTAACGCAAAAGAACAAACGAAAAATGAAGATAAGAACAAGTAGAACAATGTAAAGGAAAAAGAAGAAGATATGGAATGGTTCAGATCAAGGAATGTTGTTTATTTTGCATTTGATGCTTGATTAGCAAGGAGAACCCATCGTTTGAATTCATCATAGAGAACAAGAACAAGCGATGAACCAACGCTACGATACATATTCGATAAATTGCCTTTGAAAAATGCTGGTAAACCTTCGTTAACAGCAATTTTCTTGGCACAATCAAGTGTACCACGATAGATCACATCACCACGGCCACTTTGCATCATCAATCGACTGAAAAAATTTTGGAAATTAAATCTAAGAATGCTTTTCTTTTAAATTTTAATCTACCGTCGAATCGTGTCTAACGGATAAGCAAGAAATTCTGATGAAGATGTAATAACTTGCGCGAAAATAAAACGGTAGAATATATTAGGATTTGGATTATCTCCGAAGATGAATTTTTTTCCTTAAGAGACAAAACAAAAGACGAAATTCAATTTCTTCTTTTTTTCTATAAAAAAACAAATCTACCTGCATCATAACCACCGAAATAAAAAGCTCGATAGACAAATATACCAGCAACACTAATTGCAAAACCTCGATAGAGTCCTAAACGCAAAAATGTTCATTCAATTTTGAAAATACAAAACAAACGAAACGAATCGATTTCAATTCACCTTGCAAACCGTCAGCTTTATAGATTTTCACCATACAATCGTTCATGCCTTTGAATTGTCTTTCATTAACTGATTTGCCAATATCAACACCAAGACGTGTTCGAGCAAAATCAAGTGGATAAACAAATAATAAACCTGTAGCACCAGCCATACCGCCTGCGAATAGATTACCAACAAAGAATTTATATGGATTTAATTGAGGATTATAATTAGCAAATAATCGTTGGTAACGTTCTTTGAATGCGAAATTCAAGGCTTGCTATGATGTTTAGAAAAGTTGATAGACAAAAGTTAAGAAAAGAGCTAATTTACTGTAGGAAAATAACGGATGATATTTGCCCAATTGCCTCGCCAAAGTGATGCCGTTCCTTCTTCTCGAATACATCGAACGAAACAATCAGCAAAACCTTTGTATTTTGTTCCTTGGACAATTTTTTGATTGACATCTTGTGTTTGAAGAAGAAGTTTGACACGTTCGAGCGGTGCAACTGCTGTTTTTGAAATAGCTCCCTAGAAATAATCATGAAAAAAACAACGTAAATTATCAGATTTCCGAGTAAACATTTTTATGCATACGGCTAAAATAGAAAGAACAACATGATAAAAATGCTATTCAGTTCAAATAAGTACGAACAGACCTGTTCCACCTGCAAGAAAATCAATTAAAACATCTTTTGTTGTTGCTGCTGGTTTTTGTGAACCGCCTGTTGGACCGCCCATATTAAAATTTTAGGTTATCGTAAATTAGACGCACTTTTATTTTTATATTTGAGGACAAATATATGTGGTCAACAGCCTCTTCACACAAGAAAAAGATAATCACATCATCACGACGTCATGAGAAGTGAAAGAACCAATCATATAAGGTTTTGACAACGTACTATGTTAGAGTTCGCTAATTGACAATTCAATAGTAGTTTAGTTTTTTCTTACGTTTTATTGATTAATCCATCATTAATTATTCAGAAACCCTTAGCACATATGGATAAGAAGACGTATTTTTATAAACAATTCGAAATCACATGCTAAATATTTGTATGTCATGTTCCGTCTGTGTTAAGAACACCTACTGGGATCATAATTATAGACATAAAAAACGTTTTATATGTTATTTTTTCAGCATCACTATTTCTGTTGCTGTTGTTATTGTTATTACTCACAAAAATGGTAACTATATGCATTTAAACGTACAAAGAAATCTAATAATGCATGACATATTCTCAAAATCGTTTCTTTTTTCGACATCGAGATCCAATAACCTTCATCATGCATATACTATTGATAGTAACAATATAAATTACCTGAATATTTAATGATTTCTTGTCTAGATCACGATTTTCTATAGACAAGGGAAATATGATGCGTACTCATCTCTACAATCGATGATTGATTGGAAAGAGAACTATTTGTCAGACGTATTCTTTCTTTTTTTTTTTCGTTTTTAATCAATAGACATTACTATTGTTGACTATTGGTTTGTTCGACACCTACATATTTCTTTATAAATGTCGGATGATGATATTTGAGCATCCGTACATTGTTGTTTTTTTTTGTTGTTGCATTTTATTCGTGTGTATCGAATCTTTTGACGTCAGCAATCTTGAAGAGAAGAATAGCTGTGAAGTGTGTTTATTGACAATGAATTATTTCTTTTTTTTCTCTCCTTCTTCTGTGGCTTCACTCGAAATATTCGGATGAGTAATCAGTAAGTTGATTCGTTTTGTCATGCTATCTTATCTGTCTTAATAGAATTGCTTACGGCAATTCATTACCTAGATCTATCCATAGATCGATAGTATAAATCCATGAAAGACAAAAACAAAATCACTTTGATTTTTATATAGATTTCATTCGCTATATGAGCCTACGCATTGCATAGTATGTATATCTAATTTGTATATCAAAAAAAAAGATAAATATGTTTTAATATGGGCGCACTGACGAACGTAATATAAATTGATCAACTTTTATTTACTTCTCAATGACGACATCTACTTCTCTGTTAAATAAAATCGAAACCTTTTTTTCAACAAACAATTCTTTAGTGGTATTTCATCGGTTTTTTTTGTCTGTCTATCTGTCTTTGTGTTATCGGTAACAAATGAATATTTACATAATAATGGCATGTTTAATTTGACAATCTTTTTCATTCATGAACATTTATTATTCAGCCTTTTCTCTCTCTCTCTTTGCCTTATTGAACTTAAACTCGTTCTCTTTTTCTCTCTCTCTTTTCCTTCCCTTCCCGATGTAGACTTTTTTCCTCTCTTTCTCCTACGTCCTTGTCTCTTGTTGTCTTCATCTTCGTATAATAATATTAACTATATATATATATATATATATATATATATATTCACAACGTTACTAATAGCTAAAGTAACTCTCTATCATTTTTATCACTACTATATAAACTTAACACACAAGAAAAACAACAATGAAATGCGCTGCGTTGAAGAAGTATTGATTCGAGTTCTTTTTTCTTTCGCCTTGCTATCGTTATCGAGTCAGTTTTCCGCCTTTATGTTATTGTTCAATCAACAGAAGCGGTGAAGAGCTTGGTTTTTCCAGGTATATAAACGTTTGTTCTTTGCCCGACTTTTAAAATATAGTTATTAGTAGTTTTTTTTAACAAGTAACAAAAAAACAAAATATTTGATATTTATGTATCTTAGTGAAGAAGAAATCTTATTTTCTTCTGACAAAAAAAAGAGCAATTATTTTCTCACATCGTGAATAACATCATTTTCTCTTCTTCGTCTTTCGTTTCCACTCAAATTCAGTTAGTAAATAATTGCTGAAATTTTATACTAACAGAATTATTTAAACTAAGGAGGATAAAGCTTAGGTTAGCATTTTTCTCTGTTATTAATTTACGTCGAGCAATTGTTTTTCTTCCTTTGTTCGAACACAATCTAATCTTTTCTTTTGTATTTATTAAATGTTTTCCGAAAGACTAATATTGATTGAATCTAATTATGTTCCACTATTTCGTTTGATTAATCAAGCCGTAATATAAAATATTGATTACTCGCAGAGAAAAAGAAATAGAAAATAGCATAAATGTCAATTTGCTTATTATTTTCTTTTCGGAGAGTTCATTGATTCATTTTCTTTTTCTTCTTTTTTTTTGTTGTTGTTGCTTAAATTCTGATTGTGTGTCGTTCTCGTTTCTTCCTTGTTTGTTCGTTCTCCCTGCTGGCAGAGAACTCGTGTACGAAGAGTATTTTGTCGAGTCGACAGTCATTCGCTCGTCAACGACACAACCATCCAAGAAAGAAAACATGCGAACGAGTAATGCATCAAAAACGGCATGGAGACGAAGAGGAAATATGGCGTGTTCTGAGTTTTTTTTTGTTCTTTTACTACGATTCTTCTGCTTGCGTCGTGATAGAAGAACAGGGAGAAGAAAAACGAAGAATAGTATGGGGTGACTTAGACGTTTAATGCTGATTGGTGGCGTTGTCCATGCGCGTTCGTCCTAGGCAACAATTGAAAGTCTCTATGATAACGTGTCTGTTGAATAATCTCGATCAATATTTCTCTTCTTACGTTCTTCTGTTTATTCATACTCGATCTTTTTTTCTCCTGTTTTTCTTTTTTGACGAAGAACGATAAATTATGACATCACACCATGTGTATCCAGATGTAAAGCGAACTAGAAGTTCGGATTAGATGTTATAATAAAGTCGAGTTCATTCATCAAATATGAGCTATTAATCGTTATTAGTTACAAAATCAAGAAAGTAAATAGAGACAAAAAAAGTCCTAGTTTATATCTTTTTTTTTCTTTTGTCGAGATCATTCCTTTCGAATTGAAAACATTTCATATATAAATAATGCAAAATCCTTTTTTCCTCTTCCTTTTTCCCCACACTACACATCCATTTTCTTAATTACTTCTTCTGCTTATTGCAATATAAGAGGTTTTTTATTCTCTCGTTTCTATTTCTTTATTTTTTTTACATTTGAAATATACTCTAAGTATATACTATTCGAACGGAAAATAAAAAAAAAACCTTTTTTTTTCTTTTTCTTCTCGGTAAATATTCGATCACTTTACGGCACATATCTCGATCGTTATATGCAGAGAGCGGATAAAAGCTAAATAAATGTGCTTTCGATTTCGTTATCGAATTTGTCCTCTATTGTAGATTTATTATTGAGATGGCCAGTAGTCGGCCTACATCAATGATAATACCGCCGAATGTATTCGATGAAACCAATACAAATGGAACAAAAACTATTTTACAAAAGAAAGATTCAAATTCGATACGATCAACCAATCAACAGAACCTTCCAGTTAAAAATCTAATAAATACACATTCGTCTTCGTCATCTATCGATAGTGCAGGTGCTAAAAATTTACTTATCAATGACAAACCGTCGCTACCACAAATAAGTTCTATTGCAACAATATCATCGACAACAACTGATAGTGAATTCGATAGTGAACAAGAAGACAAATATCCTGATGATAATCATTTATCAGACTCACATCACCTTCCAAATACGAATAACAAACAAAAACTAACGAAATGTGAATGCGGACAACAGAAAATCGATGGAAATAATCGCGAACAAATGTCACGTCGAATGAAACATTTTCGTAAATTATTTAAATCCGAAATTGCTCATGAAGATATGCCTGAACTAATCGATTCTTATGTCTGTGCATATCAAGGTAAACCATTCATTTTCCAAAATTAAATAAAAATTTTAACAAAAAAATTGTTTTCTTTTCCCTACTAGGTGATATACTCTTGCAAGGCAAAATGTATATAACAGATCGATATCTTTGTTTTCACTCACGTATCATTTCCTATGTGACTAAACATGTTTATCGTTGGGAACAAATTGAAAATGTAACCAAAGAACGTGTTGCATATATATTTCCAACAGCAATAGGCATTCAATTGAAATCACCGGGAAAAAAAATCATTTATGCATCATTTCTGCAACGAGATCAAGCTTATGATAAGATTCTTTCGATATGTTCACGTTTTCATAGTGATACAACATCATTACAAGATGATTATGACAATTCGTATACGCATGGTGGAACATTACGACCTAATATGAATAATCAACGAGACAGAACGAACAAGTCGAAACGTGATTTAGTTTATAATCCATCGACTACAATCGAACAAGACGAAGTCATACAATTATGTTTACCATCTGATAAGAATGCCAATAAAATACGTAAAACACATTCGGTTTCGTCGAAAGGTAGCGATGACAAACAAGTACAACAACCGAAAAAATCCAATAAACCAGATAAAATCAAGACATCATCAATAAAACCAGGCAAACGAAATGAAAGTTTGCCACGTGATTTTAACGAAAATTTAAATGAACCTCATCGAACATCTCATTCAAGTCGAACTCAACATCCTAAATCTGATATTACACTTCGTAAGTTAAAAACAGACTGTAAAAAGTTATAATCCTCTTGAACTGTTTCGACCACAGAGAGTACTTTTTAATTATTCATAAGTATTAATCAATTAAAAAAGAGAGAGAGAGAGACCGAAGAAAGAAAAGCTAACAATTGCGATATTAGTTTTTTCCAAGAATAAAAAAAAACTTTAACAAATAAACATTTTTTGTACCGAGAACGAGAAATAGTTTTATAAAAATGAAAAAATAGGACAAAAAAGTGTTACTTTCGACTGTCAATGTTGGTTGTTTTTTAGTACATAATTCAGTAATACATAATTCATCGGAAAATCTATCTCATCGAACACATAGCCAGCATCGTGATCGAACATCATCTCCAACGAATCGTTCATCGATTAATTCCAATCATGATCCTACTCGGTCAACAATCATTTCAACAAATGAACATTTTCTTAAACGATACATTCAAATACTTCTCTTATCTGTCGTATCTATATTCAAACTTATTCTCGAATATCTATCGTTAATATACAGGCAATTTAAAACTTATCCAATCAAGACGTCATTCATATTATTAATCTTTATATTTATTTTAATAATACATTCGTTCTATTTAATTAAATTAGCTTATCGAATTGAGAATCGTTTACAATCATTACATCATAAATGGCCATCATCACCAACGTTTAAAAATTCATTGCCATCATTATGATGAAAAAAACAAACAAGATCGATCAAATGAGATTCAGCAAGCAAAAAGAATTCGTTCAGCATCTGAACTTCTACATATCCGTCCACTAATATTTTCTAGATAAACATTTTCTTTTCCGGTTGTATGTATTTTATTTTTCTTTTTATCGTCATCCGGTGATAACTAATTATATTCTTGAATTTTCTTTTCGATTCAAATGCATTCGAAATCAAGTTGTTGTTTTTTTTTCTCTCTTTACCTTATGTGTAATGGAACAGTGTGTCTCTCTTTTTCTCTCCTATGATTGTTGTTAATTTCATTTCATTGATATTCGTTCTTTGAACTTCTTTCTTTCTTTTTTGCATTGTCATTGTTTTCAGTTTTCTTTTCAATGGGCTTTTTGTTGTTTTCTTTTGCACAAAACACCATGCGTGCAAAACAGTTTAACATCATTTCGACCACTTCGAAACTTACTCATACGCATGGCCTTGCCTCAATGTATTTGATGATGATATGATGAATATACATATATAATTATATATATATATAGTTGCATTGAATGTCAGTTTTTTTCTGTATATTTTAAGACACAAAAAAAATAACATTTCACTATAGATCTTTTGTTTCTATTTCTTTGAAAAGAAAAAAATATAAATATATATATATATGCGTATGTATCTATTCGATGTGAAAAGGATTCAGAAAAGAAAAGAAATTGGATTATGTCTTTTTATTCCTATAATGTTGAGGATCATCGTTGAGTTTTTGAAGATGTGTCTGAGGGTTGTTGTTGATTGTGGCCAGCGTACATGATTGAAGCTAGAACAGCGAAAATAGTAAAACCTTGAGCACTGAAATAAACAAAAGAAAACAACATTCTTTTTAAATATGGCATGATTAATAAAATATGAATATCGGCGCGTATTTTTGATAAATTCTCAATAGGAAAATATGTCGACAGTAAATCGTTCTCAAGGTATGCAAAAAACACTTAACAGTACAAAAATGGCATACTTTTCTTTCATAAAGGGCACGAACGAGTTCGACATGAATTATTTCTATTTCTGTCAACAAATACAAGAGAGAAAAAGACGCCTTTCAATCGTACGAGATGGATTTTTGTTTTCATAGTAAACAACAACTAAAAACTTACGCAATTCGTGCTCTAAAATCAAATAAAACAAATGAATAAAATTGAAAATAGATATGATTTGTCGTCTACCTCATCATCATTTGTGATTGCATTTTATCACCACGACTAGTAGCACGAAGTCCTAATGTCAAAGCAGCAACTGTTGCTAATATACCAATGCTATAGATTCATAATAAGCAAATATTTCGATTTATTCTTTTCAGTTTTCTTTACGGTATCATTGGATTTCGTTTTGCTTTATCACTTGCTTTTTGTGCAAACGAAAATTCTTTGTAACGTTCGAATTCGCGTTCTTTCTCAGGTACTTCATTCATAGGAACGTAACCATCGGAATTAATTTTGACAGGTTTTGACGGTTTTGTTGTTTCCTGTTTAATGACAGGAAGTTGTCCAGCGTCTTGTTTAGCTTTATAATATTCAAGATTTGCAGTATCATTCGTTTTGCTCATGATCTGTTAGTTTTCTTTTCGTCTTTTTTATTAATATCTACAGAATTTGAGTGAATCTTGAATAATAGGCATTTTGGTTTTTCTTTCTGTTTAAACAATTTAAAGAAAATAAAACATAGAAGAAAACAACTGATGGATGTATCTATATGTATGTATGTATATTGTAAAATGTACAAGTGAAAAGAATATATTGAAAAAGAAAAAAAAAAGCGACAGACAAGACAGTGAAATTCTCGATTTAAAGATAGAATCAAGCACAGGTATCCTACTGTTACCAAATAAAGTGATAAATAAGAAAAACAAAACAAAAAATATATTGAGAAAAACACCGCACGAAAAGAAAAACAAAACAATTCTAGATATTCTAGTTTCGGTATGGATGATGTCGAACTTGTGATAGAACGCTTGAACGTTGCACAAGTTGCGGAGCTTGTTGAGCAACAACACCGGCATTAGCCGATGCTTGTTGTTGTGCAGCAATATTTGCATTCGATGCGGCACTGAGCATTTGATAAGCAAGTTGTTGTTGTTGAGATTGTGATGAAGTTTGCGAATTTTGTTGTTGCGACGTACCATTATGTAAAACAGGACCTGCTGAATAAATGACGGGAGCTCCAGTTGTTGTTACGCCCGCTGTTTGAGCTGCTTGAGCAAGCACATAGTTTTGACCAGCTGCTTGATAAATTGTTTGACCACCGGGCGTTGTGTAATACACTTGTTGTGGAACACCTTGCTGATTAACATACTGAACCTAATTTGAGATTATAGAATAAATGCAACGGAAAAGGATAAATCTTACTTGAGGAACTAAATTCATTTGTTGTTGTTGTTGTTGGGCTTGTGCTTGAGCTAAAGCTGCGTAATAAGCACCATTGGCAGCTTGTTGTTGTTGTTGTTGCTGTTGTGAATATGAAACATGTTGATATTGTTGTTGTTGTTGAAGTGCAGCTGCGGTTGCTGATGCTGCACTTTGTTTTTGTGGCGAAATTAAAGTTGGCTGAGATGGAATAGTTCCAGGTGATGTCATAACGGAAGAAGAATTTGATGAAGTACCATTTGTATGAGTGGCATTTGCTGCTTGCGATGTACCAATATATTGAGTAGGTGTTTGATTGGTATAAACTAGAAAAATAAAAAAGTTTTAAACAATCAGATTGATCAGATAGAAAAACAAACCCTGTGTCGCTGCAGCAGAAGCCGCTGTTTGCATAACAGGACTTGTTGACAATTGTTGTTGCTGTTGCTGTTGTTGTTGCTGTGGTGCATAATTAGCAGGTACTTGAACATATTGTGCTTGAGCTGCTTGTATAGTTGGTTGGCCAGCATATTGATAGACAAGTTGCTGTGCTTGTCCACCTACCATTGCGACTGGAACTCGTGTGGCGGCGGCGGCGGCAGTAGCTGTTGGCTGACCAGCTGCATTTAGAGAAATATATTGTTGCTGAGCGAGCGATGCTTGCGCTTGCGATTGCAGGGCTGCTGTCGGTTGTGCGAGTAGAGCATATCCACCATTACTCGTACGTACAAGCATGTAACCAGCTGGAATGCCACTCATTAAATTTTGTTGTTGTTGTTGTTGCTGCTGCTGTTGTTGGACCGCTGCAGCTAATTGAGCTGCTTGTTGTTGTTGTTGAGCAGCAGCAGCAGCTTGTAATTGAGCAGCATACAAAGCTGACTGTTGGACAGTTTGACCGGCATGTGTAGCAAGTACGTATGGAGAAGCAGCTATTGCTGAAGCTTGTTGATAGCCACGAAGTGCATCTGCAGAAACACCTAGAACAATAAATTTTCAAACGTGTATTTCGTATCTAGTTCTTCGATGGAATTGATTATCTTACCACCATAGATTATTTGTCCGCCAAGACCATTAGTAAGACCTGCTGCTGTAGCATAAACAGCTCCTGGTACTGCTCGTAATGCAGCTGCACTTGGTAATGCACCTAGAAGACCTGTTTGTTGTCGATAAGCAGCTTGAATAGCTGCTGCTGAATGAGCTAAAGGTATAGTAGTTGCAACTGAAGTAGCTGGTGTTTTTGTTGCACTCGTGACAGTAGTAGACGATGCTGATGTTGATGGTGGCGGTGGTGGTGGCGGTATTGCAGAATTTGACAAGTCATCAGTGTGATTAGTTAATATTGTAGTCGAAGAAGAAGGCGATGTTGCCAATTGATTATCACTAGATGTTGTTGGAGATTGTTGGATATTGGCTTCATTATTTGTTAAATTTGATGCATCATCTGATGTTATTGTTGGTGGTATGGTTTCTGAATTTAATAAAGGCGATGATTGTTGTTCGTCAATAACTACTGGAGGCAGAGGTGGTGGTGGTGGTGGTGGAGATTCTTCTTCATAAACATGTTCCAAAGCTCGTGTTGCTGCTTCAGCTAGTTCGACATTTTCTTTCAGTTTATTTTGCAATAAAATATCATCTGAGAGTGCAATGACTCGCAACGTATCTGTATCTAATATATCAGGCTCTACATTTAATTCATCAAAATTTTCCGGCCACAAAGATCCATCTTGAACAAGAGTAACAATAGCATATGGTAAACAATGATGAGGTCGTTTAACTGCCTCACGACCTTCTAATTCATAGAGAAATATCTAGAATAATAATTAATAGCAAACAACAATCAATTTCTATTCTTCAGATAGTAGTTCGTTTCAAGTTTGTACCTGAGATTGATCGAATTGTTTTTCGAGATCATCTGTATCTTTCGGTGTGATTACCGACGAATGACTCGTAAATTGAGGTGTTGCTCCAATTGGTTGTAATTTCGGTCCTTTTCGAACTAAAGCCGCTGTTTGTTTGCCTTGGACAAACTGTTCAAATTACAAAAAAAATTCATTTAATTTAATTTCTATTATCTCGAAAAATTTACTTTAAAAACAAGCAACTTCATCGTCATACATCCGTCACCATTTCGACGTGCACTCGCTTGTCGAATGCATACATCAGCATATTTGCAAACGTACACACCAGATTTACTATGGCCTAGAAAATAGAAATACACAAAACAGACAACATTAAAACAACATTCAAATAGAAATATCGATATATTTACACGCACACACACACATACACACACAAGAAAAAAAACTCAAAGTAATAATAAACGATTAGAAGAGTGACCCAATTGAACAGAAATCAATAAAACAAAATTGACGACGATCATGAAAAATTATTAAATAATAATAATAATAATGAAAGAAAAAGAATTCGTAGAAAATAAACTAGCAATCAAAAATAAAGACAACATGCATTTTCCGACGAGAAGCATGTTCAAATCTAAACCCTTTCCTTGCTGTTTTATTTTCAATGTGTATGTATGTATGTGTGCGTATGCGTATTTTATCAAATTTAAATAGCAAAAATAAAAGAAGAAAAAACAGAATGAAATGATTTGGAATTCATATCATCGCATAACCAGTCAAATTTAACATACATAAATGCGTTTAAGTTTACACAAAGGAGAAACATGCATACACAGGAAAGAAATGATTACTAAAAATATATGTATATCGATGTGTTTTGCTTGACATATTAAATATTCGTCAATAGGAAAATTGTGCGGTGTTTTTTTTTGGTTTTTGTAAATATAGTTTTGAATTTCTAGGAATCGAAGACAATAAGCATTCAAATAGAAGAACAAACAATAGACATAACTAGGTAGTGATTGTAAATTCATCGATTTCTTTAGCTTCTTATTACATACGAACGAACAATAATCATCGAAGAATCTATTCGAATGTCAATTATAAGAAGAATATTAGCAATAAAGCAAAGAATTCTATGAAATCCTATTTTCTCAAAATAATAAGCTATGCAAATAGATTTGCAAGAAGAATCACAACATTCACTACTGTTCATTCATACACACCAATAAATTCGTAAGAAAATAGCAAAAAAAGGAGAGAGAGAGAGAGAGAGAGAGAGAGAGAGAGAAAAACACTTCAGCACATAGAATAATAATGACAACTAAAGCTGAGTGTTGTTTAGAAAATAACTGTGCTAGCTAGATAATAATCATAATGAATGATTTTTAGGAAAAAAAGACCAAGTGAAATATATATATATATGTAATACATAAAAAATTGGCATATGCGATGGCAGGAGAAAAGAAACAAAAACAATGGTCGTAAGCCAGATAGATAAATTGTCATTTGTTCAAAACTCACATCGTTGTTTACTTTTCAGTAGGCATGTATTTTTTTTGTCTCCAGTTGAATTGACTTCATTCGATCAAATTCTAAATGAATATTGAATACACCCAAATAAACACACAAACACACAAACTTTTCAAAAATAAAAATCGAAAGAGAAAAAAAAAGAAATACATAGGAAAATCAACGAAGCTCCCATGCATATTGTGCATCGATATCAAGAAGTGAAAAAACAATGTGTAAGAAGACCCAATACCCATGTAATAAAAAAAACCAAATAGACAGAAAAAAAAACAATTAAACAGCAAGTAACAGAAATACACAGAGAGCACATGCAAGCGATTTTCTAAAAAAACCACATTATTTTGCTATTTAACGTGCGTTCAATGGCAATAATCAAGTTTCAATTGGTTAGTAAATATAGAAAAAGAGAGAGAGAGAGAGACATGAGTGAAATATATGTGTGCATAGAAGAATCAAATAAATCCTAATTTATATGTAAAGTGCATATTCACAAAATTGATCAATATAATATCAAAGAAAGACACAATAAACAAAGAGATGTTGTTTGTTGTTTTTTTTTGTATCAACACATAACAATAGCATAGAAGGAAAGTTGTAATTTGTTTTTTTGTATATGAACAAAGAAAATGAGAAACGAGATGCTGCTAAATTATTAATTTTTTTTGTTCTAAGGATTAGTAGAATCGTATCACAATCAATAATGATATTTTTAGAATGCAAAGTGAGAGCTTGGTTTTAATAATTAATATATCAAAATTTTGACAAAACAAAACAATAACCGACATATGTATATAGATATATATATATAAATGGATAGCTGCGCGCTTATTCAACAACCATTTAGAGCGAAATAGAGGAAAATAAACAAGTGGTAAGTGAGAGATATAGAATATAGAGCGATCTACATTGATTGATTGATAATGAATATGAAATACTTACAATTTAGGATCAATGAAGTTAATTACATCCACCCACCCACACATACACATAGGTAATGCGTGTATGTGCGTGTGTTTATACGTATGTGTCTTTAAGGATAAGAAAGAAGATAAGCAAGCAATAATTTAAGATAAAATTCGAATTATTATGGATGCTGGTTTTTTTTAAAGGTTAAAAACACAAAATATCTAGTAAGCTTCGAGCAAGGATTGGATTGGATTTCTTTTCTTTCCCATTATTAGAAGTTCAGATAATCAATGGATATGAAATGTGTTTGGTTTTCGTATCAAGACAGTTAGAGACAAAAATATGTAACGCATAGCAATCATTCGATATTTACCTAGGACATTGAAATTTGTTTCTATACATTGATAACCATTTTGACAGATATCAGTTAGTTGACTATCATTTTCAATTATAAAACCATAGTATTCATCGAATTCTGTTCGATTACCATCGGATGATTTTTCAAATTTTTTTCTTATGTCTAAACGAAAACAAGAATTGAATTTCTTCGAAATCAAATTTACTAATCTATCAAAGGAGAAGATTAAACAGATTTGTTTTTTTTTTGCAAAAAAGAGATCATCTTTGTTTTTTGGTTTCATATTCAGTCGAAAATCGATAAATATAATCATGCATCAAACTTTATAAAAGAGAAGACAATGCGCATGTTAGTGTATTAGTGTTTTAGATTCGATTTCGTTCTTGTTTGTTTTGTTTTTGGTCTCATTCGTCATCATGCATCATAGTAAAAGTGAAAATAAAAAATCTTATCCTACGATGATAATTAGATAAGTAGAGAACAAAAAAAGTTGAAACCTACTTCTTGCTCTTAGATTTAGACAAAATCGAAATGAATAAGAAACAAACAGAAATCAAAATTGTTCGAAGACTTACTAAAAAAATCATCGGTTAATTCAGTATTAACAACTAATTCGACTTTAGTTGGTTTCCATGCGATTGATTTTTGTTCGAGAAAATGTTTACATAAAACATTTGAAATACATTGTTCAATCTTTGAATTCGAACTTGTCTCCAAGATCATTTCTAATCGAAATCAAAATTTAAATCAAAAGAAACAACAAACACATCATGAAATCGTACTCAAAGATTTAAGCGGTAGAATTGCTTGTTCTTCTTGTTGATGATGATTATTCGTTGTATTTGTATCATCTGTTTCATTATTAACTGAAGTTTCTTCCGTCATTATCAATCAAATATCTGGCAAAACAAACAAGAATAAATAAAATCTGATATTCGATTTTATTAGAATAAGAATTCAACCAATCGAAAGATTGTCGCTATTGATGTTTGCATTCGATTGGTCGATTATCTAGTGACAACTATATTTAATCTAATTCTTTGTTGTTTTGTTTCTTCGTCTTCTTTTTTTTTGATAAAAGTAAAAAAAAGAAAGCGACATTTATGTTGATGTTTATTTCGAGTTTTCTTTTTTAAAAAGATTTTTTGTTTTAGAATAAGTTCAATTTGACAGTTTGTTTCTTTTTCTTGATTTCTTGATTTATTTTCTTTTTCGCTTCGGATATTTGAATAAAGAATCCATCGTTCGAAGAAAAAAAAACACGAATGAATAGAAGAATGTAAATCTTTTAAATACGGACTTGAGATGAGAGCGAGAGAGAAAAAAAAAGAAAACGTGCACTAATGTTTCTTGATAGTCATCAAGGCTGACGAGCCTTCACGTTGTTAGTTAGAGAAGGTCATTGATATGGTGCGATGTCTATGTTAAGCATGAATCAGCCTCTTATAATCGTGACATTTTCGTATCACGATCACGTTTTACTTCGTTCTTTTTCTTCTTCTTCGAAACATTTTATTCGATAATTGAAAACGAGGATTGTTGTTATTTTTTACACCTCAGTAACTTTTATTTAATTTATAATATTTTAGATGATTAAATATTCAACTGCCAAACAACACTAATCTCTCTCTTATTTTTATCTTCAAATTTCGGTATGTTCGCAATTTCGATGAAAATCATGCTGATTTGTATTTGTTGTGTTTTGATTGTTGATGTTAGTTTGTAAATATCCTCCTCGAAAAAAGAAAAAAACGAACCTTTGTGATTGTGTTGTAAAGTAGTTTCGCACGAATTTATATACCCTCAAGAAAAAAACAGAAGCAGAACTCGAAATCTGTAAAAAAAGATAAACATGGGCGCCGAGCATTCGCGCCGTGCACATTCACGTCGGCAACGCCAATCGACATTGGCACCGCCAGTAGCAATTATTACAGGTAAATGCAATGATTTCATCATTTTATTCTGACACACAACAACAAAAAAAAACAAACCAACTGAGCTAATCAGTTATTCATCTAATGCTTTATATATTAATATATAATAAATTGTTTTTCGAGATTTCTGCATGCTATCTAATCATTTTGCTTGCGTTTGCTTCGAATAAATCTCAGGAAAAAAAAACTATATATAGATAGATTTTTCTCTCTCTCTCTCTCTCTCTTCGTCTTGATTTGATTTATTTGCATGTTATTTATGCTTGCATGATCTTCTTGTGTGTCGGTGAGAAAGATTCCGTGAAATTACAAAGAAGAACCGAATGAATTTTCAATGCGTTTTCTTTTCTTTTACAGACGAACAAGCAAAAACTGTCTCATCACCACCGAATACTGAATTAGTCAAACGAAAAAAACATCGGCAAATGGATAGATTAAGACGTACATTAAGTTTTCGCAGTAGAAAAAAAGGCAATTCAGCAACGAACAATAATAATAATAATAATAATAATAACAATCACTCAAGTACGACGACAACAAGCACGACTACAGGAAATACTTCAGTCAAAAATGGTAATAACACAACAACAACAGCTGAAAATAAGCCACCACAATGGCAAGACGACGAAAAGGCTGTACGAAACGGTGCTTGTAGTTTTAGTGTTAAAGTAAAGCTACGAATAATGAATTATTCGTTTTGTCTATCGAATTCATTTTGTTTAGTATTTGGGAAGTGTTGAAGTACAAGAATCACGAGGAATGCATGTTTGTGAACAAGCTATACAAGCTCTATTAAATGTAATTATAACCAAAATGCGATGAATTATATGCAATTTGATCTTTGTTTAGCAAAAAGGAAAACATATCAAAGCTGTTCTGCATATATCTGGTGATGCACTTCGAGTTGTTGATGAGACGAATAAGGTTTGTGAATTGTATTTCGCCAAACAAATTCCATCGAACTTTTTGTTAACAGGGCCTTATTGTTGATCAAACGATTGAAAAGGTTTCATTTTGTGCACCTGATCGTCATCATGAGAAAGGCTTTGCATACATTTGTCGAGATGGAACAACACGCCGGTGGCTTTGTCACGGTTTTCTCGCAGTCAAAGATTCGGTAGCTATCGGATTGATGAAATTCAATATTTGAAAAATGAACTTGTTTCGATTGAAATTCTAGGGTGAACGTTTAAGTCATGCAGTTGGCTGTGCATTTCAAATATGTCTTGAACGAAAACAGAAACGTGATCGTGAATGCAGTGTAACTGTTGAATATTCTCAAAATGGAGCATCGTTTACACGTTTTGGTTCATTTCGAACGACATCAATTACAGAACGTATTATTGATCCACAAAGTGCTATCATTGCTGGTTTGTTGATTGGAAAAAGAATCTTCGTATTTTTCTTTTTGATATTTCGAATGAATAGAACCGATTCCATTGAATACAACAGCGTCGAATCTATCGATTTCATCTATTCAACGAAATGGTGTCACTGAAAGACCGCGACCTAAAGGCAACGATGCCGATGCATTCGTACGTAGTGCATCGCTTCGTTTAGGCGAACTCAATCAAGCAGCAACGCTAGGCGCGTTTAAACGACAGAGTTCATTGAGACCGAGTGATTTACCATCGATACAAGAAGCAAGACAGAAAGATTTAACAACACATACGAGTAAATCGGTTTCTTTCTTGTTGACAAATGTTTTCAATCGTTGCTTTTTTTTGCTTTTCTAGTTCCCGAAGAAGTCGAACCAACAACAACAAATGAACTCAATAAATTGTCTTTATTCGATTCAACAAATACAAACGGTTTTACACAACCGAACAATCATTTCTCATTACCAACACTAACGCCAATGAAACCATCATCCATTCCACCATCGACATTGGCTACAAATAATATCAATATTAATAATAATAACAATAATAATATATATACGAATGAAAATTTGTCTTCGAATTTTTGGCTTACAAATCCAACAGTCTCAACTGTTGTTCAAGAACAAAAAGTTCCCGAATTCTATGAGTCAACATTATCATCATCTGTCTCGACTCAACCAACATCAATCAATGATGCATTCAATTCCAATTTGAATGCTCTTGTTCAAAGTAATAATCCAACCAACCCATTTTCTCCATACGGCTATTCAATGGCAGCTCAAGCTCAATCACCCAATACAAATCATCGACAACCAACGATATTCACTCCTAAACGTGGTACCAATCCATTCGATGATGATCTCATACGACGATGAACAAGCTCATGTTTCCATAAGAACTTTATTTTTGCTATGTCTCTCGTTTCTTTTAGCTCACACATATTGTTGTCTTCTATTCTCTAATAATCCTTTTCATTTTCTTTTTCTTGTCATAACAATTTTTTCCTCTGTCTCTCTCTCTCTCTTTCTCTTTCTTTTGTTTATTAGCCCGAAATTTTTTTTTGTCTTCTTCTACTTTTGCATGTATTGGGAAACGAACATATTAGAAATTACAATTCTATTAATTGTGGCAATAGACATCAATAATGATTTTCTTATTTATCAAAATTAATTAACGGGGAAAAACAATAATTTATGGATTTCTAGAAAACGTGTGTATGCTCACGATGATTGTTTTTTTTCTTCTTCTTCTTCTGTCATCATCATCATTATTATATCATCACTTTTGATTGTTTGTTTTTCTGTTGCGCAGTTTTTGTCGTTGACAACAGTGAAATTTTGTTGGACGAAGACGATTGTATGTATATATATATACACATCAATAATTATGTATTAATCCTTATCTTTACATTTTTTCTTTCCTCAATTATTCATAATTCGAAAGTCTGATTGATGATACATGAGATTAAGAATATTATTCTCTTTGCCAAACAAAAGCAAACAATCGAGTTATGATGTCGATTTTAATTATATACATCACTTGAGTGAATAATACTCGATGCAAGAAAACAAGTTGTTTTTTGTATAGTAGTAGACAATGTTAATTCTATTAGTGATAGAATGCGTATTTACGAAACGTCGTTCTTTATTTATTTTCAACATCGATTACGATACTTGAATTTGTTGCTCGAGCATTTGTTTTTTAATGCATGACAATTATTTATATTAAATAAATGAAAAATATATTAATCAGAAAAGATTCGGATAAAATCGAAGTCCTTCAATTGAGTCATCACGACAGAGTAAACCTTTTGTTTCGGCAGCAACCAATCTCGAAAGAAAATAAAAACTAGATTTTTTCACTCGCTAATCTATCGAATTTCTACCTTTCTCGAGCAACAATCACCGGTATACCAAGATGATTTGCTAATTGATCAGAACTCATCGATGTCATTGCTTGAACCTATTGATTTCATCCATAAAAATCAGTCATTTTTAATCTTCAAATGAACTTACAAGACTTCCAATCTCGTCTAAATCTTGTGTTTCGTTTCGATTGGTTAATTCAAAACTTTTTATGCCCGAACTTAGAACACGTAATCTAAACGATATGAATACATATCATTATAAATATAGTCTTTCGTTTTGAACTAACCGAACTGGTAAACGCAATTGTTCCATATGAACAGCTGCATTGAGTAAATCTTCGGGTGATATTAACTAAATGAAAAAAATTAATTATTCCATTGAAATAACTGGTACAGATTATGTATATACTTCATAACCACGAGCTCGATTTATTCGACAGAATGCATCACTCAGTGTCATAATACCATTGGTATCCTTAACAAACAATCGTTTTGTTTTTGTTTTTTTTTGTCTTAAAGTTTTTATATACCTTTAAGGCTTTTTCAAGGACGGATGATAATTCTTTTGCTAATGAAACATGATATTGACCACCAGCTGATTCTTTTGTAACTGGATTATCGATACCAAGACTGAGCAAATATGATCGAAAACGTACTGTCTATATTTTCGAAGCAAGAAAAAACAACATATTCTAATAAAAATCTCAAACACACAATACGACTGACTTCATCACTTGTCAAATCACTTTGTTTTTCTTGAATTTTACTTGCAATTGTTTTCGATATACTAACCATTTCTTTTGCCTGATGAATTAAATAGAAAAGAGCAAAATATTTCAATTCATATTTGTACTTGTTGCATTAATTGATTCAAATCTTGAAAAGCACCACTGATTGATTGTTGTTGAACATTTAATTGTTGTTTCAGATGATTCTCAATGCCTGCTATGCCTAGACGATTAGCCTAGTTGATAGAAAAAAAAGCAAACAAATGAATATTAAAAATGAAATCAATGTGTATTTTACTGCTGTTGTTGTCGATGATGTTTTAACTGGTTGTAAAAGCCAACATTTTTTCTGTAATTCTTGTTGAATTAATCGTAGAAACTAAATTGAAACAATTAAAAATTGAAAATCATTTGCATAAATTTACTTCATTACAACCACCATCACGAAATTCAAATTGTATTTCATTGTAACGACTACTTGCAAATGGACCTGGACGTTTCGGCTCTTGATTTCGCGATACTGTACAAACTAGTCGAGCTCTAATCAGATATGTATACTTACATAAATTTCAAAACAAAAAAAAATGAATTACTTCGACGTTAATGTTGCATCTTTTTTCTCACTAAATACAACTATTGAAAGTGGCAATTCGATCTGAACAAAAAAGAAACAACCAACAATATTTCATCGATTTCTAAGATTTACGAATTACTTTTGCTCCTTTATCTTCCCAAAAAATTCTATGACTAGTTAACTTAATCAAACCTTTTTGATAATCTGTCTATGGTAAAAAAAATAATCAACATAAAAAAAATCATTAAAAGCTCGTCTCACTTTTTCTGATCCATCATAAATTGAAACTCCAGTTTGACTCGTAACAGTTACTTCTCCAACATGTAATTGACCATCAGTCCATGCAAGACTATCAGCCATTTAGTTACTTTTTATACACAAATCTTCAAATAATATCAAACAATATCTGACTTTATTTTTTTTTGTTTATTATTCAAACACATAATATATGTATTTATGTAATTATATATATATCTAAGTTTGCTTTTTGATACAAAAAAAAACTAACATTTGATTTTCTACACGGATACACGTATCTGACAACGAGACGAAAGAGAGAAAAAATAACGATTTGCATAGGAAAACAAAACAAAAATAAAGATCTATTAAACAATTGAAATTGTTGTACGTTGTTGATTGACATGCCATAAGCCCATTTCTTCGTAACGTTCGAGTGCTTGATCGAATGTATCCGGTTTGAGACCTTTAGCAACGCAACGTTCACGTGCTTCAGCATAACGAACAACTTTCGAGCCTGATGACGGAACCATATCACGTACAATCGCAAAGACTTGATCAATTGGATTGATTTGTCTAATCGAAAACGAATTTCAAAAAAAAGAACTTTTGTTTTTCTTCTTTTCCTTTCATATTTTACCTTGCTGCAACAGTTTCTTGATCTTTAAATAACAATCTCGATGATTCCATCAATCGAAGTGCTTCATCAATGTCATCTTTCGAAACAAGATCACCACAACGTAAACGAGCTAATGCTGTCGATAAACGTAAAATCGACAAGAGCATTCGAGCCGACGTATACGTCATATCTTTACTAACACGAGCTTGTTTTCTCAATTCAACATAAGCCGTAACAACATAATCGAGTAAAGCTTCGGGCACCAGTGGTTGTTTCTTTTTACATGTTGCAATATATCGACGCATTGTTTTCATATCAACAAATTGTTGATGATTTTCTAATTGTGGTTGGCAACCTGTTTGATGTACGGATGCAATATGACGAGCTAATTTCAAGTCAATTTCTCGATCGTTTTTATCTTGAATAATCCAAAGTAGATCGAAACGTGACAAAAGTGCAGCTGGTAATTGAATATTAGCTTCAATCGAACGTTTCGGATTGTAACGACCATAGGCAGGATTAGCTGCAGCTAGAATCGATGTACGAGCGTTCAATGATGTTAAAATACCAGCTTTAGCTATGGAAATTGTTTGTTGTTCCATAACTTCATAGATCGCTGTTCGATCATGATCAGTCATTTTATCGAATTCATCGATACAACAAATGCCTTTATCAGCTAAGACGAGAGCACCACCTTCGAGAACGAGTTCATCTAGAAAACGAGAAATAGATCAATTGAAATCGATCGAGTGGATTTGTGTTTTTGTTTGTACTTGTAACAGGATCTTTGATCAATGCAGATGTTAAACCAACGCCAGACGAACCACGACCAGTTGTATATTGACTACGTTGTGCTAGACGGTTAACGTAGCTTAATAATTGAGATTTAGCAACACCGGGATCGCCCATAAGACAAACATTAATATTTCCTGAAGAATGTTTTTTTTTCGTGTGTTGAAAAATTATTCTCATTCGTAATTTACCTCGAACTTTTAAACCTTGTGGTGATTTATCAATGCCACCGACAAGTAAAAGTAATAAAGCTTTTTTAATATCTTCATGTCCGTAAATTTCCGGTGCAATACTCATTGCTAGACGATCGTATAAATCTTTTTCTATTCGAAAATTTAACATTTAAATAAATATCACAACACAAAATAAACAAACAAACAAACCAGCAAATAATTCAGCCAATTCAGCTTCATTCATTTCTCGATCTTCGATTTCTTCATCTTCACTTTTATTCAACAATGCTATTCTCTTTAAAACAAAAAGACAAACATCATTTTCTATGAATTGCTTTTTCTCAACTCACATGTGCTTCGACAAATGTGTCCGAAAGGAGACCTTGCGTCATTTGCCGAAAGCCAGTACGAAGTAACGGTAAAAATATCCCACCGATTGCAACATGATCACCCGGTTGACATAAACGTGTGTTTGTTCCTCGACACCAAATCGTCATCGAACGAGGAATATTACCAATCGGAACTTGATCCGTCTGAAACCGAACAATCATTCGAAAGTTCAAATTCAATTCAAACATTAATTACATGTTCTTGAATTTTAATTTCTTGAAATTTAATAAATTTCGAGCCTCGTGTTTGTAATGACAGACGTCCACCGGATTTATTTGTCACACAATCTTGACTTGGACATAGAACAAGTGGCATAAATGTTGGTGCTGTAATCTATTCAGCGAAGAAACAATACAAAAATAACCAACATCATTCGAAACGTGAATGAATTTTACCGGTTGATAAGTTTCTGAACCACAAATATCGCATGTATATGTTGCAACACTAATCATTGGTTTAACTTCAGTTGCACGTGTAACTACACCTTTAACGGAAATTAATTTGCCGATATGATTGGCCTTCACTTGACGAACTGAGAGAGCTTTTTGTGCTTGAGGAACTTTGAAATATAATTCACTAGAATTAAACGTTCGTTTTTTTTTCTTAACTCATTCGAATTAATTCGCGTCTTACAATCGTCTCATCAATTCGTCGGGATACCGATTCATGGGATCACGTGCTTCATCATTATTATGATGCAAACGTTGTTCCATCAAAGTTCGATGTTCAATATAAACATCAAGTACATCTTTATTTTGAATCTAGATAATCATTAATTATTATGTCTTTTGTTGTACTAAATCTCGAACTAATCAACTTACTTCTCGATCTTTAAGTTCAGGTAACATTTCTTGTACAACTTGTGAAAAGATTTGAACATATCGACGAGTATTTTCTGTTATAGCTTCAGCTAATTCAGGATCAACTGTTGCAATATCATCGATATCGATAACAAGCGTTGTTTGTTCACGATTAGCTAAATTTCTCTAGACGAATACAGATGATTTGTTTTTAAAAAAAAAGAAAGCAAATCTCTTGTAAAAACTCTTTTACAATTTGTTTCACATATTTCGATGCTTTGTAACCATCGTCTGTATCGACTTCGAATTCATTGAGAAAATCTTTTATTTTATCTAAATACGAACGAAAACAAACAAACATGATGTTGCTATTTTCTCTTGAATTCATAGCACAATCGTTTACTTTTATCAGTTTGATAATCACGAACGGTTGTATTTTGCATGTTGAATGTTCACAATAATATCTGACGAAGTGAGCAATGAATTTGTTGATTCACGATGAATATTGCACAAAACAAAGACGTATTCTCTCTTTATTTGATTACATCGAATATAATTCGTCGAAATTCTATCAAAACATTTTCTTTTCTAACTCTCCTGCTGTAAATCATAGTGAGACATCTATACTTTTTATTTCAAATGTCCAGTTTTTGCAGATTAACAGATAATGTCAAGAATTGTTTAGATAAAAGACATAATTCGAATAGACGATTAAAACGAGCATATATTTCATATACGTATAACCGAAATACTTCATTTTTTTGTGTTGAAGATAAAAATCTGAGTAATATTACGGTTACTTAATATGTGTAGATACTAAACATATATGTGTCTTCTCTGTAGTGTTCAAATAACAATCGAAACATGAATGTATATACTACGGAAGATATCTTTGCTATCATCATGACCAACAATAGGTCAACCGTGACCAACATGTTTTTGAATAAAGTAAAAAAATGTGGACGAAGGACTTTCATATTCTCGATTCCTTCACCTTCATGCTTCGTTTTTTTTCACTCACTCACTCTCCCTCTCTTTCTCTTCATTATCAAATTTAATATCTAATATTCTGACATACATACATACATACATACATACATATATATATATATATATATACATTTCTGTTCATCAGAATGAATAATTGTACCATATTACAGTTGTATACTCTCATTAGTTTTCTGACTAGAAGGACATTATTTATGTTATTGAATATCTTTTTTTCAGTTGTAAAATAATATTCATCGTCAAGTTATGGTTCTACATTCGACAACGTTCGATTATTATAAAGAATTAGGCGTTCATCGACATGCGACGTCGAATGAAATTCGAACGGCTTATAAACGTTTAGCATTAATTTGGCATCCCGATCGAAATAAAGCTAAAGAAGCCGAAGAAAAATTCAAAAAAATCAAACAAGCTTATGATATTTTAATTGACGAACAACAACGACGAGAATATGATCATGAACAACAACAACAGCAGTCATGGTTCGAAAAAACCAATCGAACATCGTTTTATCAAACTAAAGAAGGTTAAGGATATGTATAAACGAACAAGCTAATTTCGTTGTTATTTTTAGAACAATTTAATCTGCAAACATTTGAAAATCTTATATCAAATCCTATCGATCCATTCGATATCTTAAGTGACATACAAATGTTTCAAGAATCCGATTTCACATCGAAAATGATGAATTCAGCAAGTTATCGAAATCTTTATATTCACTTATTTAATTCAATGAATAATCACAATTCAAAAGTCAATTCTTATGCACATAAATCAACGCCAATATTTATGAATAACGATCGAGTATTTCGTTCGAAACCTCAAACACAACAACAGTCACCAATTAAACCGATACCTGTCATTCATTCGACAATGCCAAATGATTGGTTTCTCAATGAATTAATTAATTTACATGAACAACAAACTTACAAATCGCATCCATCCGATCTGTCACATTGTAGAAAATGTCATCGAAAACTTCCCAATAATCGAACACGTTTAATTCAACAAGAAAAATCATGTCAAATCAATGCAAATCAACAATATACAAGCAGACCATCGAAATCAGTTCGTGCTTAGAAACAACAAATAGACATTCAATGTTAGATGTCAACAATTGTATATCTTCTTCTTCAAGTTTAGTTTTTTTTCTTTTCTTTTCTTTTGATTATTACATCTTTCGACACATCTTTCTATTGATTGATGGAAGGGACAGAGAAGTCTTTCGATTTATTTATTTATTTATTTTCTCAAATGCTTATTATTCGTTTTCTTCTTGATATATATATATATATCTAAGCATACATATTCGCATGTCAAATGATTTTCGATTAACTTCATACATGTACATTAAAACAAGACACAAAGGTGATTTGTAGTTTCCATGTTATTTTTTTTTCTTCTTCTTTGCCTTTAATTATCTTGATGATTATTGAAAAGAAAATGAATGTGTGCACAGGAGGGTGACAAGAAGACAATGACTCATTTCTTATCAATAACAGAAACAAAATACCATTTGACAGCACTTTATATGTTGCTTTTTGTTCTTCGTTTTCTTATCAACAGTCTTTTCTTCTTCTTCTTCTCTTCGAAGCAGAAGAAGAAACGACGGCGACATGACTCCGCCTTAAAAATGTTCATGTTCAAACGATTTGCTTCAGTTTATTGTTCTCAAATTTCAATAAAGTAAAAGAAAGTCGACGACGATTACACCATTCGACACTGATTAACTTATGACGCGAATACAAAACGAATCAACTTCAAGCATGATTTAACATCAGACAAATACTAAATAGAATCAATCTATTCAATTCAAATGACACGACTCCTCTTACTTTACCCACAAATTAAATTCTTCTCAGATCTCGTCATACAATCGACGAGTCTCGTCTTTTTTTTCTCATCAAAATAGAAAACTGACACTATCGATCAAATATTTCATCTTCGCTTTTTTTTCTTCTTGCTTCTCGAAATATAACAATAACAAAAAGTTGTTTTTTATCAGAACAGATTGTCTATTCACACGAAATACTCAAGTAGATTTACATTTTACATATTATTGTTATTATTATTAGTAGTAGTAGCAGTTCAATTTCAAGTAGTTTTATATGTGTTCAACAAAAATAGAAAAAAAAATGTTTCGTTTCTTTTTGTGTGATCATGTAATCGAGATACCTGATAATTTACTTCAAATCAATTATTTAAACATAGTCAATCATCGATTCTCGTATAATGGATATTCATATATATGTATAAGTGTGTGGAAAGAAATGTTTATTTTAGTAAAGAATAGACCAGTCAATCTAAGCAATGTCAATCAATAAGCGAAGAAAGAGAGAATTAAAGAAAAAGGAATTGCTTGTTTCTTCTCATTGGTTTAATAAGAGCGAAAAGATATTCTCGGAGAGAAAATTCATTGGATGAAAATGCTCGTTTTTTTTCTCTTTCTCTTTCTCTTTTCTGTGTTTCTCTTGCTGAAACAAATAATTAACTTTCTTTTCTGAATAGTACTTGCTAGTACATGCTCATAGAAAAAAAAGGCTTACACATTAAATTATAATGATGATGATGAAAAATGAAACAAATAAAAGTGAGTTAAAGTTATATTGATAATTTAAATTAGAACCGCAGAGAATGTTGTTTGTTTGTTCGTCGTAGATATGATTTGTAATAGACAATATCCATCACAAGAATTTGCGCATCGAATGGCAGCACCACAAGCAGCAGCTTGGTTCTACGAGCAAAAAGTATGAAATTAAAACGATGACGTAGTTTTATCTATTCGATTTTGTTTTCAAACAATCTCTAGCAACAAGCACATGCTCGTTGGCCATTTCATCAATTTTCAGGTTATCGAGATTTTCGTGTAAGATTAGTTAGATTATCTTTAAAAAAAACTACTGTTTGGTTTTAGTTACCATTTCTTTTCCCGTTTACTTTACAAGCCATTTCACCAAATACATCATTGAAATCAATCGATGATCGAACTTGTTCTGGTCCGAATGCAATTATGCAACAGAAGAAATCGCATCAGACGACAAGTAATAGAAATCTAGAAGATGTACACTAAAGCATGCCGTGTTATTTTAGTTTTACAAAAGGTTCAAACAAACTCGAATGGAAAAAAATCTTCATCGCTTAATTTTTCCATCGAAAGGATCTTAGGCGAAAATATTGCAGGAAAAGGTGCGCTACCACCGCCACCCTCATCAGCAACATCGACATCATCATCGGCTAGTTCACTAGCTACAACTATAGGCACAACAATAAGCACAACAGTTGTTCATGGTCGTGGTCATAAATCGTTGCCATATCCATTGCGTAAAGAAAACGGCAAAATCATCTACGAATGTGTTCAATGTCATAAAACATTCAGTCAATTATCGAATTTAAAAGTACATCTACGAACACATACGAATGAACGACCATTTGTATGTACACAATGTCCAAAATCATTTACACAATTTGCTCATCTGCAAAAGCATACACTCGTTCATTCAGGTAGCTAACGAAATTGTCCTGATTGAGTTGTTTTTTTGTTCAAATTTTTTGTATTCAATAGGCGAACGACCGCATTCATGTCCCTATTGCCCAAAAAGATTTTCATCGACATCAAACTTAAAAACACATCTTCGTTTACATACAGGAGACAAGCCATATTTATGTCCGATTAGTTCTTGTTCAGCACGTTTTACTCAACTTGTTCATTTAAAACTACACAAAAAAACGCATCTCGACGAACAAACAATGTTGTCGAGCTCGTCATCATCATCCTCATCCGCATCGAGCAATATTAATTTCAATTCAATTTTATAAACAAAATAAATCGAACACATAATAACAGTATATAAGCAAATCTCTTCTTCTGACTATTTTTTTTGCTGTGCCTACTGTTTTGTTTATAAACATATTACTTCATCTAATAATAAATTTAGATATTCGAATGTCTTGAAAGAATAATTCAATATTGAAATGCATAGCGAACGGACAGACAAACATGTTTCGTTTATATATTAGATCAAAATCCAAAATATGACTGATGTTAAAGTTATTTTTTTATACACGGAAAAAAAACTGGAGCCAACATGCTTATGAAAGTTAAATACAGACAAAAAAAGAAAAGAAAAGATTTTTATTTAATGAGATGAAATGAAAGAGAGAGAGAGAGAGAGAAATGAGGTTCAAAAGTAACGACCGAGTTAGCTGGATTTTGTTTTTGTGTATGTATGTGCGTTTATATACAAAAAAAAACGAGAACTAATTCCGATGATGAGATGAGTTGATTTTCGTATTTGTGTTAACATGCACAGCCTTCTTTCGTTGGTTGTTCTTCTTGCTGTGGTATACGAATTGGCATTGGAAAATCAGCTGGTTGATCGATTTCTTTGTCACGTGCTAATGCATTACGTGCAACGGTTTCGAAAGCTTTTTCAACATTAATACCTTCTTTAGCTGATGTTTCAAAATAAGGAATATTATTTTTTTCTAAACAAACAAACGAACGAACTATTTCTACGTTAAACTATCGTTTCATACCTTGACACCAATTTTGTGCTTTACGTGTTGGAATCTATAAAAAAAAACAACGAAGATTTTATTCGAAAAAGAAATCAATCGACATTTTACCATTCGATTTTCTAAATCAATTTTATTTCCAAGTACGACAAACGGGAAATTTTCTGGATCACGTGGACCGGCTTGAATAAGAAATTCGTCTTTCCAACTTTCTAATGATTTGAACGATGTTGGCGATGTCACATCCATAACAAGTACACAACAATCAGCACCACGATAGAATGCAACGCCTAAACTTTGAAAACGTTCTTGACCTGCAGTATCCCAAATCTGGAAATTCAAAATAGAATTTTCAATTTCAAACAGCAAACATTCGAATTTACCTGCATTGTCACAAGACGATCATCGATTTGCATTTCTTTTGTTAGAAAATCTGCGCCAATCGTTGCTTTATATTGATTTGAAAACTGAAATTGAACAAAACAAAAACTCGAGATTTGTTCCTATTTGCAAAAAAAAAGAAAACGAATTACCTTTCGATTAACGAATTGATTCATCAATGATGTTTTTCCAACACCTGAATCACCTAATATAATAACTTTGAGTAAAACTTTCTTTCTCGATGCCATGCTTTTATTTTGATTATCAATAATCAATAAAAATCGAAGAAATAAATAAATCTATAATGACAAAAATAGAAAGTATTTAACATCGATTTTGCATTTTTTTCGATCGACGACATGAGACACATGAATACTAAGAGTCATCAGACGATCCGTACATTATTCACTCGAATGTTCCACGAGATAGTATTGGTCGATAGGAATAAAACATGTGCTTACTGCTTTCCTAGAGGACGCAACGTGAGCTGTAATACGTTCTTTTTGACTCACTATAATCAGCTGCTGATTGTAGGTACGGTATAGAAAAAAAATAAAAGACAAAAGACAAATATTCAACAACGTTATCCTTTCGTTCAATATCTCTTTTTATCTTTGACAAAAAAAAATAATAATATCTAGATTAATTGTTTTCATTTTACAAAATAGAAAAATAAGAAATAAATAATAAAGAAGATTTCCTCTTAGTCTGAAATAATAAACACATAATTTTCCTTTTATACACTGGTACATACAAAAGAGACACGAAAGAGAAAGAGAGAAGTTAATTAAGTTTTAATTGTGATAAAAATTGAAGAAGATCTTGCTGTTGAGAATTGTCAGTTATTCGTTTTAATGACAAGAGAATACGTTTAAGTGTAACCCAACGTTCGAAAGCAGACGCTTTATTTTGAGCCAACTCAATAATTGTTTCAGGAATATTAGCCAAACCTTAAATTTCAAAAAACAAATTGCATTTTCCTATTTGTTTTTTTTTCGAATTCAATTTACGTGCTGCATTGAATCCATGACTTTTCGGACATGAACCTTCGACGAATTTGTAGAGAAAAACGAGTGTTTCTTTGCCAGGATTTTCTTCATCATTTTCAATCATACATGACTAAAAACGAAAATAACGAAGAACTGAATTTGTTTTTCTGATTTATCTACCATATGTCCTAATCCAACGTTTTCGTGTTTCTCGAAATCATCGACTAAAGTATGATAATGAGTACTGAATAAGGTTCGACATTGTATACGATTAGCAATATCATTGACAACTGAACACGCGATAGCTGTGCCATCGAATGTTGATGTACCACGACCTGAAAATAAATCTTATTTCTTTTTTTTTGTTTCGATTCAAAGTCGAACGAACCGAGTTCATCCATTAAAACTAATGAATGTCGAGTTGCATGACGTAAGATCGATGATGCTTCGCTTAATTCAACGAAGAATGTTGATTCACCAGCCATAATTCGATCACTTGCACCTAAACGTGTAAATATACGATCACATACACTCATTGTACATGAACTAGCTGGTACGAAACTTCCCTAGAATTCAAGTCATTCAGTCGACGACATAAAAAAACTAATAATAAACACATACAACATGAGCTAAAATGGCGAGTACAGCTGTTTCTCTCATTAACGTCGATTTACCGCCCATATTAGGACCAGTAACAAGTACTAATGGTTTCGTTTGCCAGGTTTCATTCGATGACTAAAATCATCATTCGATTTTTTGTTTTGTTCGACAAAGAAAATTTCAATTAACCTGATCGGCAAGAATAATGTCATTTGGTATAAATGTATCCGTTGCTTTTTGAAGCATACATGGATGTCTACCATCACGAATGTTGATAAAAGCTTGTTGATTTTCGTCACTAATTTGCACGATACTTGGTTTGCACATATCTGAATAGGATTGACTATAAGCAACGAAACTGAGTAGAACATCTAAGATGCTCAAACAATTGAGAACACGTTGAAATGTTTGATGATGATTATCGAAATGACGAAAGAGACTACTGGTCGTGTCTTTCAAAGCATCTTCTCTCTTTTTTTCACTCGCTGTTAATTCATCGATTAATTCACGTAATTCACTTGTATAATATCTATTCATTCGAGAGAAAAAAAAATCAATAAATCTTTGTATTATGAATATTTTTACCGTTTAAAACCTTTTCTCGAACTCATAAGTTCATAATCATCATCCAAATTTCGACAAGCACCTTCTGGTATTTCCATAGCATAACGTGTTTTTTGCACATGAACATATTTAATATCATGATTTTTCAAGATCTTCTTCTGTTTTGTTAAATATTCATTCAAAGCTTTTTCATTTTCGCGTATATCTTGTAGAGCTTGATCGTATTGTTTGCAAACGCCAGCCGACGGAATGATTTTGCCTTCGTTTCGTGCTTGACTATGTGAAAATGCATTGGTATAATATTCGAGAATTTCGTCTAAACATGGAAATGATTGATTTGGTTCATCGGCATTTTGATAGATGATTGTTTTCAATAGATTCGATGATGCTGCGATGTTAGTTGATTTCGAGAAAATTTGAACAATTTCATTGGCAACTTTTAGGCCGGATAAGGCGGCGAGAAAATCTTGAATTTTTCGTTTACTATATGTAATATCTTCGTAGAGAATAGCACGATTTTCTGGATGATCAGGATCGAGTGGACGATGGCCAAGTGAATGAATACGACAAAAAAGTCGTTCGAGATCAGGAATTGTTTTCAATTTTTCTCGAATTTTCGTACATAATTCTGTTTGATCTCGTAGGATTTCGATAGCATTCGAACGTTCATTTATTTCATAGACATTGCACAATGGTGCCGAAAGCCATCGAGCCAAAAGACGTTTGCCAAAGTGTGTCGAACAACGATCGCATGTGTATAACAAAGAACCTTCTTTACCACCGCGACTATTTGAAAGAATCTCAAGATTGTACAATGTTGTCGCATCGAGAACCATATTTTGTTGTTTGACTGTTGTTCGTTCTTTTAATTCAACATTTTCATCAGATGGATGAAAAATCGAAAATTTTCTCATGGATAAAAGTTCTTTGTCAATCAAACAATGTTGTAAGAACCTGAATGAAATAGATGAATATCAATACAAAAGAAAGAACGTTGTTTATTCTACCAGATAATTCCACCTAATGCTCGTACTGCAAGTTGGAAATTCGAACGAACATGTAAACCTTGTTTATCACCTAGACAAAACAAAATTCGATAGAAAAATGGTTTTGTTTTTTTTTCAGAAATAAGTTTAACCTTCGTTAAAAATCTGTTCGAATGCATCGGGCCATTGAAGATTGCCTTGTTCATCTTTGAAATATGTATCATCACGAATGATATCTAATGTTTTGGTTGTTTCATATAATTCTTTATTCGGAATTAAATTTTCGATTTTTGCTTGTGTTAATGTTAAAACTTTTTTGGTTTTTTCGGAAACTTTATTTTTTTCACATAAAATCTAAAGAAAAAATCATTTCGAAAAGTATTCACAAATCATTTCGTTTACTTGTGCCGGCGGATATTGAGCAAGTAAAGTTTGTAAACGTGATAGATATCGATCATCTTCAAATTGACCCATCTAAATATTCATTTGAATCTATATTTTACTAATATAAATCCAGATATTCTCACATAAAATTGTGCAATAGTTGTGTCAACAAAGCATACACCAAATTCACATGGTGTGATTTTATTATCACTGATCGGCTAAATTGAAATGAAATGTTTATTTTTATCTTTTGGAAAAGAACATTTGCTATTCGAACGTACTAATTCAACAACACATAATAAATATGAACTTTCATGAAAAACATTGTCATTGTCCAATGTATTGAATGTTTTCGTGCCTGGCGTGGTTATTTGACAGATTTCTCGACGTACAGTTTTGTCGAATTTATTCTTTCGACCGGCTTCTTTACAAGAGAAATCAAATTTTATTAGAAAATACAAAGAATATCGACGAGTTTTTACGTTGTTCAAGACGTTGTTTCATCATATCAGGCGTTTCTGTTTGTTCGACTCGTGCGACTTTATAACCTTTGGTTACCAAAATATCAGCAAATTTGCTATAGGCTTTTTCCGGAAAGCCACAATGAGCTGTATCACCTGAAAATTTAGTTTTTCAAATACGCATAGATCAACATTTTCTCTTTTCTTGATTTTACCTTTCATCATCGTTAAATTTAATTCTGGCGCACAAATAATTGCATCCATATTATCTAAGATAATTCAAACAATTGCTTTAGAAATCTTCTTTTATTTTACATACAAAGTTCATAGAATTTGCCAACCTAAAGAATAAAATCGAAAGTCAACAAAACGAAGAAAAGCAAAGAATTTTACTTTGAAGAAAAGAATCGTATCAAAATAATCCGTTTTCAAAGTCCACCATTGTCGCATAGCCTAGCAAATAGAAATACAAAAAAGAAATCTCTCCACAAATAGTTTTCTTGGATGTAGTTACAGGCGTTAAATTATTAAGAAAATCATCAGGTACATATAGAGTACGTGGATCGTAATCTAAATCGTTGAAATCAAACGAAATCTATTTGTAGGAAATGATAGCATACTTGGATCGGTATGAAGACGACGATTTGAATCTCTGAAAATCGATACAAATAATTAAATTGTCTCTTTTTGCTTTTTATATAAAGAAATACGTACCGTCGTTTTCCATCTTTGAGAAATTCCAAAGAAAGATGAGTAAATGTATTATCATCAATAGCTTTGGCTGTTTTTTTCTCTTTAGTTAGGGTTTTTGTTCGACGTTTTGGCGTTTTAGTCTGCAGTTGATTATTTGAAAATATTTTCTTTTCCGTTTTTTTTCTCTTTCTCTCTCCTACTTGATCCTCTTCATCATCATATTCTTCGATTTCACTTTCGCCTTCGTCATCTTCACTTTCATCGGCTGAACCATTTTTGTACAATTCTTCTTCATCGTCGCTGTCTGCAGCTTTTTTCTTTCGTGATGCAGGTGTTGCTTTCTTTTTCGGTTCATTTTTCACTACTTTTTTACTTGCTGGTGTCACATCAATATCCATACGATCTAAACATATTCACAATTATTTAACACGATAAACGAAAATATAAGATTTTCAATATACCGTTTTCTACACCATTATCATCATCATCACTATCAAGAATAGCAATACGTTTACGAGCTTGACTCTAATGCAAATGCAGATTTTAATTATAGAAAGAAATGTATTTTGATGTAAGTTTTAGTACTTTGCTCACTTTTAATTGTGGTTCATCATCTTCATCATCAGATTCATTTCGTGCATTGAGTGTTCTTCGTTCTATTTCAAATATCAACGAATAAGATGAATTGAGAACATTTCATTTACTTTTATTTTTCGGTAATTCTTCGTGATCATCGTTTGTATTCGGTGATGATTTTTTTCGTTTTTCAGATTTTGGTGAATCAGCACTGTAAACATCACTCATATTGACTGATTTACGTGATGATGTTAGTTTCTCTTTCGGTGTTTGATTCTTTTTATTCGTGCCATTTTCTTCACGTTTAGGCGTCAATTTCGTTTGACGAACTGATTCATTATCTGTTGTTGTTGCAGCCAATTTTTTTGGCTCAATACGTTGAAAATAACTGAACAAATTCGACATTTTATTCTACAAGAAAATAATATAATGTTTTTTTTTTCTTAACCAATCATCATTTTCAATATTGCACAACTAGCATGTAAGATTTATCTGTCAAATTCGTCGTGGGATTCTTGAACATGTTTTCTCTCCTCGATTCAAATGATTAAAAGATTGAGAAATGCCTGTCCTCTTGTTTATTTATATACATAAAATAGAAATAGAGCGCCACACATCCACTTGATTTTTGTTTTCTAATCAAATAACATCAGAATAATAGTAGTTAACATCCAAGAACAAGAAAAACTGCGAGTTTTTTTTCAAAACCGCTAGGCAAGGAATGTATGTATAGCGCGTTTAGATTTATATATACGTAGAGAGAGAAAACACACATACAGACACACATAAATGAACATATTTTTGTTTTTGGATAGATCGGATTAAAAGAAGAAAAAAAAGAGAAAATGACCGGCGAAGAAGGATAATTCACTGTCAATCAATCTAACATTGGTCAACGCTAACCAACAAAAAAAAGAGGAAAGGTGTGTGAAAGTTCTGATATCGGTTCTTATGACATACAAAAAAGAAGAAGAAAAAAAACGAGAACATATATATATATATAATCGAATGAACTGAAAGAAGAAGAAGAAAAAACAGAATAATATAACAAATAACGGCGAAAGACTATCTGATGATGTTAATCTTCTAAGCAAATCCAAATCCCGAACATTCCCGAATGGCAATCAATAACATTTTACGTAGTTTATCGTAGCTTTCATAAGCTGGGAGATCCAATTGATTGAAACTAAAATTAAATATGAATATTTCAATATGAATAATCAAAAAACAAAAAAAAATCCACAAACTTACCAAGTATGTGCCGATGGTAGACGATCTGTTGAACGATCATCACGATGAATTTGAAATTTCTGTGCACCATTCATGCCTTCCAAATGTGCAAAACCTTGTAATGGTACTTTCGATGTACCTGTAACAAATTGTAAAAATTTAGCTAGATCTTCTTTATCAAATGAACGTAATGCACGCCAAAACCATTGAACCTAAATCGAATAGAAATATTTTAAAAAATTTTGCGAATTCCTATGTTTTCTTTTACTTGTAAAGAATTCGGTCGATATTTGTGATATTCTGTATTTGCTTTAAGATCTTCGATATCAATATCGGGTAGACCTGATATTAATAATTCTAATTCTTGTTCGTTAAAGATCGAAATTAAACTCTTGGGTATAATCGTATAGAAACCTTCTAAGAATGCATTGATCTGTTGTCGAATTGAACCAATCATTTTCTCTTGACAAACAAGTCGAACATATTCATGTTTATTTTCATTTGTGACAATGATTGTCGAACCATTCGGTATTAATTCGATAACTTTATTAACACCGAATTCACTTGCATCGAGTGAAAATGTTAAATCTAAACCTAATGCATGTATATCATTTTCTAATAGCATAACTAAATTCTTATAGAATTGTAAATCAACTGATTCCATATCGGTGTAACGTACAGGTACGCCAAGTATATGTTTATAAAATGAACGTGTAAAATAACAATCCATAAATTTATTATCAAATATAGCCTTAGCTATAATACGTCCGATAAATTTAAAGTATTGTGCATGATTTGGATTGCAATGTGACAACGGATTGGGCATGTATGTAACACGATCACCAGGATTAATCATAAATAGAGCGTAGTTTGGATCGAACATTGAACGTGCAATAATTGAATACCATTCACGTAGGAGACCGCCTGCATCTTGACCTTCTTCGCCATCGAAGACAATATAGAATCGATGTTTCCAATCTTCGGGCGAACGTCGATTTAATTCTCGATAGGAATCTTCGAACACATTTTGACGTCGAACATGAACAGCTCGATCTTCGCCACGAATGTGTTCTTTCAAACGATCGAGTTCATGTCGAAAATATTTTCGTTTAACATCGAAATCAAGTATCGATGTGTAATCAGTGAGAATATCGAATGGTCCTTCGCTCAAATGTTGTGTACTTTGACGAAGAATTTGATTCAAAACTGTACGATGTGTACGAGCGAATTCGACGAATTTTTGTGCATCGGGTGGTAATTCGTTGGTTGCAAGAGTTTGCGTACTATCCGTACGTAGAACAAGTGTTGCTGATGTTGTAGTATTACTTGTTGTTGATGGTGCTGCTGCTGCTGTTGCTGTTGAGCTGATAGATTCATCAGGTGCTGATGTTGTTGGTGCTGGACCTGGACCGAAACATTCTAAATGCGATAGAGCTTCACGTGTTTCTCGATCTTTTTTCTTTTTATTTTGTTTTTCATTTTCATTATCTAAATCGGCACCATGAACGAGAAAGAATGCTTCAACAGCTGGTTGAAGTACGAGAACAGCATGTGGATCAGGCAATTTCGCTAATAATAATAGACAATCACTTAATGAATCCCATAATTGATTGATATTTAATAGGTCACTTAATTTTGTTTGTTGATTCGGTAGAAATTGTCCGAGATCCATCGGTTCAGTTATTTGAGGAAATAATGGTGGTATTGTTTGTAGAACATCATTGATACGTGTTGTCATCGTTGTTGATAGTGGTGGTTCATGGAATGTTTCAATTAATGACTCAAGTTGTCGTATTAAACGATAGATATCTTGAATATCATTGACAGTTTCCGGTTGAGAGAACAATCGTTGACGTTGTTCGATTGTATTTGAATTGAGAACAGTTTGTAAACGTATACGCATTTGTTCTAAACGATTAACTAATTCATCAATCGGCGTAAGAACATCATTTTGTTGTTGTTGATTGGTGGTTGTATCAGTTGGAAAATGTGAACGTACGGTTTGTCGTAATGTATCAAGACGACGCATCAATGTATGAAGTTCACTTTCGAAATGTGTTTGAGCATCGAGTTGTTCTTTTTTCGCTGCATCACGTAATTGATCAATAACTTTAAGAATACGTAATAAAAATTGTTGATTCGCTGTTTTCGATGTTAACATAACCATGGCTGGTAATTGCAAGTCTTGTTGTTTGACATTCGGATCGGTATTCAACGATCCAATTGTATTCGAACGAACGGTTCGATATGGATCGAATAATTTAGCTGAATCATCGATTGGTGTATTCGATGCTTCGTCATCGTTGATACTTATCGATGTTGTTGTTCCAGATGCGAGTGATTTATTTTTATTTAAATAATCTTGAACTTCTAAATGTAATTGTCGTATTTCATCGCTGACATATTTGCCCAATAGACGAATACCATCGAGTAAATGATGTAAAACTTTGTCTCGTGTTGCTTGATTGATTTTAGAAATGTTTAGTAAAAATGTTGTTGCAGATTCGAGACCTTTTTCTGTACATGATTTCGATATTAAAGCTGTAATAACTAATTCCAAATGTGATCCAAGAACAACTTGATCATCGGATACAACTATTTTATTATTTGTATTGGCTGGTAATGTTTGGTTATTTTGTGGTTGTGGTTGTTGTTGTTGTTCTTCTTGCGGTGGTGGTGGTGGTGGTGGTAGTGTTGGTTGTTGAAGAGGATTTGGAGCGTTTGTTGATGGTTCGGTTGCCATTGGTGTTGATGCTGCTAATGGTAATGGTGAAATTTCCTTTTTCGTTACGATAAATATTTGAAAACTACTAGAAATCGATGAAAGTAATTTAAATAATTTATCCATTAATTGTGTATTTTTATTTAAAATTGGATGATCGAGCATGAGTAATAATGCTGCTAATGGTGACGATTCAAAATCAACTTCGTTGTTTGTAGTGTTCGTTGTATTAGGGTTTAAACTTAGTGTGAAACTTGTTCGTTGACTGTTTGTAGCATTTGGATTCGTAATGATAATTGATGAAACATTTTGTAATGGATTTGATGTTGAACGATTCGTACGATTATGAAATGATTGATCTAATTTGAGAAGTAATTCCCAAAATGAAAATTCACGAATAGTTGATGTTGATTTCGATGGTGTTGCAATTAATTGTTTATCAGGCGAATTTGCTTTTGTTGTTGGTTCGTTCGATGAGAGAATAGCAGCTGTGGGTGCTGGTTGCAATTGTATTTGATGATCAGGATGATTGCTTGGCAATGGAAGAAATTGTTCAGGAAATGCATTGGCTAAGATAATCAATGAATCGAGTACTTGTCGACAAACAATAGGACATGCTTGAGCATGAACAGAAATTTGCATAGAACCATGACGTTTCGTTTGACCGAGACGTAGAATTTTAAATACGTTCGTACGTGCACCGAAAGCGTTTTCAAAGTTAATTGTTAACCATGATGGATTGATATTTTTAATTTGTTGATTTTCATTGGCTGTTGGCGGAGTATTCGATGGTGTTTGTGATTGATTAGTTAAGCTCGAAAGTTTCAATACAAGTGTTGGTGCACCTGGTGTTGTTGTTGGACCATCGTATTCTGAACGGCCTGTACTTTTATTTATAATCGATAGTAATGCTCGAATAATCCAATGTCGTGTTTGTGCATGATTACATAGATTTCGTAGAAGTTTTTGAAGACGTGATATATTCAAACGTGGATCATCGATAAATAATAAAACAAGTAAACAACAAACAGATTCATAATCAAGTAATTGTCGACCACGTGTCGTCAATGCTGTTGAATTATTATTTAAATGATCTGCATTAGCACCTGTACGTACCGAATACCAATTACCAGTTTGTCGTTCAGCACGATTATTTCGTGCTTCTTGTAGAGCACGTAAATTATACATGCGTATAGGTCGTGTACTTTGATGTGCATTATTCAAAATATTCATCATATCATGATGACTTCGTACCATATGATCACGTGGATAGGGTTGTTCATTTTCAAGAGCTGCACGTAATGTTCGTGCTTCGTTGGCTATATCTTCAGGTAGGGCGCCAATTTGACTTTCATCCATATCGGCAAGAACTTGTTGACGTATGTGCGGTTGTAATGTTCGTAAGAATTCAGCTGGGCCACTATCCGGCAGATTGACACCATTCATGGCTGCCATTGTTGCAGCCGTACGACGACGTTCAGCTAATAATTCTTCACGAATTTCAGGTGGTAGAGCTGAAATAAATTCAGGATTGATTTCACCGAGCATTTCACCAATAGCTGCTTCAGTTGTTCCTTGACCTGCACCCAATGATAAACCTGATGCCGTGTTGGGATCTGTTGATTGTGGATTGAGATTAGCTGTTGGATTAGCAGCAGCATAGGCAGCTGCACGTTGTGCACGTCGTTGGCTCTCTTCGCGTTCGAAATTGCGTACTTGATCAGTTAAAATTTCTTGTCGCATTTCTTCAGGTAAAGCGGCTAAGAATGATGGATCGATTTCTAATGCTTTTGGCACACGGAATTCACGACCATCGATAACTAACGTAGTCCATTCAACTTCGGGTTCAACAGGTGGTCCCGTTGGAGCAGTCGTAGTAGCCGAAGCAGTTGCAGCTGCAGTATCATCAGTATTAGTCGTATCTGCTTCTGTAGCTGCTGCTGCTGCTGTTGTTGTTGTTGATTCTTCAGTAGTTGTTGGTGTTGTTTCTACATCGACTGTTGTCGTTGCAACTGTTGTGTCTTCTTGTTGTTGTTCTTCTTCAGTTGAAGTTTGTTTGGGTGGTGATGATTGATTGATTTCCATTGATGTTGTTGGTGATGTTGTCATTTGAGCAGGTGATAGACCACCGGTAGACATAGCTTCTGTAGGCATTGGACTTGTACCAGCATCGGCACCGGATATTGTTCCTGGTTGTGGTGCAATTTGTATCGGTTCATCGGTTGTTGAACGTTCTGCATTGTTGATAGTATCGGGAATGATTTCCGAAGCAGCTGATAATTGTGTTGAACGTTGTTGTTCAGGTGATGTCATTACAATATCATTGACATGTTGAGCATCATCAACATTTGATGTTGCTGTTGTAACTGGTTCAATTATACTTGTACTGTCTGTTTGCGGTTGATCAGTAACTGCTGTTGTTGTAGATGTTGTTGATGAAGCAGTATCAGTAGTTGTAGCTGTGGCGGCGGCAGCGGCTGCTGCTGCTGCTGCTGCTTGTGCACGTTCAGCTTCTTGTCGAGCTTTTTCTTCGGCTCGTTTCTTACGTTCTTCTTCATCTTTAGCTTTCTTAGCTAGAACAACTTGTAATTCTGCTGCATATTGTTTTTCTAATGGTTCAGTTATTTTCGCTTTCAATGCTAAGACAGTATCATGAACATAAGGTCCATCGAGAACAACACTTTCTTCCATCCAACGTGCTAATGGTGTACGTATCATATAGATTTTCGTTCCATCAATATTTTCATTTCCTTCATTGGCATGTGGTGCAATATCCATAAATATTTGATCTTGTAGAAATCGCCATGCATCTGGATCACCACCATTGCCAACAAGTATTCGAGTTGTTCCACCAATTAAATTACCATTATTTGCACCAGCAGGACCAGCCAATGGATCGACATCTAATTGATTGACATGTTGAAGATATTCAGCAAAACCACCCGGTGCTCCACGACCAAAAGCACTTGCACCACCCGGAATAAATAATGTTCGAGTCGTACCTAGAATATAGAACAGAATAGATTCAATTGAATTTTGTTGTCTTCATTGTTCAACATACGATTACGTTGTGCTTGTGTTATTTGTTGATGAGCTGCTAATGCAGCTGGTCCAGTTAAGATTGTTGTTGTTGGTGGATTTGGTTGACCGAATGCTAATGTTGATGCTGGATTGACTTGTGTTTGTGGAATATTTAGATTTAGTTGATTTGGTATTCCTGGTGCTGCTGCTGCTGCTGTTGTTGTTGTTGTTGTTGCACCTATTTGACGGAAACGTGAGAAAGCACCGGAACTTAATTGATTGTCCGCATGATGAACAAGTAATGGATGTAGAGCAGGAACACTCATTGGTGGTGGTGGAAGTGCTGGATCAACTGAAAACAAAAAATAAATCGAATCATTTTATTTTCAATTAATATCAACCTGTATCACCCATTCCATGAATTGGTGGAAAACCCGATGCACGGATTCGTACACCTTGAAGATTAGAGATTAAAATAGGATCAATATCGGTGGGTGACATAAGATTATTACGAATTTCTGAGAGAACTTCTTCATCAAATTCCATTTCATGTACATAATCAGCTATATCACCATCGTCATCTTCGAATTCTGTACTTTCATCTTCATCATCATCCTCATCATCTTCTTCGTCTTCATCTTGCCATGCGTTAGCTGCATCCATATCACTAAACACCGAGTCATGACAAATAAATATATATATATATATACATAATGATTTTCAAAAGGAATTCTTACTGTGCAACCATAGCTTCAATATCTTCTGCAGCTTCATCGTCTTCACCAAATTCATCTTCATCTTCATCATCATCTTGTTCTTCATCATCGTCTTCATCTTCATCGTCGTCGTCTTCTTCATCGTCATCTTCTCCTCGATTATTATTATTTGTTGTGTCATCCGTTGCATTATCACCTGTTTCATTTGTTTGTCGATTTTCATCGGCGAGATTTTCATCTGTTGATGGACTTGATGCTGTTTCAATTTGAATATCGATTGTTGGTCCATCTGTTTCATCTAATTCATCTCCTGTATGAGTTTCATCGGTATCTGTTTCCTCATCTAAATCGTCGTCATCATCATCATGATGATGATGATCATCATCGTCATCGTCATGATGTTCACTACCTAAATGTGGTCCTGCAAATATAATACAGAAAGTCACAAACATTGAATGAAAGTATTTCTCTCGAACATACTTGTTAAACGAACATCACCTTCTTCTTCACTGGTAATATCTTCATCATCGTCACTGTATCTATTTTAACGAAAAAGAGATGATAAAAACGGAATTAATATTCTTTTATTAAAATATTTACCGATGTTGTGGTCCTCGATCACCGGCAGTTTCCATGTCCATCTCTTCATCAGGACTTTCTGTTTCTTCTGCATCATCATCATCGTCGTCGTCATCGTCATCTTCACTTGTTGATGTTGAACTTGAACTCGTAGCTAATGGATCGAAATAGAAGAAAAATATACATTCAATTTTGGTTGATTACGAATCTCTTACCATTTTCATGTGCATCATCATCGTCATGATCATGTGCAACATCGAATTCAACATTAATTGTTCCAACATGTTCGTCATCATCATCTTCATCATCATCATCGCCTACCATACAAGTATCATCTCCTTCTTCACCATCATCGTCGTCATCGTCATCCGTTGAAAGTCGAGCTGTTCCTGGTATATATGCTTCAAATGTATCGACGTCTTGCGGTAAACCAGCTACTGGTTCCATATCTGTGGCATTCAATAGTTCTTCTTGACTGATACTTAATAGGACTTGATTTGCAGAATTAAGTGATGTATTGTTATTATTTGACGACGAAGCCGTTTCAGTATTATTTATTCCCGTTGTTGTATTATTTGTTGTTTGTTGTTGTTGTTGCTGTTGTTGTTGCTGTTGTTGATCGACAGGTCGTGTTAAATCTGTTGCTGTACTTGTTTGTTGTGCTTCGTTATTCGTGCCAACTTGTTCCTGATTCGCGACTGTCGAATCTGTAACTGTTGTTGACGATGTCGATGGAGCAACTGCTACATTGGCTACTGGTTGATGTCTTGATGCATGTGGTCGTGATGACGCTGCTCCATGCAATGGTGTTGCCGTACTATTGATTCTATTTGATAATGTATCCATTGGTTTGAGTATAGCATTAACTGTATCAGCTAGTTTTGGACTTGATAAATCAATGCTATGTATCATTTTGCCTAGATCATTGATGAGACCACGTTTATACATAATTTTAACCATATTATTAATAATTGATTGTTGCATTCGATGTTGTCCTCGTTGTGGTGCTGATGTATTCGGTGCTGGACATGATTCAATCATTGTATTAATAATATTTGCTAATGCTTGTAATCGTAAATGTTTTTCATCACATTCTGGTAGGACAAGTATTTTATTCAAAGACATTTTCACTTCATTGACTAAATTCATTTGTGATTCCAGACAATGATTACATGCTGCCATGGCAACAAGAAATAGACGACATAATGCTGGAATATCTTTATCGTATTCGATTTGTTGATTATTTGTTCCTGGTAGAAGATGATCTAAGATATAAGACAATGCTGAACAAGTTTGATTTTCTGATAATGTAAATGTTTTGCTTGAAACAAGTTTAGCAACATTTGCATATGAACGTATAAGTTCAGCTAAGATACGTAGAACAGTTGATTTTGATAATAAACGTTTGGGTGTAACATTATCTTCGTTTGTGAGAAGAAAATCAAGTAGATCAACTAATAAACGTTCGGCTAGTTCTCCGACAGGATCATTCGTTGTACAAGTTGTTGTTGTTGTCGTTCGATTTGAACGTGCTTGAGAGCTTTGATCTGTTGTTGTTGTTGTTGTTGCAGCTGGTGCAACTGTATTTGTTGATGTAACTGTTTGACTTGTTGCTGGTCGTGCTTGTAAAATAAATGGACCTAATGGTGTATTCGATTGTAGAGAATGATCATCATCTTTTGTAAATGGATTCGGAAATCGTCCAAGTGTACTTGCAATACGACCGGCCGGTGGTGGTAGTAATTGCACAACATTTGATGCAACATCTAAGAATACTTCGGGTGCACGTGTCATAGCTGGACCGAGTACACGTAGAATAACATTGAGTTCTTGTGAACCAGGACAACCAGGTTGAACACCAACTGATCCACCATGATTGCCAGTTAATGCTTGACGTATAGCTTTTTCCATAGCTAAACGTAGATTACTATCGTCTTCCATAATATGTCGAAAGATTAAAGTGATTAATGATGCACAACCTTGAAAGATTGATGCTTGTGTTAGATTTAAAATAGCTTGTATACCACCGGATTTAGCAAATTGTCGAGCATATTTATAATCACGTGTTAAACGTAAGATTAAACGTAATAGAGCATGAATAGCATCGGGATCAACAGGCATATTTATAAGATTAACACAATCACTTGTTAAAATCAATGCTGGTTCTTCTGATAACGATTCAATAATGACAATGGCATTGTCAGTCTGTGTTGATTGCTGTTGTTGTTGTTGTTGGTGTTCTGTATCCATAGATTCGACTTTTTTACTTTCAGTCGAGCTTACTGTAACTCCTCCTTGTCCATGTTGATGATCATCATCGTTATTATCATCATCGTCGTCGTCATCACTCGAATCAGCAACTGTTGCAAATGCGTTTCCTGATGCTGATGTTGGCGGTGGTGGTACATTCGTCGAACCATCTGCATTCACTTTCGGTTTCGAAAATGTTAACATAATCGGTCGTTTATTATGTGTATCTTCGTTAGTTTGTAACATCGTATGAAATTGTATTAGATAATTTCGTCGTTGAATAACAATTTTACATGTTGGCTCGCCATTTGCATAGGCATCATCGATTTGTTTGTTTTGTGCTGATGGATATGAATTCCATCGAACAGCACGTTCATCAAACCATTGCCAAACACGATTATGATCACGATAATTTTCATTTAGAATAGCTCGACGTTTCGATGCCAATGAAACTTTTTCATAGAGATCAATAAATATAAATGCTGGTGCTAACCATGTCGGTGTTTTCTTTTCATTGATTTCAACAAGAAAATCTGTTGTACGATGTATTAATGTACAAAAATATTGAATCAATGAAAATTTTTCAGCTATACGTGCACATGGAAATGGCTTTTCTTCGAATAATAATGACATCAACAATGTTCGACTGAATAGAACTGAATTTTGATGATCACTAAGAAAGAGAATTCGTGTTTGTTCATTTTGTTGATTTTCATTCAATAATTGTATCAAAGCTGTATAACTTGTTTTGATATCTTGAGCAATAATTTCAAGAAAACGATCACGCCATACGACACCATTTCGATGCATAGTTGTAACAACAAGTTCGCACATTTTATATACAGTATCAGGTAGAATATCAAGAATTTTCAACATAATTGAATCAGTAAAACGATCGACAGATTCTGTTGATAAGGGTTCGATTGTTGGTATTGGTTTTGATTGTTCGATTAATGTTTGATTAGCTGAATCCGTATTCGAACTTAATAATGAAGATGTATTTAAATTACTATTATCACGTGATAGAGCTGCTAATGCTGCAACTGGATTTGCAAGTGAAGCTTCATCAATATCTTGTCCCAATGATAGAAGTACTGCACGCGCCATATCAGGATCCATATCGGCAAAATTATTTTGCATAATTCCTGCTGCTGCTGTTGTTGATGACGATGATGATGTTTGTGCTGGTGGTATTGCTGCTCCTGTTGTTGTTATTACTGTTTGTGCATGATTGACACAATAATCAACAGCTAATTCAAGATTATTATTTGTTTGTAATAAACCTTCAATCGCATGTTCACGTGAGAAACCCATTGATGTTAATGCTTCAATTAGATTGTCATTTAATTGTGTCGATCCTAAAGCTGATGTACCCGGAAGATCTTGATCATGTGCTCGTGAACTTAATAGTGGATTTTGTGGTTGTGAAGTTTGATGAGGATCATTGATTAATAATGTTGATGGACCTGTCGATGATAAACTTGGTGGTTGTTGCTGTTGCTGTTGCTGTTGTTGTTGGAGTTGTTGTTCTTCTTCTTGAAATTTCTTTTGTATTTGTGATTCACCACGTAGAATATGACAAAATATCGAAAGAATACTATCAATAATTTTTGTTGCATGTTCTTTTAATAAATATGGTTTATCCCAAAGAACTGAACATGAACTTGTTAATATATGAAACGCTGATTTATGTGTTAATGCAAGATAATTTAATGGATTGAATGGAACATAATAAGTTCGTTCGGGTTGAGATTTTTTCGGTATTGAATGTGGAGATTCAAGTATTGATTTCACATTAACTAAACGAAGAATAAGCATTAATGCTGAATTAAGAAATTCAGTTGGTGATGCATCATGATTATTATTTAATTGTGGATCATCATTGATAGTTGTTGATGATGATGGTGACGCTGTTGTTGTTGGATTGATTGTTGTTGATGATTGTCGATTAATTAAATCTAATGTCCATTCGAGTGCTGAAAAGAGAGCATCTTGAGCTTTTAATGATTCAAATTGTTGTAACATTAACATATATGGACGACGACGTTCATCGAATAACATCGGTGTTGCAAAGCCAATTGTACAAACGAAAAATGTCAAACGAAATTTTTCAATTTGTTGTTCAGTTAAATTTGCATTTGCTGTTAAATTAAATGAAAAACCATCACGTAAAACTTCAGTTAATGTCGATGCAACTAATTGCGCTGCAGCCGTTGGTATATAAATCAATGGTTGTTGATTGAAACGTCTTGCATGTCTCATTTGTGATGTTGAACATTGTCGTACCAATAAATTATAAAGTTCACCTAGAGCTCGTCCAAGTTTTGATGTCACACATAGCAATGGTTTGATTGTTTTAATACGTTGTTGAATATTTGATGATAATTTCAATTTCAATTTCGTAAAATCACTTGTATCCATTGACATGATTTCATCAATATCAAATGTACGTGTTACTTCATTGGTTGTTAAATCATTTAATTGTGTTGAAACATTGTGCAATGGTGATATCGTATTATTGAGTTCATTAATCAAAGGAAATAATTTTAATAGATCATTTTTATTGAATTGTTGTTGTTCATTGAAATTTGTTTCTGATGAACATAAAGATAATAAGATTGAACTCTCCCAAATCAATGTTAAACATAATTTATTGAGATTTTTAAGTACACGTATGCCGGTTTCTGTACCCCAGAAACTAATTAAAATACTTCGAACATCATTTTGTGTGATTTTACATAATGATATTAATAATGAAATATGTGAATGAACAACAGATAGTTGATGAAGCATTGGCGTCAATGTTGATTGATTAATTGCATCAATAGGATCGATAGATGTTGGCGTTGTTGTTGATGAAACAGCTTGAGCTAATTCTTCGACTAGTAACGAACCATCATACGTACGATTTGAATAGAATGTTGTTAATGATGTTAAAATTTGATCGAGATTAGTTATAACCATTTCGATTAATTTATTATCTTTAACTAACAAAGTTAATGTTGATTTACATAATGTTGCAACACATTGACAAGCTTGACTTGATGGAAAATCGATGGGTAAATTTTTCATTTGTAAAATATCTAATAATGGTTTTAAACCACCTAGTTTAACAAATTCATTACCATGATCATCGGTTGTATTATTACTAATAACACCTTCAACGAAACGCATAATATTTGTTATATAATCAAGTAACGGAACAGCAATAGGAATGTTTTCATCTTCCGATTGATTTTCATTTAATGATTGATTTAATATAATTGGAATATTTGTTGTTGAATCGAGTGTTGTGCTTTCTGTAACGGCAGTAGCAGCGAGTCCTGCTGCTGCTGTTGTTGTTGCTGTGGTTGTTGTAGTTGTTGTATTTGCTTGTTGTGATTGAGATTGTGTTGTTGAACGATTAGCTAACGGTGCTTCATCGTTTGTAGCTTCATCATCATCATATTCATCATCCGATGAATTTCGATCGTTTCCTGCTTGATTTGCATTAGCTGGATTAGCTGCACGTGCTGATCGATGTTGTGTACGTATCGTATCTGTTAATTTATTGGTTGTTGTTGTCGACGATGATGAATGTGGTTTTTGACAGCAATATTTCGGATTATTGCCAAGCTCAACCAATTGTTCGAGTAGGACAATAATTGCTTTCATTGCTTCCGTTCGTAGACTAACTTGGTGTCTCATTAATTCATCGACAGCATTGCCTAGACTCGATGCTGTACCGTAGAGTGTGTCTGTTCCACGTCGTCGTCTCATTGCTGGTAAATATTCGGGTGATAAGAGAACGCGAAATAGTTTCTCGAATGGTTTATATTCCATGAAATTTTCGAGACCACGTGTATTTAAACAAAGTGCACTGAAAATATTCGGCAACGATGCTAAGACATCTCGTGCCGCTGGCACATCTTTCTTCAATAGAGCATGCATGAGAACATCAGTTAGACCATTATCTTGCAGTGAAGATAATTGTGATGGTTCTTGAAAGATAAACGATGTGACAACATCGGTAGCGAGATGAAATAACGATGGACCATAGTATTCTGCATTGCTGATTATATGTTTAAGTGAATTCGGCAATGAACCATCCATAATATGACGCGTACTATCGACCATAGATGTTTCTGTGAAAGCTTTTTTTAAATAATTTAATATTGATTTTAATAGAGCAGCACGTTGATGATAACATGAGAGACCGGGTATTGGACTTGATGGAATCATTTCATGATGTTCATCAAAATATTCACTTGTGTCCATGTCTTTTGACTGATGAATTGTTGATGGTTGTGTTGTTAATGATGGATGTTCACCTGATATATCCGATTGAGCACTTGGTGATAATGGTGGATGTGTATCGAGATTAGCTGATGGTGTACTTAGATGACGTTTTTGAACACGAATTATATATGGTTGTTCTTTTCGACATTGTGTTATTTCATGCTAAACAACGGATAGAAGAAAAAAAAGGTTTGTTTTTAAAAGAATTTTCTTTTGTATTGGAGAGGAAAAAAGCCTGTTCAACAAGGTGGTAATGCTATTTATATATGTGAAATACAAATTGCGACCGTTCTTGTTAGATATGTGTTTTTTTTTCTTGCTCGCATTTTGACACTTCTAATCACAAAAATTTTCATAGAAATGCTTCGATAGGAGCTTGAACACCGGACCCTCAACTTGCCTATTGACTAGAACAAATCAACTAAAATCAACCTACTTCTAAACGATTTATAAACGCTTGTAAACCATTGTTTGTTTGAAACGATGTTATATCTAATGTTGTTATTAAATCAATTACACGCACAGCTCGAGTAACAAACTTTTAGAAAAAAAAATCAATTCAATTTAAAAAAAAACAATTCGATTTTCTTTTGCTTCTCTTTTACCATAATAAAATCCTGAGATTCATCATAGTAATTAACGACTTTAATCAACGATTGCATGATTCCACAGTTAACCAACGCATCACCACCTGTTTCATAGGATGCTAAATGATAGAGAAATGAAAATAATGCAGTCGATAATGATTGCGGAAATCGTTCATTGCTATCGTCTGTAAAAAAAAAAGAAAAAGAAACGATTTGTTATTTAAGATTTTATTCCGAAAGAAAATCAATTTACCAGTTAATTTATCAATACATTGACGAACAAGTGCTGGGAGAAATCCATGATAGGAATTCGCTTGTGTTGCTTGAATTATTTCTTGTAAACGTGATGGATGTCTAAATCGAAAATCGAACGGACTCATAGTTTTCATATTCGTGTCTCGTCTTACTTTGTTGTTCGTTCGAGATGAATTATTGATGTTAAAGTTTTTAAAGCTGATGCTTTTATATCCTAGACAATGGAACAAAAGACAACAACATTTCAGTGTTGGATTTCATCTATTCATCACACGTACTGTTAATGTTGAATCACGAACGTTTAAGACTTCTACAAGTTCTTCGATTAAACCATCGTATAAGACGTTATTTGCTTCTTGTATAGCTGATGAATAGACAAGAATCGACAAAGCTTGTAAACGTGCTTGAATACATAATAAACGTTGTTCAAACGATGGAAATGCATATGCTAATCGAAGATGAGTAAATAGTTTTATTTGTAAATCTTCAGGTAGTCCGTGTTCAGCAAGAACTTTTTCCATGACAGCACCAGCATTTGGACCAGCTAGATGAACATTTGGAATATCGATTTGTTTAGAAATTTGCTTCGAAAAAAAAAGCCAAGATTAGTAAAACGAAATAAAATTTAAAATTTTTACCACTGTTGGACCATTTGTTGATGTTGAATCAGATGGGACGGTATATGTAAAATGAAGATTCGTTGCATGTTCAGGAAAATCCTATACAAATAACGAAAAAAAACAACAACAATCGATTTCTTCTGAATACAAATTTCAATTTCTTACTGATGGATTCCGGACACTACAGCATCTTGCTAAATCAAATCCATTCTCTCGTCCACCCCAAGTCTAAACACAAAATCACATATTCATCATTTTTGCACTTTATTTCTCCTCGATCATACTTCTGCTAAATATATTAGTCGGCCAATAAGTGCTTGTTTTCTATCATGTTGAATTCTTGTTATAAAATTCGAACGTTTACTGAACACATAGAGTAATGAAAGAACACCAAGTACAATATGTACATCCGATGATTGTAATAACATAATTAAATATTCAATTGAATTATATAAATGACGAGAATACGAATGCTCAATCAATAATGCAGTAAAATGTAGTATATCAAGTACTAAAGTTTTCAACTAAAATTTGAAAATTCAAAAAATAAATCAATCTTCTTCAGAAACAAATCAATCCTACCTCTACATTTTCTGTTTTATCACAATTAAGCATCCATGTTCCAGTTTTTATACAAGCTTCTTCTAGGATTGAATCGAATAGATCTAATGCATCAATCCAATGATATAGTTCACACTAGTAAATAGAACATTATAATGAAAATTAATCAAAAAGAACGAAGAAAAAAACCAAAAAGATAAGAAAAAAAAACAGAATAATTGCATAATGAAATGAAAGACTGGGTATTTTTTTAGTGTTTAACAAATTTTAACCTTAATAAACTAGATAAATTGGAGAAAATGGAAAATTCTCAAATTGAAAAAGAAGAAAAACAAGACAGTTACCTTTCCAATGTGCCAAACAGTGATTGGTTTTAATAGATCATGAAGTTCATTTCGATCACAACTTTTTAATTTATCAATAAATAATTTACAATCAGCCGGCTAGAAAAAAAAATAAAATAAATAAACGAATATTTCAAAAGATTTTCGTCGTTGAATTATCCTACTGGTTCCGGCAGATATTTTTTCAATTTCGATCGATCGATTTTCATATTTACTAACAAAGATAAATAACAAAAATCATCTAGAAGAAGAAAAAAAATTCTATGTCTTTGAAAAATGAAGAAAGAAAATAATGTCCTCCGTAATTTCACATGGATATATTATAAAATATACGTCTCTGTCTCTGCCGACGAAAAAGAGAAAAGCGAAGAAGAACAAGAACAAACGACATAACTAACTATGATTCAGATGTACTATACGATTAGATTGAAATCAAACAGTATGCAACATTATCCACTGAATATCTTCGATAGTCTATAAACATAAAAAAGCCCGTTTCAGTTTTTTGCCAATAATATTTTGAAAAAAAATTCTTGTTTTTTCTCCGTTTTTATATTTTGTTTATTATTTTACATAAAACACCATCTATCTACACACATATACATTACTGATGGCTGAATAGAGTTTCTCGTTGAATCTAAATGGTCGATTGAATGACGTGAGTTAAACTATGGATTAAAACGAAACGAAGAACGCGGTTTTTCTTGAGACTATATCAATTGATTTCCGAGTTTTTAATGATGTTAAATCAGCCAATCATTGAAACATTTTTTTTCGATCAATCGAATATTATGTTTTTTGTTCTTTGTACATAAAATATAAAAATCTCAAGAGGAAAAAAAGAAGGAAAAAGAAAGAATTTTTTGTGCTCCTATTCGTTTTTCGTCTCGAAATAAAACTACAAAAAAAAAAGAAGAAGAAAAATTATGGTTATGTTTGTGTGTACGAGCCATTGCTTTTATCTGACTGATTGGGAAGAAAATGAAATCAATTGATCATTTGTTTTCGTAAGAGGGAAAAACTCGAATGAATCATTTGTTACTAATAATTATTTAATCGAAAATAAAACTTCGATCTGTACGCATGACTTTTCTTTTTCTCATTTATTTAATTGTTTACAGAACATGATCAATTCTGTTTTTTTTCTCTAGATTAAATAAAAATTCGACTAGTTGAAAGATGAAACATATTGCTGAGCAGGACTTTTTTTTTACTCAAACAAATACACTAAAATACTTGCATAAGTAATTTAATCCGTTCACCTTTTAACATAGACATCAAATGTATTTCTTCTTTTCTCTCTCTCTCTCTTTCTCTCTTTTGTGCATAAACGTTTAGACAAACAGACATATCCGGCTTGTTTCAGTTGGAATGTTCGATTTTTTTTTCTTTCTTTCCTCTCGTTTTCTTTCCTGTTGTCAACGAACACAATTGGCTATCATTTATAGTTCAATACATACACATACATACATATACGTATATACATAAAATGATTCATTTGCATTTCTTTTCTATCCCTATCTCGCTCGCTCGTTTTCGTTCATTGTTTATCGAATGTTGTTTTTATGTATTTAGAGAATTTCTCAATATATAGTTTAATAAGAAAATTAACAATGATTAATTGAGAAAAGTAATGTCAACGGAATATTTAATAACTGAACAACAAAATTGTTCAACAACCAACGATCGTAATGAAACAATTTCAACTCCGACGAAAGAACAAACGGCTGAAACGTAAATTGCAATCGATCAATATTTATTCATTTTCATTTTCATTTTTTTTTCTTCATTTCAAGTCATACGAAAGAACTTCTCGATGAAGCATTGGATAGTGTCAAAAATGTTCTAATGCAAACATTTAAAAAAAACTTAGAATCCGGTGGTGATTTAAAGTAAACGAAAAAATGAGTTTTTCATTTTGTTATTGAATTTCTTTTTGTTGCCTAATCTAGTGCGTTAAAGAATACATTAGGATCTGATGAAGTCGCTGAAGTCTTTCTCGCCAAATTAAAACAATCACTCAAACGTGACACTGAGAATGAATTTAAAACTCAAGAGTAACGCGATTGATTTTTATTTTCAAGAAAGCACTTCTCTGTTTAAACTTAGAGTTCACCCAGAAGCAGATACACCTTCGGTATCTTCATCGAATACACTAATGTCACCTGTAATGAACGTTATTTCATCTCCATCATCATCACCATCGTTACCGCCAATGTCATCGATGTTAAATCGAACAATTTCACCGATTCCATCATCACCACAATCACAAGCAAATAATAATAAAAGGAAATCATCGACACCATCAACGAATATCAATCGTTTCGATGGAACATCCGAAGAAGAACTAAGTAAACGTGTTCTTTCGGATATACTTCAGCCAAATCTTGATATTGTTTTTGTATGTTGAAAATTCGAATTGAAAAATTATCGAATAATTCTGTTGTTTAGGTTGGTGTTAATCCAAGTCTCTATGCAGTTCATAAGGGTCATCATTATGGTGGACCTGGCAATCATTTTTGGAAATTATTACATATGTCTGGTTTAATTCCAGTCGTATTGAATGCCAATGATGATTTTCGTATGCCACAGTATGGAATTGGATTTACGAATATTGTACAAAGACCATCAAAAGCTGGATCAGATATTACAAAGTTCGCTTTTCTATTCAATAGAAATAGTTTAAAAAAATTTGAATCGATTTTTCTATAGAGATGAAATAACAGCTGGTGCTGAAGTTCTAGCACAAAAGATTAAAATGTACAGACCGAAAATCGTTGCATTTAATGGACGAGGTTCGATAAAATCTTCTTCTTCTTTTCTTTCTAAATAAAATTCAATCTCTTCATTGATTTTTAGGTATCTATGAAGTATATGCTGGTAACAAACATTTTCATTATGGAAAACAACCGGAACTATTTCCTGGAACTGATACTGTAAAGTCACACAATTTGTTTCTTTTTACATGTTCTTCTTATTATTATTATTATTTAGCATGTATTCGTCATGCCATCATCGAGTGCACGTTGTTCTCAATTACCACGTGCTGAAGATAAACTTCCATTTTATGTCGGTTTAAGAAAACTACGTGATTTTGTTAATGGTACATTACATTCACTAAATGAAGCTGAAATAACATTTCCTGATATTAAAATCAAAGATACCGATGATGTTCTACAAAAAACAATTATTCGTATAAGTAATAAACCATTTTCCGAATTATCATCAGAAACATTGAAAACATTCGGTGATAAAATACCGTCGACACAAATGATTTCAAAACATGTGCGTTCATCGCCATCGCCAACACCTTCATCAACCAATCTTGTTTTTAATACGGATGCTATTACAACGCAGACAATGTCGATTTTACATAATACAAATTCACAACATAATGGAAATTTATTTTCCTACGAACAACAACAACAGCAGCAGCCGCAACGTGTTTATTTGCAAACCAATGGAACTTATACGCCATCGCCAACGATTGTTAATCAACAACCTGTAGTAAAAAATGGTTTTCTTTCGTCGAAAAATTCGTTTATGGACGATTCAACATCAAGTACGAATGCTGCCGTACTTGCTGCATTAGCTAATGGAGGTTTTAATTCATCTTCATCGTCAATATCATCATCAACAACAACAACAACAAACATATCGCAATATCCTCAAACTCAAACAGTTTCCTATTCAATTCCATCTACGTCGAATAATACCTTTCATTCAACTATCAATTCTCGTCTATCATCAACTTCGACACCATCTTTTGTTATTCATCATCAACCAGCACAACAAACGTCTTCCGTTCTCCCTCGTCCAGTTATGATTGTTAATACCACTGAATCATTACCATCTATCGATACAATTCTAAATTCTTCATCGCCACAAACTATACGAACTCAACAAATAGCTCCTAAAGAATTAGTATCTAGTCAATCGAAACCAACATTTATCGTCGTACCATCGACAATAAAACCTATAACATCTACGTCTACACTTCCTCCATCAACACCCACAGCATCGTCATCATCGGCTATTCTACTTCCTAAAACATCGAATTCCATATCGAACGAAAAACGTTCGCTGAATACGATTGATGATTGTTCGTACGTTCGTTATGAACGGCAATTGTCGTCAACGAATAATGCCGAACAATTTCGTTTTTCGTTTGTTATCGATGAACAATCACCATTATTACATAAACGTTTACGATATGTATCAATCAATGATTTATAGAATGATTTTTCTTTTTCGCTATGTGCATTAGTTTTCCTTTCTTTTTTTTCTTCTGCAAAATCAAAATCCATCCGTCATTCGATCTTTCGTTTTTTTTTAGTTTGTAGACACAAGACAAACAAATCATTTTGATCTTTGTCTTGATTGTTAATCGAATCTCTTTGTACTTTCATTCTCATTAGCAAAATCAAAAGCTACAACAACAACAGCAAAATCATTCTTTCGATGATTTTCTGTTGTTCTTTTCGAAGTTTTGTATAAATATTCTTATTTTCTTTAAATACATATGCTTCTTTTGAGAGAAATATAATATAAAACATTCTTAAAGAAAACGTCTGTATAGAAAATCTGATCGTTACTACTTTTCACTTGCTTCCTTTTTGTTCCTCTGATTTATACATATATATATATATACATTTCGGCGTATTTTGTGCTCGGTGTTCGCGTTTTTTTTCCTACTCTTACTGATGAAAAAGAATAAAATTTTCTCTCTTAAATGTTTCGATCTCGGACAAACAGAAAAATAAAGAAATTTTTTTTGTCTTTCTCTTTGTTTTTTTTTTATTAATTAGATAGAAATCCAATGAATATAACAAATCAACAACCGGTTAGGTACACATTTTATCCGATTCAACCATCGATAATCGTCAATTCGAATTCGACACAACAACAGCAACCGCTAATTCGTTCTATCAAAATCGTTCGACCAAATCAAAATGCTGAACAAAAAACACAATATCTCGAACGAATTCTTCGCTTAGCACAGCAACAACAACAAAAATTTGTTAATCAGTCAGCAGCATTTGATCGACTTCGTTTTGCTGATCAATCAAATGTAACAACAGTAGTGACTCAGGCAGAAAAACCTGCTGATAATACCAATCAAGTTGATTCTGATGACGTATGTACTATCTGTTTATTTACTCACTCATTCACTCTTATTAACTTTTGATTATCTAGGATATTATTATCGAGTCAGTTATACCGAAAAGCTCCAATTTGCAATCATGGTCTGGATTTTTAATTGATAATTGTGATGAAGCAAAATCACCTTTAGTCTCTCCCTCAAAACTTACTCTCCCGAAACTTTCACCGACAATCGCTACTTCGGTAGACGAAAATAAAGACGACAGTCAACCAACACAAAACTCGATGTTAATCGATGAACTCAATACAGCTCGTATCGAACAGAAAGAAGTCTTAAAACATCGAACAAAACTTCGAAAAAGATTACAACAAAGAAGTTCATCAGTTCGTAGTCAAATTACAGTTGAACAAATCGCACCATCCGATTTGATAACAAATAGTAACGAACCATTATCTCAACTAATCGATATGGTTGAAAAAATACCAACAAATGATGCAGATAAACGCGTTCAGATAAATTTATTCTTGGAAAAAATTAAAGAACAACAAGTGCAATTGAAAAAACTAAGTCAATATGTTTCATCGATGTTAGATGATAATTATACGGATCAGTGTCAAAATATATTAACAAATTTTGTTAATCAACCATTGACATCTGGCTGTTGGTTATGTTCAGGAAAAACTTACACTGAAGTTGCTATTCAATGTAATTCTCTTGATGAATAATAGTAATATTTTTTATATTAATCTCAATTAGTTATCATTGTAAAAAGAAATCATCTTAGATTAGATTTGTTTTTCATACAGTCGTATATTATTAATAAAATATCTTTTTCTTTTCGGCTATGTATTTTAATATTCGTTCTTTAAAGATTATTTTGCATTCATTGCATCAGCCAGGTACTCTTGTTACCACTTACGACATCTATAGTTCTAAATCGAAATGAACTTTGTTCATTTAAATACTGTTATTAATATTTCCAAATATTATTTCTTCGATGTAAATATCATCATTGAACATACTACGATTGTTGATCAATGTATTGGTTAAAGATTAGTTGTGTGAGGTGTGAGGAATATAGACGAATTACTATTGGTAGAATACGATCAATTCCAATTTCAAGTTGCAGTAGATTTTTGACTTAACCTCTCATCATATATTTGACCGATAAAATACTTGTGTATAGAAAAACCATTGATTTTGTCTGTATTCAATTATTAAAAGCACATCATGTCTGCAATGGAAACTACTGGCAGTTCTGTTCCTCATGATGCGTCTGCTTCATCATCATCATCATCATCATCATCATCGTTCAGTTGTACATTTCTTGGTTCATTATCATCACCTCGTGGTCGTGATATTCTTTCTCAATTATGTTTACAGATCGCTCAAAAATCCAACTTACGACATCATTTTGTCGAACGAAAAGACATGGACAAGATGACACGAGAATATTTTACTAAGACAGAAAAAAAACTACACAATCAATTGAATACAATTCAAGTATTGGAAAATATTGCTGAACAATCGAAACCATTTGAAATGAAAGTTTTCTATGTTCGTGATCAACTCGAACGTGTATCAAACGAACAGAGACTCGATGATGATCTATCATATGAAATAATAACTATCTCAGGTCCACAATTAATCGATTTTCTACTTGGAACATGTTCAGGTCTATTTCGTACATCTGCTCGATCTCGAGTCGGTCCTGAAATTCTTGGCAATTCACTTAAACGTCGTCGTCTCGGCACTGATCCATTGCTATCCACAAAAATCAGTCAAATTCAATATCGTGCACCAGTCAACTACTACAAAGTCTGGCGTATGATGCATCGTCGTCGATTAGGCAAAATTCAACAACGTACCAAATATCAACAAGCACGTCCTGGTATTATACTAACCAAACATCAAAGTCCAATTGTTTGCCTACGTATGTATCGTGGCATACTCTATTCATGTTCATTGAATGGACAAGTACGATTCTATCAAACACAAACATTAACTGAACATCCACGACATCAACCGATATTTGCACCTAATGGTTGCGCACAAACATTACAAGTTGCACATTGCAAACGATTCGGTGGTACGATTGTGTGTGTTGCTGGGTTCGATCCAACAGTTCGACTCTATCGAGATCATCCGTTGCATGAGTCGAAAGGTGAAATCATGCTGGCTGCAACCGTTCATTGTACAGCTGTGAAATTTCATATTCTCATGGTTGGATTAGGTTCAGGAGAAGTTGCATTTATTTCATTGAAAAAAGTAAATTCTCAGTTCGGATTGATTTCACGTTGTTCTGTGTTTTTCTCTCTCTCGTGAAGATGTGCGTTATTCATACGATTAAATGTTCGCCTTATGTTGTCTCAGCTGTTGCTGCAACACGTGATCCCGATGGTCGTCATCTTTTAATTGCATCATCATTCGATGGATCGATCGTTGTCATTTCTTTACTCAATGAACAACGACGTTTATTATTAACCGGTCACACCAAATCTCCTCGACAATTAATCGTCGATTCGACGAATCATTATCTCTACAGTTGTTCAGCAGATAAGAAAATCATTGTTCATAATTTTCTCAATGGTACAATTCAATATGAATATAAACAATTCGAAAAAGCTGTAACTAATATAGCTATGAATCAACAGCAACATCTCCTAATTGCATCATCACTGGATGGTCTTATTAAAATATTTCATACACAAACACATGAACTTATTCAACAATTATCGACAACAACAAGTCAATCGATTATATCGATGATCTATAAAAATAATCTTGTTCGTAGTTTTTTTTTCTTTGAAATTTTCTTCTCTTGAGTTGAGTTTTATATTCATTGAATTTAAGGTCTATTGCGGTATGGAAAGTGGAACAATTGAAGTATTGCAATGTGACATTAACGAAGTGTACCGATGTGAAGTTCGTTGTCAAATTTACACTTTTACATTTTCTTAATTTTCTCTTGTCAACTTGTTAGTACGCATCCTGTCGACAACCTTTTTCACGTCGTGAAGATGTCTTCATTCATGCTCGTCTCTTTCACGTGCAACATTCATCAACTGTATGCATATTTTATTTTATCTATTGATATCATTTATTTATTTTAGATTCAACGATGTCTATGGAAACAATGTATGAAATGGATACCATTGAAGAAATTCGGTGATCATCTTAAAGCGCATACTGATAATCTCATCTTAGAAACGAAACAAGAAGCATCTACAACGGCGATGACAACGAACTCGTTTGGAGTATCATCTGACTCGTCGTCGATAACCAATTACAGTACGAAAACTCTTGTTATATAAATTTCTGTTTTCTGTTTTTTGTTTTGTTTGTGTTGTTTGTTAAATGTAAATATATAATATGTGTAAAAGTGTTTTGTATTTAAAAGGAAAAAAAAACAAAGACTTTAGAAATGATGAATATGTTCGAGATTTATTTGCGAAACAAAAAAAAATGAAATAAACTCAACCTTTCAACGTATGCCCTTCTTTTTGTCACATTTTTTTCAACAGACTGAATCATTGTTTACCATAATTGTGTACTCAATCCAGGTGTTCTTTGAGTTAGAATCTACATAAAATAAGAACAAAAGAGAAAATCGTGACAAGTATGACATATTTAGGTGTGTGTAGGAGAAGAACTGCGAAAAATTACTTTTCTTTTTGAAGCCAAGATTATCAGTTTTCTTTTGTTTCTTATTTACTTTTGTCATCTCAAATCTGAATCATTGAATCGGTATTTACTTTTTTCTCTCTCGTTCTGTAATTTGTTTTTTCGTTGTTGTTATTATTGTTGCATTATAAAAGCGAGTGGTTAATATTGATTCATACGTATGGCATTATTGACAGCGATGCATCAACGAGAATCTTCGTTTAACGTTTATTCAAATGAACAAACTATGAAATCAACAAGTAAATTCGATTGTTCGATTCATAATTGTTCATGTCAACGAACGAAAATCGGCTTGATTCTATATCCGAAAGATATTGAAATGAAAAATATTATTCTTCTTGTTTGTGAACAATGTTATCATTATAAATGTGAAAATGGTTCGGCACATGATGAATTAGAAAAATGGTATTTTAATATTTATAAAGATTCGATTTCGTTTGGTTTAAAATCAAAATTTATACAAAATGAAGATAAAACCTATCAGTTTGATTATAATTCAGTAACAAATACGAAGGATTTATTTGAGTTAAACGAACGAATTTTAGATAACTATGACAAAGATATTATTCAACGAACAATCGAGAAGAAATCACGAAGATGATTATTACGATTTCGATTTATGAAAAAAATAAATAAATGATTTGTATATGAATTGTATTTTTGATTTTTTCGTTGGATTCAAACCTAATGAACCAAGTAAACCTCGTGTAAATATATTTGTTGCTGTCCGGCCAATTTCTTTCGACGTAGCACTATTGAGTACTTTTTCAAATGTTGTCGATTGACGAGTATTTGTCCGAGTGCGTCGTTTTTTTACCGATTTTGTACTCGGATTGTGTGCGTACATTTCATTCGTTTCACCTTTCCTCTGTTGCTTCGAAGATCCTTTCTTTTCTTCACTCGATAATCGCATCGTTTCTACGCGTCGCAAAAGTATTTCATATGCGCTCTCTCGATCGATTGTTTGCATATATTTGTTTACTAATCGTGATCGAGCTATTAAAGAATCGATTTCTTGAGAATTTAAAATATTCATACGCGATCGAGGTGTGCACATCATACAAACTGCTCTAGAAGAGTTCGAATCGTTTCAATTTTTATTAAATAATACATACATACAACATTGTTGGCTGTCCTTGTTCATTAAGTAAAGTAACTAATGCTTCTCCAATACTCATATTTGTTAACAATTGATCGACAGAATAATAATCGCTCGACGGAAAATTTTCTGACATTTTCTTAATATTTTTTCGATCTTTACTAGTTGATGCTCGTAAAGCATGTTGAATTTTGAGTCCAAGTTGAGCTACGATTGCCGATGGAATATCCATGGAATTTTGTGTACAAAAAACTATGCCAACACCTTTCGATCGAATTAGTTTAATTACGGTTTCGATTTGTTGTAGAAGTGTGCCAATCGATTGTTGAAAAAGAAGATGAGCTTCATCAATAAACATAATTAATTTCGGTTTATCAACATCACCAATTTCTGGCATGAATGTATATAATTTACTTAATAAACTTAACATAAATGTAGAAAATAATTTCGTTTTTTCTTGAATATCAATAACACGAATAATATTAATTGTTGCTTGACCTGTTGATGAATCTGTACGCATGAGATCGTTGATATCAAATGACGGTTCACCAAAAAATAAATCAGCATTTTGTTGTTGTAATTCGATTGTTTTACGAAGAATTGTGCCCGTTGATGAAAGAGCTATTTTTCCATAGATTTGTTCGATAGATTCTTTGCCTTCTTTGGATATATACTGTAGAATTTGAATAAAATCTTTCAAATCTACTAATGGCAATTGATTATCATCACTATATTTAAAAATCAATGAAATAAAACTCGTTTGTGTTTCATTAAGACCAAGAATTTTCGATAGAAGTATCGGTCCAAATTCTGTGACAGTCGATCTTAGTCGAACACCTTTCTCATGACTAATTGTTAGAAATTCAACTGGATATTGACATGGTGTCCATTTCTCTCCACCTAATTGTTCGTAACGTTCGATTATTTTCTTATTCAACACGCCAGACTGTGCAAGACCTGATAGATCTCCTTTAATATCAAGTAAAACAACTGGTACACCTTGATTACTCAAATTTTCAGCAAATATCTGTAAAGTTTTCGTTTTTCCCGTACCGGTTGCACCGGCAATAAGACCATGTCGATTTAATGTACATAATGGAACATTTATTCGAGCTCCATTTACAGGATGATTATTTAAAATTGCAGTTCCTAAACGGAATGAATCACCTTCGAATGTATATGAATCGATAATTTCCTGACGAAATCGATCGATAGTTATATTCGACGACATAAATATTTAAGAATAAAACAAGAAAGACGAATTACAAAACAGCGCTTTTTCTATACTTGAAAGATTAATTTTTTATTAAATAAAAAAGAAGACGAAAAATGAAGGAGAATTAGTCATTTGATGGAGGTATTGTATCAATGATATGTACGACAAACGCTTTCTCTTCAATCGATGGAGTTTCACTGACATTTTGTACGGAAGGTGTATCGAGTACTTCAAGATATGTTTTCGGTCGTTCTTCGACATTTTTTTTCAATCTAAATTTAAACGAAAAACAATAATAATAATAATCATTTGTTGACAATCGAAACACATACAAATTTGCAATTAAATCTTTCATATCATCGGATATTTTCGGTGTCGATGGTATTGTTGGTGTCCATGTTCGAATGGTCATCATTGTTTGAAATGAAGTCATATTTGCAAATGGATGTTTTCCAGCAACAATTTCATACAAACTCAAACCTAATGCCCACATATCAGCACGAATGCCATAAGCTTGACCACTATCACCAATTAATTCAGGCTAACACGAAAAAAACAACAACAACGAAGTATATCGATTATTTTTGGTTCAAAATATACATACAGGTAAATAAGCTTCAGTGCCTTGAACGGTACCAACAATGATCGATTGAGACACACGCATTTGTCGGCTAATACCGAAATCACATAGTTTAAATACAGCTTGTCTATTAACAAGCATATTTTGTGGTTTAACATCACGATGTAAAATCCGACGAGTTTTTAAAAAATGAAGTGCTGATGTGATCTAATTGATTTGGAAGAACGAAGAAAAAAAACCAAAATGCATGTTAATGTTAATATTTTTCGTTGTTTTATTTACATTATGTGTTAATCGACATAGAACTCTATCTAAATCTTCATAATTAGTTTTATTTGTTGAATGCATTGTTTGATAGAATCGTTCCATTGATGCATCCATTAATTCGACACAAATAAGTAGTTCACTAGTTTCCTTGAGGAAAAGAGTTTTGTTTTTCTCAAATAAATTTCGAATATATTAGATCAATCGTACTCGATCAATAACAGATCCATAGTAGGAAATAATGTATGGATAATTTTGTGAACCAACATTTTTAATCGTTGTTAAATCGGTATATGTAGATGCACGTCGTTCTTCTTGTGTTTCAAGAACTAATTTCTAGATTATTGAAAAGCAAACTATTTCTATCTCTTCTTGAAGACTAAATCGTTTACTTTGACAGCCATTTGAACATCTGGATGACCTTCAATTGTCACAGCAAGCACGATTCCATAACAGCCACGTCCTAGAACACGAAGTGTATCGAATTGATGTGTATTAACATCAATCGTTTGGTCATTGTAATGGAGTGTTGTTGATGTCGTTGGAACTTCGAGACTATTTCAAATAAATTTGTTCTATGTGTTTTTTATTCTAACGAAAACATTAATTACGTATAAGTTGTTGTTGATTTTTCTTCGTCGGTTAAATGAGGACATGTAATGGTAAAATTGCCTAAATTTATTATGTTTTTTTTTATTCGAATAAATTCTTAAATTATATTTTATTAGTTATTACCTTTTCTTTTTGAACTAGATGGTTTTGCAGACATTTTGTTATCACAATACTTATTATCCAAGTATCAAACTTTAATAATAGAAAAAAAAATTTCATGAAATAAAATTCTGTTTTTTTAAATCTCGATATATATTGTGCTTTTTTTTCGTTCCTAACTCAGTAACATAATTCAATACTTGTTCTATGTATTTTTTCGAACAACAAACTCATTTTCAATAGTCACCCGTCATAACTCTGTCTTTTTCTCGTATATTTCTATATACAAATATATATATATATATATATATATGTATTTTAAATATATATATACACGCAACGCTTGGCAACACCATGTCGTGTGTGTGTGTTTTTTTTTAAATGTTTTCTTCTTTTCTTACCTGAGGACAGAATAGAAAGAAAGAAAGAAAGAAAGAAAGGGAAAAAAAGCCGACACGCTGACTCGCCACAATCTTGTAACCACTATAACTAGAAAGACGTTATATTTTTTTAATTTGTTCCTGAATAAATAGTCTTTTTTTTATAAATAAAGTACTCTCAAGATCGTTATCAACTTGACTGACTGGTGATTAATTTCCCTTTGAAATAATCCACTCATATGTTTACATAATCTTATCAAAATGTGTAACTATTCGTAGAAGAATTTACTTACCTATTGTCTGTCTAGTGATATGAACTAAAGACATGGTGTTTTATTTGTCGTTGAATAGAATAAAAGAGAATGTCTACTTCCTTGTTTTTCTTTTCAATCGCTCCTTAAAAGCTCGAAAGAAAAAAGATAGACAGACAGACGAAAATGTTTTATACCAAACTGTATGGAAGCATCGGTATGTACGATTGGTTATAAATGTCTGTTTACAACGTTAGATGAATCATAACAACTCAGAGTCTCAACACATCCATTCATGATGCGCTCGTGAGTCATGTTTGACGCAAGTAGTATAAGATTTCTGTTGGCATAAAATTTACAGAATGAGTCGGGAATTGACGCACATAGTGACGCATATATTTGAACTCCAACCACTTATTCACGCTCAAGATTACTATTCATTTCATGTTTAAATTGCATTTTTTTATTGGATCAAATAAAATCTTTCATCGAATGAAAAGCTTACTGCTCAAAGAACGAGAGAGAAAGAAGTCAGATTAATAATTTCTATTTTCATGTTTTGTTAACCTAATACGAAAGAAAATCAATACTTACACAAATGGCAGTAAAATAATTGTAAAAAAACACGATGTGTCGATTCTATATTTAGTGACCGATTCTATTTGTAGACAACATTTGCATTCGAATACATATACAATAACGAAATCAAAATACGAAGGCTGATAACGTCATTGGTACACATGACGTTGACTATAAAGTATCATATCGTTATATCTATGACAACTATTTCGATAGTCATGACCAGAATTAGTCATGTCTAGTGACTCACTATTGTAATAAGAAAAAAAGTTATTCTTATTACACGTTGACAAATCAAAACTCATCGTACGATCGAGTACCTAATCTTTATAATGTATACATTCTAACAACAATGATATAAAACATGCATTGATAAAAAAATTTTATTTTATTTTTTGTGCTGCGATTAACTGCAAGCAACACTATGAAGTCTCTTCGGTTCCATCGTCTGATAACGAGTCAATTTGATCTTGAAAGTAATTATTTAATGCTTGTAATAAATTTTGTGCGTCCGTACATAAACGTCGATAAGTTCCTCGTTCACGTCGAAATTCTGGTAGAATTTCTCGAATATAATCGACACCTAATTGCAATAATTTTTGTTCAAATGTATCTGAAAGATAAATGCCACGAATTTTTCTTCGATAGCATCCTCGCCATCGTTTCATGGCTAAATACTGTGAAAATGTTTCACAGAAAATGAATACTTTTCGAATATTAGTTTCAGTGATTTGATTATTATCATCGTTCCATTCGTTCATTTTATCATCTGAGAGAGCGATGGTGAACATTTTTTGATTATGATCATGAATATAATTTCGACAGCAGAGAAGATTGTTGTAAGGACATATGAACTTTAGGATAGATGCATTGTTAAGAACGATAACAGACGATGGGCCAGCACATTGACTTGGAATTGTTGTATCATATAGAAGAAAAAATTGTCGAGATGCAAGAGAATAATTTGAATCGTATTCGATATCTTCGAAACTTGCCATCTGAAATACATAAACAAATAAATATGATAGAAGAAAAGACAGATTTATTTCGATGAAAAATAATTTTCAGATAAAATTTGACATAATCGTTGTGCTTTCGAAAACATTTGTCGTGCTTGTTTAGCTTGATTATTAATTCGATATTGTTCGCCTAAATTTCCGTAATATTCAAGAAGATCATATGTCAATTGATAACAAAGATCATCGCGAGTCGATAGAATTTTATATTCACTATTTTTATCTTTCATTTCACCATAATAATATGTATATTTGATATTCGAATACTGTCGTAAATCAACGAGAGTATCCATTTGATAATCACTGGAAATAATAAGAAATAGATCGGTTTGATGATTATCTGCTGCTAAATATTCACGAAGTTCAGATTCTTGAAAAAAATGAAGATTCATTGGAAAATAATCTCTGAACGATTGATTGACAGGTTCAATATCAAGATTATCGTTTTTATCAGCGGATCTCAACCAGATTAATGTTGTTTGATGAGTATTCGATAGGAATGAATCATGATTAAAATGTATTTGTTTTAATTGTCGATAGATTCGATTGATTTGTTGATTGTAGTCTTTGACTTTAGTTTGATTTTGTGTTTTCAATGCTTTACTGATTTCGAATCGATATTTTTCTATAATACAATCAACTAACCGATTAATTAGATCATCAATAGTTGAATATCGATATTTTTGATTATTTTGATTGTCGGTATCCAAAATAAAAAATTGAAAATCTTCTGAATATTTCTTAATCGTATTTGCAAATTGCACAGTTGTAAAAATTGTTAATTCTCTTCTCATACATTGAGATAGATCAATGGTTGTTGTTTCATTATCAACAATCGATATGATTCTTGGTTCAATTGAACATAGAATTTTCAAAACAGCAGAAGTTGATTCATTGAAATATGTTGATAAATTGATAAGTACAAATAAAATATTCTCATTCGTTAGTAATTCATTGAAATTCGATTGTATTTGAATACTTTTGATCTGTTGAGAATTACTTGTCACTGCAGTTGTTAATTGTTCATTGGCGATTCTTTCGGCAAAAATTCGTGCTTTGTCTTCTTGATTAATTTTTTTCAATAGATCACTAATTATATTTAAATTCTTTGTTTCACGTAAATTCTGTTTCATTTGTGATAAAACTGGAACATCATTTTCACTAGTTAAACGTAATTGAAGTCGCCAAATCGAATTTTCATATCGTAACGATCCAACTTCGAATATTGAACCGCACATAAATAGAATTTCTCGTTCGATTTGTTGTTCATTATACGAATCGAACTGTTGAAGATAAGCAAATGGAACTGTACCTGAACGAAAATCTGCTTGAATATCGAATAGAACCGTTTCGAATTGCTCATTATTTTGTATTGTCGATAATAATTGTGATTTATTTGTTGTTGCAAAAAGAAAACCATTGACAATAATTAGCCGACCAGGATTCGATCGTAAATCTTCGATTTGAGTTTTTGGCATTAATTGTAAACGAAATACATTCAATGATGGCGCTTGATTCTTTGTCAATTGAGTATAAATATCAACAAGAAGAAAACGTAATGGAAAAAGTATGTTAATATCTTGTTCACGCAATGCTTTATTAACAAAACGAATTAATGGCGTGTCACGTGTTAACCATGATACTGCTCGAGTTGGTTCGTAAGTTTGTTCGAATTCATCGATTAGATTTGAACCATCTTCGTCGTTTGAACTGTATTGTCGAAGAATATGAATGAATTCATGATAAGTACCTTTAGTTGGAAGATAATTTGGTTGAATCAATATTTCTAATAGAAGTCGATACCAAACTAATGAAGCTGTTCGATTTTCAATCGAATGAGCTGGTTCATTTTGCTGACAAATTCTCAACGCTCGTGAATCTTCGATATTTTCCAAATGATTCTGATGATTTTCTAGTTCTTCTAAGAGAACATTAGTTGACGATTCTACACCACGAATTTTACGAAAATCTTTTGACCAAATTTTATTTCTTTCAACATCTAAACAGTAAACATAAATACTAACAATACATGATAGATCATGAATTTTTGGTACAATTTCTTGACCATAAGCACCCGAAACAATAAGAATAATTTTTTCTTCGTTATAACATTTTTCTAACCATCGACGACATTCATCAACTTTGTTGAATGTTAATAAACATGTTAGAATCTTTCGAAGACGTTTTTGTGTACGAATATTTTCTTTGCTTGTATCAATATTTGGATCAAGCCAGACGAGAAGAAATGTTTCAAGAGATGTATTTTCGGTTGTTATATTCGATTGAGAAGATTTCGAAATTGAATGTTTTCGATAGATTCGATTTTTTAATTTATCAATAAAACTTCCTGGACGATTTCCCATCGTTCACTTTCGTGTAGAATCAACGAAAGAACAAGTTTTGATGTTGACGCTGAAAATCTTTTTCTTTTTTTTCCTTTCTGTAGTAAAATAAATCGACTAAAGTACGCTTTTACCTGAAGAAGGAAAAAAAACATACATCTATTTATTAGTCACTGAATGCAAAAGAGGTTTTTTCATGTCTTTATTTCAAATCGGGTTGATGTTTTTTAAAAAAGAAAGAGAGAGAGAGAGAAAGAAAAGCAAAAGTTACACGTAAAAATTGCTCTTCCGTTTTTTTCCTTTTCGAAAACAAAAATACGAAAAAAGAAAAAAAAATGTTCGACATTTTATGCATTCGTTACAGGTACTTTATCAGCTGAATGTCTCCATTCGTAAATTTTTGGATCAATATCATTGTTTTGCTCGTAAATAATATCTAAAATCCAATGAAAAAAACAAGGTCATTTCATTTTGTTTTCACCGTAGATAATCTACAAACCGAGTGCTCGTTCAATTGTTCGTTCAATTAATCGCGTTGAAAATTGTAGAAGATCGAATTGTGCATCATCACAAACTTGAATTGCAACGATATTTGCTTCTTGAGACATGCTACGTTCTTTCTTATTACGTTTAGCCCTACTAACACCTACTTATAGTGATGACAGTTACTGTGATAATAAAAAAAAGAATGATATACAAGCCTATGCTATCCTTATCTCTTTTTTTTTGCATCGTGTTCTTGTGCCTGCAGTGATGATGACAATATTAATTATATTCAAACACACCTAGCTTGCTTTTCCTACTAAATTAATACTCGATTTGTAGACAAAAGGAAAGAGAAAAAAGTCTTCGAATACTTCTTTTTCATTAATATGTCGACTTTCGAGTTTTTCTTTGTAATCAAATCTAGGTTTAGTGATTTCGAAACTAAATGTCTAGCAATTTTCGTCTTATTATTTATGCTTTTTGCTTTTTTTTTCTTCCTGACCTCATTAAAAAGAGGAAAAGAAGAAACTCATTTTTTCTATATTTATAATGCAATTGAATCACACACGCACGTAAGAATGTCAAATTCTTGTATTTCTCATCACAAGACTGAATAAAACATGAGTCACCAGGAGAACGAGAAGAAATTAGTTGTTTTTTTTCGAAACAACAAAACGTATTTTCTTTTTATTTTGTGTGAATATAAAAATCTTTTATTGCTTTAACTACTGTTTGATCTTCACATGGGTGCTTGTATTGGGAAAAAAAGTAAAAAATATCTAGAAAACAATCAACAACAATCGAATCATAAAAAAGTTCCTGATATTAACATTCAAGGTTAGTTTGAAATCATATTTTCTGGTTGACTAATATATAATGAATCATTATTGATTTTAGATGATAAAACTGTCGAAAATAGATCTTCTTCGCCGACATCATCGCAGATGATTTCTTTTCTTCCGATCATCGAGGATGACAATGTTCAATTTCGAGAATCAGCAATCGAACAAATGGGTATCAATTCCGAAATTCAATCGATTATTGACGAACAAGACTTAATCAATGAAACATTGAGAACACCATTTTCTAATAGAGTTATTTCAACGACAGATACTGAACTTAATCTTGAACTAGCTAATTTAGTATTTGAACAAACGAAAAATTCACTAGACATTCCAATTGAAAACGAAAATACTAATAATACGAACTAATACATTATAATTGTATATTATTTTCATGAAAACAAACTTATCTTATTCTTTATCTCTGTTCATATTTTTGAAATATATCGAAAAGATAAATTGTTAAGTGATTGAAAAAATACTTGAATTTATCATTGTTTTGTCTATGTTTTTATAGTCGACAGTTTCATTTCTACTTAAGGTAAGCAAGCACAAACAAAGACGAAATAGGTTTACATATCATTTTCATCTTTCTCTTCTTTAATCGCTGCATCTCTATGTCCTAATTGTTCCATAAGTTTTGTATTTTTCATACAAGCATAGATAAATTCTTGTTTAGTTATATAACCATTTCTATTCTGATCAAAACTCATATATTGATCACATAAATGATTCAATTCTCTTTCGGATAATTGTGAATGTATTTGTTTTAATATTCGTTCAATATCATTTCTATCCATTCCTTGTTTATTTAACTCATGAATTGATTTTCTCGATTGTTGTCTTGCTACAGCTTGATATGTATCGAAAACGGCACCTAATTCTTGTTCAGGTTGTGATTGTTGAGAAAATTGAACGATTGAAAGCAAATATTCTTGGAATGAGATTTGTCCTGAATTATCTCGATCGATCATATCAAATATAGCTCGACTGCCATTTGTCGACGCACCGAAACCCTTTAATTGACTTTCAAATTGTGAATATGTCATTCGTCCATTGGGACTTGCTTTTAAAAATTGTCGATAGTAGACTAAAATCTCATGTTCAGGAAGATGACTCAATTCATGTAATTCGTCGAGTTGTTTCGAAGTTAAATTCATCGATGGATTATCTTTTGTTGCTTTTGATGAACTACATATGTTGCCCATGAAAAATGACAGTAGAAAAGAAATAAATCATTTAGGAGTTACTATAATGAGCGCGTATATTTTAACTTTGATTTAATTATAAACACAACGAAAAAGAAAATTATTGAGAAAAATTGAAAAATGAAATTTTCTCTCTCGAAAAAAATTTTACCGTTAAAGGTTAATTTTCTAATTAGAAAAAATGCTGATTATTAGATAATAATATTCAATAGGAAATACTGTCGATACAAGGACAAAAGTCAAGGTATGAACATGAAATTAGAAATCATATAGTTAAACGTATAGTGTGTCTAATCTCTTTTTTTCATCACGATGACATGTATTAAATTGGTTTAATAAGATTGATTTGTTCTTGAACGAATGTATATGTCATTGAAATGGGAAAAAAAAAATTTTTTTTGCATGATTATCATTCATTTTTGTATTTATTCAAATGACCGTATCGACTAGATACGTCTTTTTTTCCTCGATTTATCGTATGAACATAGGGTTAGTTATATGAAGAGAAAAAAAACAAAATCCTTGAAATATACGCGTACGCAGCTTATTTTTAGCCAACGATCGAATGTAAATAACCGATCAATCGAGGTCAACTCTGATTCACCTCGATTTTTTCCAATTAAATTCAACAAATAAATTTGGTAAGTATACTATCATACGCATACATGCATATATCAAAGATATCGTTTCATATTCATATGGTACACATACGTATTCACTCTTTCTTCTTTCTGCGTATATCTATTGCATAAGTGATAGATATTCGATTGGTAATAAGCTTTTCTTCAACAGATTTTCATCGTCTCCTCTTTTTGTATTCATTTATTTGACATGTGATGATGATGATAATGACGATGATGATAATAATAGAATACCAACGATTTGAATTGTATTGCACATTTTTTTTCTCTTTTCGTACGTGAAATTAATTGTTAATACCTGTATAAATCCGTCAATGATTGTCATATTCACTTTACCTCCTATTATCGATTCGATGTCGAATATGAAAATATCGAATAATAAGATGAATTAAATGATAATTATAGTGAAAGAGAAACAAGACATGACAACTTAGTCTCTCGTATGATATTATTGAATTTTCTTTTGATATGTATGTATGTATATGTGTGCTTGATAAAGATAAAATGCAAATGATATAATATGAAATAAATTTTTATTCAAATGTCATAGATTTCTCTTGCGAGACAAAGAATTTCTTATCAACATTAAAAGAATCTACCTGAATGTTAAACGGATCATTTTTCAATTGTATATCTCATCCTGATCATTATTATTATCAACAACAGCATCATCAGCGATTGTTCTCATCCGTTTTGAGGTAAAAATATCTGTCTAGCCGAATGATTTCTAAATAGTACAATTTATCGTGATTGATAGGAATACACTTTTGTTCAGCTGTCCATATAAGATTCGCTTATAACTGATGCCAGAAGAAAGAAATGAACTAAAAAAAGAATGAAGACGAGTGCCGAACAATAGATAAGATGATATCAATTCTTTTCTTTCTCTCTTTATTTTTCACTATCTCAATCTTCTGCCATCCGTCATCAATATTATTAACAAGCATTATATGGCCTATTGGCTAAACAACAAACACATTGTGTCGGGTGTGTTGTTGCCACAGGCTGAGAATGTTCATATGCATGATCGTTCATGTCACATTTATGAATATATATATATACGCATAATATTGTTGCATAAATCGATCGCATTCCAATCGAATCATCAACAGGCAGCTAATCAAGACGATGTGCCAACACTCTATTATCCTTCAATAATTGCCTCCATATCTTCTTTTTCATTGTGTATGTGCGTGTGTGTCTGTGTATGTTGAAGATAGATAGAAAAAGAAAAGGAAAGAAGAAAGTGAGAAATCAAAGTCGCACGAAGAAATGCTCATTGATGTGCAGTGTTTGGTTATGGGAAGGAGAGGAGAGAGAGAGAGAGTGAAAGATATTGCTCATAGACCGTTGCGTATGTGCCGATACATATGATTATCGATGAGAAGAAAGAGAAAGAGGGAGAGACAGAGAGTAAGAAACATCGTCGTACGCATCCATTTATGAGTATCGATCAACTTGTCATCGCACGTAGAATGGATAGTGATGAACACCAAACGAATGCGTAATTCGTTGCAGATTCTTTTTTTTTCGTTCTCTTTTTACTATTCTATTGATTGAACACACAGTATGTATATTACCATATGTACTTTTTTTTTGACTTTCTCTTTATTCATGAGCAAAGTTCGTTTAAATAAATTCTTTTCGAGTGATTTGCAAAATTGATAAAACGGATGAGCATGTGCAGTTTTGTTTGAATTTTTTTTCTTCTTCTTTTATCGTATAATCTTGACTGATTAATTGCAAATCCGTTTCACAGTTAAATGATAAAATATTTTCAAATAAGCCAAAGAGAAGAAGATTGATGGGACGAAATTTGAGAATCAAGTTGTTTTCTTTTCTGTATGTAATGAATCGTAAGATGTTCTACTGATAATTCTCACATTTATGCTTTTATTTTATTATCTATTTTTTCTTCTTCTTCGTCACTCTATACTCGAGATTTGAATATGGTAAAAAAATTGACAATTAACTGAATTAATTTTTCCACACTTTCTAATTTATATTTCATAGTCAATCCACATCGAATAGTAACATGTGTGAAAATTCCTTGAAACAAACAAAAAAAAGGCAGAAAGACACAGAGAAGAAAAAAAACGCAGATAAAAGAAAAAAGAGAAATAGTATATGTATACACATATACATACATAAATACATACATACTACTACTACGACGACAACGATTTTTTCTGTACACGAGAAATACGTCAACATGTGTTCAATTCTTTTTTTTTTTCATGTCGATGATATGTCCTTTTCTCTCTGTCCTTTCTTCTCCTTTTCTCCTCTGATGATTTTGTTGTCATCGTCATTTTCTTCTTCTCTGTTCATTTTAGATTCATCATTGTGTCTTTCTCATCAATTTGAAGACATCCTATTATTATCATCATCATCATGAATCGACTACTGGTTCGACGTTGCAGTATGTCGTCAATTGAAGAAGAAGACGAACTATCAACGTCCGATGAAGTAACTATTCAACCTGAAAAATCATCAACAACTCTACAAACACAAAAACCGCAACTATATCATTCGTCATCTGTTGCCGATTGGGATTCAGAATTATCTGAGTCCGAACAAGAATTCGATGATAACGACGATGATCCGAACGAAAACGGCGAAGATCGTGCAGCCAATCGAGCATTACAAAATTTTATGCAAACTTGCTCGAAAACAGTATGTAGTTTTTTTTCTTGTTTCTGTTTTTTTTGTCAACTCATATATCAGAAAGATGAGTTTTGCAATTGGATCGTTACAATCAAGGTTGTCCAAAGAGACTATTTCGTGAATTGATATGATCATCATTGAAAAGAACATAGACAGGCAGACTGAGAGAGAGAGAGAGAAAAGCAAATCAATATATGCATAATTCTCATTTGAAAGAAGACACTCTGAAATGGAAAATGGCTCCGAGGAAAATCACAAAATCGATATGTATCTTGTCGTCTGGCCATTCGATTAGTCTTTGCTGAATGGAGACATTTACTGGATATTGCTTATTGATGTCAGAACAAGGTCATCAACAATGGAACTAGTTGTGTACGTGCGTGGCTTTTTCTCTGTTGAAGATGTTACCCGTCGAACAGTTTTGTTCGTGCTAAAGATTAGTTCGTTGCACGAGCGCAATTGTATAAGTACTATCATAATCTGACCTTTCGTAGTATTGTCATTTCTGCATAGTGAACTCGATCGCTTTATTATGTATATCTGTTAAAACAGCAGAACAAGAAGGAATACTAGCGTGGTAGTCTATTGATTCAAGTAATGACGCACACGAAGCGAGATGTACGTTATAGTCAAGGTTATATACTTGGATGCAACTACTGTACGTGCACATTTGTATAGCCCGAGAAAGGTTTGTTGATAAATGAAATGAACAGCGGTAGGCAGTGATAGTATTTATTTGATATGAGTTATTCTATTGATTGCATCGTGTATGGTATATTTGATTGAGGAGAAGAAAAAAAATTATATTTATGGAGGACAAATCAGCAGTTGTCTGTGATATGGAAAAATTTACTGATACGCATGATTTCGTTGTCGAGAAAAATGAAACGAAAATGAAGAAGAGTATGAGAGAGAGAGAGACAGAAGGCGGACAGTTGACTTTTGTGCTTTAGTCACACAATTTTCATAGATCATTGAACACATTAACTCAATGTGTGATTAAAAAAAATCAAACATCTTCTTACCATTGTCCAGTAATACAACATTCATTTAGTGATATATTGTATCCGAAATATCACGAATCAAATGAAATTATTTGTTGTAATCAAAGATAAATAAATAGTACGAGACAGTCGGATAAGGTCATTTGGAAAGTTAAATAAATCAAGATTCAATTTCGTGATATTCATCTGAAATCTGCTTTTCTTTTCAATCAAATCAATCAGTTTTTGTTCAAAAAAAAAGAAGAATTGATCATGTTATATATGAATGAGAAATATAATTATCTTATTTTACGAAAACAGATTCTCATTCAGTTTAGTTTTTCCACCGAACAGTCGAAAATATTTTTCCATATGTTCAAATATAACTATTTACGATTAACAGATGATTCGATAAAATACGATTAAATATATTTACATATACTTCACTATCCGGATGTAAGAATAAATGAAAAAAAACTTCTCGTATTATTTATCTAACTAAGTGAGAGACTACTAAACATTTGTTTGTTAAACCACTTGTGTTCTTTCAATCCATTAAGATTTCGTTTTGGAACACGTTTCATTGATCCTATTTTGATGACGTGGTATACGCCTGCATGAATATTAACATATTTGATTAGCCCAATTTTTCTAATAAAAGATACGTCTGTTTTTCTATTATTCTAATGATGGTATTAGTTGGGAATCTGTTGTTTGTCTCTCTTAATTCGAAACGAATAAACCAATGAATTGATCAATAGACACAGATGTTTTCTTTGACCCTCAACATTCTGTTATCTATTTTGTTTTGTTCGATATAAACTATGTTTATTTGAAATACCGTTGTCTAGTTAACTGAATAATCTATCTCCTGTGCATTGTTATGTTTGCTTTCAATCTAATTGTTCTGTTCATTTCCTTTTTTCTTCTTCAATGATGTCTATTTATTTCTGACACATGTGCGTGCGCGTGCGTATACGTGAGAGTAACTACCACTAAGTGTTCAATCACTGGCATACTTATGATTTTCTTTTTTTGTATATCAATGTACATATGCGTCCATGTATGTATGTATGTATATATTTTCTTTCTACATTCATTCGATTAGAGAGAAAGAAGTGCTTGAGAGAAAAGAATGTTCAATAACTGCAAGGATCATGTAGTCATCGTTTTTTTTTCTCTTCTTTCTCACACATTCGTTCATTTATTGATTCATTCTTTCGTCAAGTAGTAGTTATTTTATACATACACACATTCTTTTCAGTTCATACATAAATCTTTCATGGATAATGAGAATGTCGAGGTGAATTTCTCGTTGATATATATATATATCTACATGTGCACATTAATATATCTAACATATATGTATTTTTCTTCTTCTTTTTTAGCGTCAAGCGCAAATAAATCAAAAAGATGGTTCGTACTCTCCAACATCTATTCAACTCTACGGTAAGTACTCATCATTTATTATTTAATACGTAATACTATAAATCAAATTCAAGTCAAAGTAACAACGAATAAGATAGTTTTTTGTCAATGATTCGATAAATGTTTCCTAGAAGAAATTGTAATGATAAATGATGATGATAAATTTGACAGAATTCATCGGTGTGTTATGTATTTCCACAGCAAACAATAGATGATGTAATCTGATAAAACATCGTATTTGACGACAAGCAAGATTTCTTTCTTTTTTTTCTTCGGCTTTCGTTACGCTTGTAGACATCGATGAAAGAGTGTCGAATGATATTGTATACAATTGCAGATTTTATAGAATTATTCAGCCAGTGATGACCAAGTGTCAATCAACAATAGAATTCATTCTTTTTTTTTATTATTAATCTTAAAAAGATTGAGAAACGAAATAGAAGACAAGAAGGCATAGATGTGTGTATGTGTATATATAAAACTATATCAAATCTCAATAAATTCTCTGCTAATATCTGTAAAATCAGCGGTGTGATAGGATCAAATTTGTAATAAGATGAAATGAGATACTAATGATTACATCATCTCAATTCTCTTTTTTACTATATTGGCATCGTTATTAAAAACGTATGTCCTTGTAAATTCAGTCATCCTCGAAAGAAAAGGGTAACGAAAGAATTTGACCCCTATTCTTGTTTTCTTTTTTTTTGTCAATTTCCTTTTGGCTATACCAGTCTTATCAAGAACCAAAAAAAAATGTAAATGAAGGTGACACCTACACATATCATAGAAAGAGACATATTATCAAGGCTTATCTGTTAATTTCTAATGCTACAACCTGTCATAATCTTGTTCTATTCTGTTTGACAATAGTGAATATTATTTCAAGCTTTTCTCATCATCATTCCATTATGATTTGACAAACATCGTAGATGTTCGTTCGTCAGACATTAGTTTTCCATGTCTTACATAACGATGCAAGTATTCTTTCTTGCCGATGAATATGTACACATAGACAGAGAAAAAGAGAAAGTACAACTGTTTCCGTCGGAAACAACATACGTAGATATATATATGTGTGAACATAACATCATTCATCGTTGCATTAGCTTCTATTGCTTCTTTTACTCTTTTTTTTCTTGTCTGTTCTCATCAACAATCGGAAATCCACATATACGCACGCACTAAGAGAAGATGAACAACTGCGTATGTATATCTATGTGAATGAGGAAAAAGGGCATTATCGTATATCAAATATTGTTTCGGAGAAGAATATAACGACAGGACTATGATGATGACGAGAAATTGAGCAAATTATTACGTGAATATAAGCAAAGAGGTCATCAAACGAAGAGATAGTGTTCGCACACTATTCATTTTCCTTCTTCTTTTTCTTGTCTTTATGTCGACTTTTTAGACGAAGACGATTCAGCTGAACTCGACGCAATTATATCTGAATTACGTGATTTTAAGATTCAATTCGAAGAATGTCCTAATCTTCCATTCTATCAACAATCACTAACTAAAAAATTGACCAAAATGGATTCATCAATACAATCGACAATACCGTCCTCTTCCTCGAATACAAACGGTTGCGTTTATGAACTACGTACACTTGAAGATCAACTCGAAGCTGCTTTAGCAAGTTTAACATTAACAATCAATGATTGTTCAACAACAAATATCGATGCACAACCACAACGTTCATCGGGCTCGAGCGCATGTTCAAGTGGACTTGGCGATGAAATTGGTAATGATACACTTACTATTTACAACAATCCTTCAAATATGAATCAACAAACAACAACAACAACAGCAACAACACTTTCGTTTTCATCGAAACTTCTGCAAGCACATATAGCTGATGATTGTGATTCAGCATTTAGTGACAGTGGATCAACGGATAAAGTTACATCGCCGAATCATGACGAATCTGTAAGATATAGTTTTGAATATCAAAAGACAAGTCGAGACAATGTATTAATTACGTATCATTGCATTCCAAAACAGTGGATTTGATGGATAAAGAAAACTAACTCAAGCGAAAATATGCAGATGTAGAATAAGAATAGATTTTTCTTTGATCTTTGATTAATCATAAATGCAGATTATGAGAGGAGAGCGAGAGAAAGAGAACGAGAGACGAAAAAAAAAGAAACTTCTATCGTAATATTATTTGTTTCAATTAGTTAACTTCGCGTTCAATGGTAACAATGACAAGTACAACAAAACAAACAACCTCAATTATGACTGATCAAGATGATTGTACATCATCAGTATCATCATCACAAAATCAACATCCATCGAAACTACTCGTACGAACATATAACGATGATGGTTCAACGAAGAGCATTCTTATTGATGATTCGATGTCGATACGTGATGTTCTCTTTGTACTTGTACATAAGAATCATCGAGAACCAGATATAGATTATGCTCTCGTTGAAGTTTTGCCTGATCTTCATATGGGTAAATAGTTTGATGAGTTTTTGTTTTCTTTTTAAATTCATTTTGAATCTTGTTTTTTTGTGCAGAACGTACATTTGAAGATCATCAAAAATTGACCGAAGCGATTCTTATGTGGCCATCGACATCATCAAATCGACTTATTTTTACGAAACGTCCAGATAAATATGCGCTCTTTCGAACAACAAATTCATTTCTCGTTAGTTGATTTCAAAAATTCGTAGAGAAAATAAAATTCATTCCATTCAATTTTAGAGTAAAGACGAAACTATACTTGCCTATGACGAATTACTAAAAGCGCCCGATCTCGAAGGAATTATTTATTTGAAAGAAAAATCTCGAAAATCATGGAAAAAACATTTCTGTGTACTCCGTTCGTCAGGTCTCTATTTCGTACCAAAAGGCAAAAGCAAAGTACGATCGAATATTTTTTTTCAATTTCAATGATTCACTGATTTTCTTTCTACTATATTTCATAGAAAGATCTTGTCTGTTTGGCTAAATTCGAAAATGTCGAAGTATTTTTTGGTTTGGGTTGGAAGAAAAAATTCAAATCACCTAGTGATTATTGTTTTGCTTTGAAGGTTAATAGATAATTTGCATTTAAATATTTCGATCTCTTCTTGTTTCTTGTAGCATCCATTGATTCAAAAGAAAAGTTCGAAATATATTAAATACATGTGTGTTGATACGAAATCAGAATTCGATCGATGGATAACAAGTATTCGTATTGCTAAAGTAAATCAATGATTGAAATTTAGAAGAAGAAAAAAACAATTCAAATTCGATGAATTTGTTTTAGTTTGGTCAACAATTGAAAATCAATCATTTACTTATGGAAAAAGCGATGAATATCTATCGATCATCAGGTCGATTTGCTGCTGTATGTGCTGCTGCTCGTTCGGACACGCCAACAGGCCAACAAACAAATCATATCAATAATGGCGATCTATGTCCTCCACCAACACCATGTCCATCGATTCGAGACCGGCAAGTACTCAATCGAACGCCGATTTCAACATCAAAAACACAAAATCAATTTTATCCACTACCATCTCCTCGATCACCATTACCTCCGATTTCGTGTCAAAATCTAAATTCGAACAGTACAGTCAATCATGATGAAAATAATAATACGAAAAATCCAGACGAGGAAAATATTGATGATAATGATGAAAATTCGCCGATTAAATCTGCGAGTTACATGGATGAATTACGCCAACGGTTAGAACGTGTTGTTAACAATCCTCCGTCACCTCATCCATCATCAACTTCAATTTCATCAATTCCAGTCGAACGTCATTCATGTTTGCCTGTTTCAAAATCCTTTCGTCTTCCGATTCAACCCGCTCCTGCACAAGTTCAGTCATCAATCGGCTATCGTCTACCAGGTCCATCACGCGTGCCATTGAAATCAACTCTATCAACATCACAGACACCACTTACGAAAGGATCAATTCGTGGACCCACATTAATCACACCACCGAAATTAAAATCAACAACGAATTCTCAATGTTTGAGTTCAACAGAAAATCTACGATCGGCACATCAAACAATCCCAGCGATAACAATCGGTTCTACGCCATTACCAAGAAAACAATTACCATCGATTTCAGTCGCTGATAGAAATCTATCGTATCGATCGCCTTCGACAACTACAAATCCATATGGACATCAATATCATTTCACTAATGGAAATCATCATCAACAAATGAGCAAAAGTTTTATTATGCCATCGAAACGAGATGATCATCGCAGTAATAGTTCATTATCTGTCGCATCGAAATCTGATTCTCTTAATTTGGATGATACAGATTTTCCTCTCACATCACCAACATTTCTCGATCATATTTCGGATACTTCAACAAATATCAAACCAAAATCTTCTTTGACTTCCATCAAACCGAAATCAACTGTAATGACAAGTATGAATATGAATATGAATCGTTCGAAATTACCTTCGACAACAACAACACCATCAACGTCACTTAAAAAGCCGACAACATCATTTCGAACTAATAATCGACCACAGCCTCCAATACCTGCTAAAAGTGGACTTGCTACACCGACACTTAAGCTTTCATCATCAGTATCACAGACACGTTTAACAAACAAAACAATCGTTCCATCACCCTCAATAAATTCATTGACAAATAGCAAAATAATTGCACCCAAACCTGTTCCACCTGTACCACCACGTAAATCAAGTATACCACGCCCGTCATTTAATTCGACTAAACCACAACCACCACAACGAGATTCATCATCAAATCTTCATCTTCTCAAGCCACATGTCAGTCATTTATGATTGATATTTTTTGTGCTTGAAAACAAAAAGAAACTGTAGCAGATCAACGAATCGTTTTGTTTTGAAAATATTCTAATGACCCCGTGATATTAATGAACTATTATTTATATATGTATACTTGATGTCAAAGCTTGCAGCACACATCTATGCAGTGACACACCTGTTTTCATTGTCATTTTATTTGTTTGTTTGATTTTCTTCTTTTTTTTTCTCATTTTTTTTTAATTTTCAAAGTAAAGAAAACTAAATAAATTAGACGGAATTTTTCTCGATTTCATATAAACAATGTCTACGAATGCACATTTTCAAAAATTCAGTTCACAAAAACGTTCCATATATGTTCGGTACAAAATTATTATTACTGCGTGCTATTCACCTATATTTTTTTTCATCAAATATCACTTAGAGGTCTCTAAGCAAGTATTCAATACATCTGCGTATTTCTTTTCGATTAATTTGCAGTATGTTATTGTTAAACAAGGTATTGAAAGAGTAGAAACGCAATATTTGTGTTCTATTGACATAATAAAGAAAAAACTAATGATTTTCATATGTTTATAAGAAAATAATTTTTAATCAAGTCAACATTGAATTTTGTCCTTCAAGGCCGATTATTTGATTTCAAATCGAAAATCAAGGAAAATAATCAACTTTTTCAAGAATTTAAAACGTGATATGTAGACGTCTTTATGCATATACTCAAGTATATTTAGTAATATGAAGGTTTTATATGTCAAACGATTTAATTGATTATTTTCCTTGTAGTCTGGCTTGACTTTTTTTTGCAGTTTTAACTGCGTGAGGAGAAGAGAAGAGAACAACTTTTTCATTCGTCTTGAATTTCGATCATTATGACAAACATTGATCGAATGAGAATATCTAAGTCTTCTTTCGAAAGAAGCAAATGAGAAAAGTGAAATTTTATGAGCAATGGCCATATGCTTTATCTCGACGCGCATTTAGTCTGATTCGTCATCGTCATCTTTTCTTTCTTCAATACATTAAACTGTAGTTGCACAAGTACAAATTCGTGACATAATGAGATAAGACACATGTATTGAATAGATGATGTAATTCAATACTTGATGGTATTGTTAATAGGATCAGGTTAACAGGAAAATTGTTCAATAAAAATGAACTTTTCTTTTTTTTTTTATTGTTCTTTCGACTTTGTTGATGGAATTGTAAATTATGATTATATTTACATGAAAAAAAATATTATTTCTTTCTCTATTTTGTCTCATTCGAAGATAGCATAGAAACGAAAACGTCTGACTGCATCTACGAAGGTAAATACAAATGGCATAACAACAGAACGAATGATTAATCATCGAATAACCAAATTCAGACGTTTCATATTTTATAAAATAATATTATTAGATAGATAAATATAAGTAGACATTTGTTTCTCTACGGTAAGTAAAAATCAATAAAATGCGAGGAAAAAAAATCATGACAAGGATTATTCCTTCCAATGTTCTCGGACGGCATTTTCGTTCTCTTTTGCCGGTCGTTACTTTACCTGAATAGGAACAGCTGTTGATCGAGTATAACGTGATTCGAATAAAAACAGTCACACAGGGTAAAGCAACGGCGAACATAATGTTGTTTTTGTCAGATTTCATTCGTTTTCTTTTTCGTCGTCTTCTCTCATTTTTCATTTCTTATATGATGTTTTTCGACTTTTTTTCTTCTCCTTATAGATGCATGTAACATTTTTTTCTACTAAGGATCATTTTCGTACGTATTTATAAGCTTACAAATTACAACAAGCGATTGTCATATTAATACAAATCAACTATTATTATCTTATTATCAATTGACATTTTCATAAATTTGAATGTTTTTATTATCGATCAAGAATTTACTTTATCAGTAAGAATATTTCGAATATCGAATTTTTAATTGAGAAAATGACTGATTTTGTAATTAACAGAACATTTATTTCTCTCTTTTTCTTCCTTTGCCACTGCATAAATTATTATTATTTTAAGTAGTTTATTTGCTTAAATAGTTTACTAAGTTTTCAAACACTTTTAACAAATTTCTTTTCTGTATTCCTGCTTAGACATTGGTACTATGTTTACCAGACGAAAAAAAAATGTCCGATGACTGTAAATAAGTACAAAAAAAACGAAGATTTGATTGAATGACAGCAGTTGTTTGTAAAGGTGAAAAAAAAATAGTTTAGTCAAACGTTTACTTGTTGAATTCAAAGTCAACAACGAAATGTAGTTATAAGTTTACAGATTGATTTACTTTTATGATCAAAATAACTTCAAAAAAAAGAGAGAAAAGTACAAGAAATCATCGCTATCAATCGATTTATAATCAAACACTTTCAGCAAGTAAAGAAGAGAGTTGAAGAGAAAACAAAAATTTATGGTCAATGAGGTAATCGATGTTTTTTGGATTATGTCTTCAGTTTCTTGTAATATTAACTAAAAAAATGTAAAAGTACTCTCGCCATTTTTTTTATTCGAGCATCGACAAACAACTTTAAATTCTTTTTCAACTCATGATTTCAGAGTTAAAATAACATCAAATTTTGTTAATATATCGACAAAATACTGAGATGATTGGTGGTAAATACTCTCCAGCTGCGCATTTCTTTTCTTTTTGTACAGAATAAATAATTGTATAAATCCGAGTAATTAGAATCAATCGACTATTTGCCATATGGATATCAAACAAGTTCTATTGTTTATATTTTGTTTTCATCTTTATCTTGTTTAACATAGACTCAAGAACATATGTATTCACATGTTTTTAGAATTGGAATCTAATGCGTCAATCATTATGATATATGGCAAAATTTATTGATTCCACACTGAAATTTGTTCCCAATCGTATCGATCAGGTTAGTAATGAGTGAATGATTGATTTATTTTACTACATCAACTTATATCATCGAATTTCACGCCAGAAAAAAAAGGAGAAGAAAAGAAATCCTTGTTAACCGGTTGTGATGAGATCAGATTTTACAAATGTTTGTGTCTGCCTTCGTATTCGTCAATTAATTGTCTGTGTAAATCTCGTATTCACTTTAAGATACTTTCAAAAAGTTTATACGATCAATAAAACATGAGATTCATGGCAATGACGTCGTAAAAAAAAAGGAGGACAAAATGTAATTGGATAAAACATCTATCTGTATACATAAGACAACAACGACACAAAAAAAAATGAAATCGATATTTTGTTGTTTTTCCTATTCGACATATAGGTATTGCATAAGGAAAAAGGGCATTTTGAACTAGTGTTGTTGTTGTTGTTGTTGCGGTGAAATGTCTTACCGGCAGGCATCACATGTATAAAACTGAGTACAAACTCGAATGTCTATTCACATGTAAAAAAATTCAATAGATTCGATGAGCGATCGACTGATTTGTATAAGTGCATTATCGTTCTCTTCGTTTCGAAACAAACAAAACTTTTCACGAGAAAAATCATAGCCGAAAAAGACTGACTTTCTTTATAAAGTTTTTGTCCTCAGGGGAACGAAAAAGCATGCTCTAAACACCTACAATCTTTTTTTATTTCGTCCTATTTCAATATGACATAAAGCTCTTGAAAGTATTTCAAAAAAAGAAAAAGCAAACGAACCGACAATCGAGATACGTATATACATACGTACGTACGGTTTGACAAAATCAAGTGATTAGATACGTGTCAAAAACAGAAGCGAAAAATATTTGATCAACAAACGATTGTTGTTATGCGTTACATTGACGTCAAGAACTGACTAAGATCATGTATTCGAATGCGTAGGCATTGTAACTTAAGTTGATAGAAGCTATTAGAAAAGAAAACATTTATCGTTACGATAAAATACTCGATCATTTTCAAATGCAACTAAACTATTTCAAGTCTATTCTATCCTCTAAGGGTATTTGTCAATATAAAATCGTTTAGTTCGACACTATTGTCACGAACGTTTGCTTTTAAACTTGAATTTCTTCATCTTTTTCGTTTGTTCATGTCAGTATGTACGAGTTTTGATTTCTCAATTGAACTTAAAGAGCTTCGAAATTCCCGTATATGTTTACTTGCTTAGAGTTGAATATACTTTGTCCATATGATTGTATTTGATTCATTCATCGTCTGTTTTTTTGTTTCTCTCTGTAACGACGACAAATCTGAATCACAGATAGGTACAGAATGAAAATTGCACGCTCGAGACATGGTACATTAACAATTTCTTCAATAAACATACGAGTCGCTTGTGCTTTCTTTCTTTCTTTCTTTCTTACGTTTTTTTTGTCGTTCGTTCGTCCATTCGTTCTTTTTCTCGTCAACATTCTCATTTATTCTACTCCGTACTGTATTTATATCGTATATACTTAAATATTTTTTTCAATCGTAAATTTTCTTCGTTTTTTTCTCTCGCGACTTTCAATTGTACGACGTATTTCGTCATCATCTCATGTCGTGATCTATTGTCTTATTCAAATAAGTACCGACCACCTAACTCTTTAACAAAGATTGATAAAAGTTGTAAGTTTTTAAATTCATTCAATATTCGTCTATTCAAGATTTAAAAAAAACATACAGATTTTATATTCAACATACGAAAACATCAAATCTTCGATATCGAAGATAATTTAACGTTACTATTATTATTGTTATTGTTGTTATTATTATTATTATTATTAATATTATTTGAATTTAATTATAGTTTTAATGCCTCTATTAAGAATATTTGAAATAATTGAAAATCTCCTTGGATTTAACGCCAACGAACAGACATATAATTATAGTGCGAAACAATTGAAGCGTAAACTATCGGAATCACCAGATATGTGTGTTAATTGTATGAACAAAAATAATCATCAGACAGAAGTTTCATTGACAGATTCGTCGCTTGTAAGTTTTGATTTCCAAAATGAACTCCATTTTTTGTTTGTTGAACATAAAAATCCAAAGATTAATAATTAGTTTGTAGGAGTAAAAAAGGAGTAGGTGGTAGTGACTAATAGAAAAAAAAAGTAAAACAACAAAAGTGTTGTTTTTTCTTGAGAAATTTTTCGAAGATAATCGCAGAACATTTAAGTTTGTGTCAAAAAAATAACAATTTCGCATAAGAAAAGGCGTGATTATATTCTCGATATTTTTCTTTTAGTTTGTCTTTCTTTTTTTTTTCGAAGTGTGATTTTTATAGTACAAAGAACATTTATTTAAAAGTCCCAATCAACAAGGACAAAAATCTTTCATTTTTCTTTTTCTGCTTTCTAAATTATCAAACGACGAAAGAAAAACCGACGAATAATCGGTTTCGTTTATTATTTTAACGATTACTTCCAAGTGAACAACACACATAATTGAGTAGGATGGACCCGAAATTCGAATTTCTTTTTCATTTTATTCTTTCACATAAACATCGGCGAAAGTCATGTTTTTTTTCGGCGAGACAATAGTTTTACTTTGATTTCTACAAAACATTCAGAGAGATTTTTACGTTGAAATATTAGGGTGTGAAAAATCGATTCGATCGAAAGCAATTAAAGTTTAACCAAATAAATTCTGAAAATATTTTTCGAGTATATATACATATAAAATGTCATTTACAATGATTCTTCGAATAATGACAACACGAATAAGTCAACTTCGAAATTTCTTCGTTAAGGTTTGTAATGAGAAAGTTTTTCTTCAGTCTTGTACGTCTCCATCTTCCTTTTGCGCTTTTTTTTCCTACATTTATTCGATTTATTTTACAGTTGACAATATCAAATATCATCGATAGATTAATGCATACTGTGGTTCTTTATGTCAGGGGTTAATATTGATTTTCAGAATGTGCAGAAAAAAAAAGTACATCATCTTCAGACTCCTATTGACACGAAAGTTTATCGATGAGAACCAACTTAATCACAATCTCTCTTTCTCTAATTACAAACTGCATATAAAATTTCATATGTTTGTTCTGTTTTTTTTTACTTTTGCACCGAAAATCATTGCCAAAAAATATATTCGTTTGTTGAAGTGATGTCGTTACGATTGTTTATTTATCACTTCCTTTTCCATCGAAAGAAACTGAAATGAAAAGAGTTCTTTTTTCGAAGGCCTTGAAAAAGAAACGATGTTTTATTGAAGTTTATTTGAAAAAAAAACAGCTCGACTTTTGATTCCATTTTTTTTGACTGAAAAAATATTTGTATAATGGACGGTTTTTAACTAGTTAAGAAAAAGCCAAAAGCTGTAAATTCATGCGCAAGGTGAACAAGTTCATAAGAATTTCAATGAAAAAACAACGAAACAGCTGATGATTATCTTTCTTCTATCTAGAATCTTTCCAGTACAAATCCATCGATAAAAAAACTCTATCGACAAACGCTTCCATCGCCTGCTAATAATCGTATCAATAATAATATTCGTGGACCATCATGGTGGTTATCACTGCTCTTTCTACTTGTATCAACAGTAATCGGCTTTCAAACTGGTCTCGTACTTCTTTGTAATGTAAAACATTGCATCACAGATGATGGACTATCATCTCAAGATTCGATGAATAATCCTAATCGAACGAATTCAATACCGATCTCGTCAGTCAATTTACCACGTGTATCACAGAAAAAACAGTTAGTACTTATTGCTGTTATGACAAGTAAAGAATTTCTGATGACACGAGCGCCAACTGTTATGCGTACATGGGCAGAACGAGTACCCGGCCAAGTGATATTTTTTTCAAGTGAAGGTTCAACAACGAACGATTCACGTATTAATCTTGTCAGTTTACCTGCAGTAACCGATACATATCCGCCACAGAAAAAATCCTTTCTTATGATGAAATATATTTATGATCATTATTTAAATAAATTCGAATGGTTTATGCGTGTTGATGATGATGTTTACATACGAACGGATAATCTCGAACGATTACTACGGTCAATTGATAATCGTAAATTTTTTCATTTTGAAAAGAAAAACATTTTTCTCTCTAAAACCCGCTTTTTTTAAATAGGTAAAGCACATTATATCGGTCAGCCTGGCATGGGAACGAAAGAAGAATACGGTAAATTAGCACTAGGTGAAAATGAAAACTTCTGCATGGGCGGTCCGGGTATCATTCTATCTCGTGAAACACTCGCTCGTTTTACTCCACATATTAAAAAATGTCTGAAAAATTTCTATACCTATCACGAAGACGTCGAACTAGGCCGATGCGTGCATAAATATGCAAATACATCTTGCACATGGTCATACGAAATGCAACATATTCTCTACAATCATCCGAATAAAACCGATGGTTATCGAGCAACGAATCTTGCAGCGACGGATATTCTACGTGCTGTGAGTCTTCATTCAATAAAAGACATACGTGTATTTACGCGTGTACATAATTTTGCTTTACAACGACGAGTTATGGAACTTGAACAACGAACCATGATCTTACATCGACAAATCGATATGTACAATCGAATACTTTGTTTACAAAATCAAATTCAATTTCAAACTAAAAATCTATCGAAATTAATACAAAAAACAAAAAACGAACAAATTAAAAGCAAACTAAAACAACAATATAAATTACTCAATACACCTGATCAACAAATAGCTGAACAAATTCTATCGTTAATGAACGATTCATTTCGAATATTTACAAGTAACAACGAGGATTATTATTACGAACAACAAGGTATACGAGAAGAAAAAACTTAATTTTCTCTTTTGTTTATTTTCTTTCTTTTTTTTTGATATAGAACGACATTTAATCAATGTTCTTCAAAATTATTTTCATCGATCATTATCATCTCAATCATTGAATAATCTATCCTTGTCTCTTTCATTTAATCGAACTATTCCATCGAATATCAATCTCAATACGAATAATCATGATTATTCGATACGAAATAAAACATTAAATAATTATCATAATAAATTTTCTCGACAAAAATCTTCACCATCTGGTATTTATACATTATTTACCGCTAGTCAATATTCTGCAAATACGGAATTACCCGTACGATCGATTGAACCATCGTATAGACAATGTTTCGATGAAGTTGTTCGAACATATATGGAAGAAGTTAATAAAATTTCGAGAGATATGGGCCGATTTCTAGAGTATAAAAAGACACTCTATGGTTATTATAAATACGAGCCAAAATATGGTATGAATTATATTTTGGATTTATTTTTAATCTATCGAAAATTTGCTGGCAAGAAAATGTCGGTAAGAATTGATAATCAAAAAATTGTTTTGTTTTCTGCTATTTGTAATTTAAAGGTGCCCGTACGAAAACGTGTCTATGTTGTGCAAAAATTTCGTCCTCTTAAATTTCGTGAATTATCTTCTTCATATTCAAGTGCAATATTAACTTCTGTCGAAGCTGGTCCTTCGAATAACAAATTACCGGTGAATAACAATACAAATTCGATTCCTATACATATGATTGTACCTGTTAGTGGTCGTCTTGCAACATTAAAACGTTTATTAACAAATTTCGATCGTGTTGTCATGCGTTCGAGTGAAATCGATCTGCAAAATGTTCATCTCTATGTTGTTCTTATGGAAACAGCCGAAGAAAGTGGCGAAAGTATGTCGATTATAGTCGAATATGTACGAAAATTTATTCAAGAACATCATGCATCACGTATTCATTTAATACAAGTACAAAACGGCAATTTTACACGAGGCTTTGCACGTTCATATGGTGCATCACATTTTAATGATACTGATCTTCTTTTTTTCATTGATCTCGATATGATCTTTACGAAAGAATTATTTCCACGTATTCGTCATCATACAATTTTTCAGAAACAAGTCTATTTTCCAATTATATTCAGTCAATATGATCCTCATTATTGGGATTCGAAAGCAATTGACAATGATTTTCAATCATTTCAATTACGTGATGATATTGGCTATTGGCGACAGTATGGTTTTGGTATGCTCGGTATTTACAAAGCTGATTTAGGTTCAATCGGTAATTGGAATGTTGAAATCAGCGGATGGGGAAAAGAAGATGTTGAAATCTATGATAAATTAGTTCAATCACCAAAATTAACTGTTTTTCGAACGATTGATACAAGTTTAATGCATATTTTCCATACGAAAGAATGTTCGTTAACATTACGTGATGATCAAATGAAAATGTGTAAAGGAACAAAATCGATTACATTAGGATCACAACGAACTTTAGTGAGACATGTTTCAAAATTGATTGAGCTCAATAAAATCTGATATGTTGTTCTTGTTGTATTAATATAAATTTACTGTTGTTGTTGTTGTTGTTGTTTCATAAACGCTTTTTTTCATTGTTTTTCTCATTGAAATATTCGAAGTCTTAGAAATTGATAAGAACGAATGAAGATTGCTATCAGTTGTAAATCTTTACAGATAAAATCCAGCGCTAATATCATACTTGAGATTAAATTACCACTCTTGAGTTGTATACAAGAGAATTTGACATTGAAAATCTTCATTTTCATAAAAAAACGTTCTAGATTTCTTTCTTCGAAACATGTGTATGACGCAATCGTCATGTCATCTAGTTTCTCTTTCTTTTTTCTTCTTTCTCTCGTTAGTTATGTATGGTGCTTTATGATGCTCCTCTTCTTCTTCCTTCTTCAGGCGCAAACTCTGTGTATAGAAAAAAAAATGAAAAAGAATACAAACGCGCAATACGGAAGAGAACAAGGAATTCTATCAATAAAACTTCTCATTTTTCTTTCTGTTACTTCGTTCGCATTATTGCGTAGTGTAATCTAGCAGAAGAAAAAGGAACGTGACCTCTTCACACGTGTTTGAGTCACATACATACTTGCAAAAAATGCTTTTTAATACATGTTTCCTTATTTTTATCATCAATACATGTTTTTATACAATATGTAAGTATAAAAGAAAAACAGAAAAATCAATATGAATATTTTCGAACTAGATGCTTTACCATATGCACGTCATAGACGTCAATCAAAATCAATTATAAGTCGTGATTTACCTTATGAAGGTTGGGCTGGAGGTTCGAATAATCCAAGTGGTGCCATTCCTGGAGCTTATTATGGTTCGAACCATTTTTTTAAATAAAAATTGAAATTTTCTCTTTGTTCGTATTTATTTATTTATAGGTTCAGGACATAATCCAAACTATGGAAGTTTTCACTCTATTAGTAATAGTCCTGACACGGGTATGCATGTGCTAAATTATTACAATCATAACGCTGGCACAGGCATAGTCGCAGGAATTCATCAAACTGGAAATTCTCCTTATCAACTACAACAACCACAAAGTTTTTTGAATATCAATAATAATAATAAATGGCAAGACATAAATTCGAATATGAATAATTATTACAATCGTCCTTACAATCGTTATCCACCTGGTAGTCAAGGATGGTATGCGACGGGTGGTAATTACTGGTACAGTAAAGGACAATCGCTTGCTCCATATAAGTTTGCTCTTGTTCTCAGTGTTCTGTCTTCTATTATTCATTTGTATTAATAATGTTTATCAGATGTTAAACGAACTATTTATTATCTTTAATATGTTTCAGTAGCTTTTTCAGTTTGAACAGTATCCTTTGAATAAATTCGAACAGTCGTTTGTTTTAAAGACACAATTTATTCAGTCAAAAGAACGAGAGAAAAAAACGAAATGAAATAGATATCTTATTTTACAAAAAAAAACACAAAAACAAAGAAAGATTTTATAGAATAGAATTGTTTGGTTTTCTCTCTTATTTTAATTATAGAAGGAGATTAGGTGAATTGCCATTGTATCACTGTTATTGATTTGATTCAATGAATATATCAAAGTGCTTGAACACGTGCATAGTACAAATTCGAACTCGTTAACGATGCAATATCGGATGAAAGCGTTGGGCCGTATCTTAGCTGTTGCTGTCTGGTAATCGGTATTGAATCGACACTCGTTGCAAGATAATCATTACTTGTTCGAGATGTTCCTGTCGGAAGTAGGACACCATTATGATGTATTAATGGTTGCCGTGTTTTAATCGATGATTTGCCAATATCACTCGAATGTGAATGATGATGAATGTGATGATGAGGATGTTTAGGATTGTTAGTCATTTGTCGACGACGTTGTCGAAAACAGAATATTAGAAATAATATCAAGCCAAGTAAACACAATGGAACAATGATCACATAGAGTAAATTATTATTTATGTCTGCTGATGGAATGAGTCCTTTTCGATTGTCGATAATATTAATAAATGCTCGTCGATAATTTGTTGCTTTATCATTTTGAATCAGACAAATGTATTGTCCATGTTCGTTAAGTGTTGCTTTTGGAAAAGTTAATGTTTTCGAAAGAATATTATTCGTATAATGTTGTTGTTGAGATTCGTCAATAGTTTCATATTGTTCCGAGCCGAATACGATCGCATCGGCACGAAATAATTGTTGACTAGGAAGTTTTTTTAACCATTGAATTTTCGTTGTTGGATCATTTGTTTCCACACGACAATTGAGCGTAGCTATTTGACCAAATTCGACACTTGTATTCTGAGGATCATTATCGAAAAATTGCAATTTCTCTATCAACGAAAAACATCATGTTGTTATTGTTTTTTTTTCAAAAGGCCAAAATAAAAACCTGTAACAACAAGAATAAATGTCGTATTGATAGCACCAAATGAATTGAATAATTCACATGTATAATTTCCCGTATCGGATTGGCGTAGATCTCGAATGATTAATATTTGACTTCTACAATCGAAATTCGATTTGAAATATAAAAAGAATATTTATCATCGAATTTACTGTGTAACACCGTATTCATCTTCGGAGAGGATTTTACCATTCTTCTTCCATCGAATATCGGGCGATGGTTTACCAGTTGCTAAACATTTTAATTGTACAGTCGTACCTTCAGGTTGAATGACTTTCGTTGGTTCAGTTTGACTTTCATCATTTCTCGAAACAAACGCTGGTGCTTCTAGAAAATCGAATTTTTATTCAAAATCACTTTGTGCTTTTCTTCTCTCTGACGAATTACCTCCATTGATTGAATCAACATCCCATGCCATGAGATTCTGTTGTTCAATGTTATTACTATTTGAAATTGTTCGATTAGCTGAAACAAAAAACAGATCGTCTTCATTCAAAAACAAAAAAATGAAAAGAATTCAACGTACATTGAACGTTAACTTGAAATTGTGCTTGAATATTACCGAAACCATTGACAACATTACATTTATATAAGCCTGTATCGGTGATTTGTGCTTGATGAATTGTTAAAAGCAATCGTTTAATAATCAAATTCGATGACGACCACATCGGATCTAAATCCTCGTTGTTTTTCGACCATTGTATCGATAGATCCGGCGAATTTGTTACTGGACAATGAAGTTCAATTGATTGACTTTCGTTAACATTTAATGTAACAAAATTCGATGCATTCGGTAGAAATATTGGTGGACCTAGAAATCGTATCACAGATGGATTATTTTGATTATAGAAAACAGCTATGTCAATGCTCGATTGAACACTTTGAACATTAGTTTTTGTGATTCAAAATCGATTATGATCGATTAGTTGATGGTGAACAAATTAACTCAACATGTTTTTGCTTTTCGTTTCGTTTCATTTAACTTACCGCGTGCATTTATATGTTGGCATAAGACGACAATAATTAACAAAAACAAGATTGAATTCATTTGAAAATTTGCTAAAAAAAAATCTGAAATAATGAAAAACAAACGACATAATTCAATTCCCGATGTTGATCGAAACAATAGAAATACTAATTAACATAGAAAATTCAATAAGAATAATGAATTCAAGAAATAAAAGAAGAAAAAAAACGAGAAACAATTCTTCTTCTATAGAATGTCTTTGTCTGTTGATTGACTACATAATCTATTATCAGCAATCTGTCTGTAACTAACTTCACGCAATAACTCGAATGTTTGTAATCTTCCTGTCTTCTATTCCTAATATTCGACATCAAAATAGAGATAAACTTCTTTCTACACAATCATCGCGATTGCATCAGAACGATTTTCTTCTTCATTGCTGAGAATCAATGAGAAAACGATTGCGTTCAATCGTCCAAATCGAATGTATGGGATAAATTCTCACGTTGTTCAAGTTTTTGTCTTCGATTTCGACAGCAAACGTGTGCACATAGACATTCACTCATCAAACAATCTAACCTTGAATGAATAGGCTCATTCATCATCATCTATCCATTCAATATTCATGGTTGAACTACATGTGTGCATGAGAAAAAAAATAAAGAAGATCAAGAAACAAAAGGGCATCTGTATATATATATGTTTGGATGATGTCTGTCGATTTAGAATCAATAGAGAAAAAGAGAAAGATCTGACGTAATTTGTCTGTTTTAATTCGATAGAACAACGGAAAGATCAAATAGTTTTCACACGCATAAGACAGATTTTTCACTTATCAGATTTTTTCAATTTAACAAATTCGAGAGAAAATGTCAAAATAAAACATCGAGAGAAATAGAAAAGAGATTGCGTGTGAAACGTGAGAACGAAGAGATATCGATCACATGTGTACGAAAAAAAGGACGCTATCGATAAGAAAACAAGAATTTTGTTTTTAAAATCATCAGCTGTTGTTCATAGGAAATAAACTTACATTTATTGCCGGTCAACTGATCACTCGTTGGTATTAAACTACCATTGATATGTGAAATGTAAAAAACAACAAACGAAGTCGTTTCGAATATCAACCTACAAAGTGTTGTTGTTGATGATGATAATGGTGATTATCATCGCCGGCTAAATGTCTTATGATAGAGGAAAGAAACGAATGAATGCGAGAACAACAAGTGGACGAGAAGTTGAAAACGATGGACAGAGAGAGAAAAAAAATAAAAGAAAAGAAAATGAAGAACGAACATGGATATATATACATATTCATGGAGAGATAGAAGAGAAAAAGAATTATACAGCAAGAAATCAATCAGAAGAGAAAGAGGGAAGAAAAGTGACAGACGAGTACTAATTTACAGATAGAGACAGAGAGAGAAAAAAAAAGAGGAGGCAAGATCTGTCTACTATCATGGGAAGTGCCTGTCAACGAGCTCAGCTAAACTACTTGAAACAGTTTTATATGTCGGCAATCATTTAATGAATATGATGATGAGACATTCAGACTGAGAATAAATGCGTGTTAGAAAATGAATTTTTAATTTCATTGTCTTTTCCTAACTCGCACGCATGTCGACTGACCATTGGATGTTTCTCTTTTTTTTTCTCTTTCTCTCTCTACTTTATCATCTTTATCAAAATCATCAAACAAAAAAAAAACGAATAGGGACGATGGCCGATAATTATTGACAGTTCACAATAAACGACAGGAAACCGAAGATTATTTTATTATAATCATCGTTCATTCATTCATCCATTTCATTTGCATGCAAGCTAGTAACTAACGAATGAGATGAACACATGCGTGACAAATCAATATATCTACCTGTCGATGAATAGATTTCGAAAGATTTCTTTTTTCGTTCTTTTTCATTTAGATTGAAATAGATAAATCAATCGATTTTGACTTTCTTCTCTCACGTTTAACATTTGCAAATAATTGATTCGATATCGGAAGTTAAAAATTCGATTAGAAAACAATATTATTGCAACTAGTTGTTAAATTATGATAATTTTTTTTTTCAAGTATTAAATATGAGAATTTGTTAAACTTCCTTTATTTGTCTTCCTTCATTATTATATTATCAGTTTCGATCGCGACTAATCCTTTTCTACATCAGCTCAAAAACAACGCATTGAAATTTGAGTCTCTTTGATCTCTTTTCAATCGCCTAGTGTGATCCTAATAACTTGAGCATACATTGATATAATGCTTTTGCTGTCTTCTGGAATGTTTTTTTCTTTTCAAGTGGTCACTGTTCGCTATTCAATCAACATTTCATTAGGCAAATTTATATGAGTTTCTTCTTCTTCAAGTGCATTGTTTCGAGATTTCCTAAGATATACATTGCATTATCTATCTATAAACTATGGAAACAAAATGAGAATCGCCTATCTACTCTATCGATGTGAAAAAAGATAATCATTCTTCTTAGGCTTAAGATAAACAAAATCACACCCTAATATAAATGAACAATGATGATGATGATGATGATGAACGGATGAACAGACGAGAGCTAAATTAACAAACAATGTATGCAGAGAGACACGATGAAAACTAGAAAAAAAACAACAGTGAAGGGCGTCGTTCGACCTTTTTCATTTTGTTCTTCAAAATAGGACAGTCGAATTCAAATTCATTATGTTTCGATTTTGTCAAGTGATATTTCGATAGGGTATGACAGCTGTCAATACAATGACTTACAGTCATACAGAAATGAAATAAGATCTTTCTTTTCTCTTTCAAAATAAAGAAAAAAGACGTATGATGAAAACCATATGTATCCATTTTTTTGTATGTACAAATCTAATGAGATTGATCGTTGACATTTGATAGTTTATGGGAACTAATTAGAATTTATTAGATACGTAGAATTCAAAATAAGCAAAAGAAAAACGCACGAAAGCAATTAATACAAGGACTAAACGGACGAAAGTTTACCAAGCAATTTTGGCGACAAAACTACGCGGAAATTTTCTCACGCATAATTTTCGAAGTTCATCAATGATTAACCAAAGCATGCCAAAGCCAAGGGTCGGCATAACATATTTCATAGGCACGGGACCCGTTTGAAAAACGTCATTGAACCATTTAACTTGCGTGATCAAAAGTTATACGGCAGCTGATATAATCATAGCACCGAAGACATACTAATTTTTACCTTTACCCCAAAATGGATTATGTTCGAGTATCGATGTATATTGTGTACGAGTTGCAAAGAAATTAAAAAATTGAAATAAACATACCGAACAATAGTAAACCGATTGAGCAACAAAGGTCATTGTTTCGAGTTCTGAAACTGTATACGGAGTTGTTGGAGTAATACCGAAATTTTCAAATGTAAACATAAATGAATAGAATGGCACGCCTATATCAATCCAATAATAGCAGAAGCAAAAGAATCCTGTAAAACATTCGAAATTACCGACGAACATATAAGCATGAAAGAGTAATTTTAAATTTAATAAATGATCTTTCGAACGAATTGCAGGTGGACGCGACATAATATCACGTTCAGGTCGTTCAGTAACCATAGCTAATGACATAAATACATCTAAATCAAATATAAACATATATACAAAATTGATTTTTATTAAATATTCAAACATACCATTAACCATACAGAAAATAGTAGCTAAAAAGGCCGAAAGAGCTAATGGCATACCCAACCATAAATCAAAGAAAACAGGCCAAATTTGTGACCACGAGCCTAGAAATACAATGGTAAATTAAATGAATAAAATGAATATTGAAAATTTACCTCCAGGTAATAGATAAACAGCAACTTTTTTCAAATTATCACTTAATAAACGTCCAGTTTCAATAGCTTGAATAATCGATGCAAAATTATTATCTAATAAAATCATATCACCAGCTTCTTTCGATACTTCCGTGCCCGATTGCATAGCTACTCCAAGATGTGCACATTTAAGTGCCGGTGCGTCATTTGTACCATCGCCTGTCACAGCAACGATTTCAGCACGTCGTTGAAATTCAGTAACAATTCGTAGTTTTTGTTCGGGTGACGTTCGAGCAAAGACAAGTTCTTGATGCAATAGAACCCAATCCCACATAAAATCATCCATATAATTAATTTCAGCACCAGCTACGACAATAGCATAGGGAATATATTCCATTTTTTGCGTCGGTTCAACATCAGTTTCAGGTTCACTAAATTGATTTCGACATGAAAACCAGCAACGTCTATACCATGGTGGACGTCGAACGACTTCACCGCGTACAGCCGATGCTCGTCGCATCATTTCTCGAGCATTTTTCGATAATGAATCCGTTCATTTCACTTCACCAGGTGCATGTTGTTGAATTAATCTATCATTACGATATAAATTCAACATTGGTTGACCATCATTATTTGTTTCTAATTTAAATATATCAACACCATTGATATCAGAAATTTCCGGTGTTAGTATATGTACTTGTTTAGCAATGGCTTTGGCCGTTGTTGGATGATCACCAGTGACCATAGTAACACGAATTTGTGCACGACGTGCTTTTAGAACAACATCAGGTACTTCAGGTCGTGGTGGATCGAGTAATGAAAAAAGTCCAACAAAACAATAATTATTCGATGGAAAACCATTTAAATCTTCGCCTTGCTGATTCGATCGTTGTTGATCTTTGCATTGTTGCATCATATCATCGTATTGTTGACGAGTGAATTTTTATTGACACATAGCAATAACACGATAACCAGTCTTGCCTAATTCTTCTTGTCGATTGAAAAGAACTTTTTTCATTTCATTATCTAATGGTACGATTTAATCATTATCTTTTTTGTATGTTGAACATCGTTGAATGACAATATCGGGCGCACCTTTTAATGTCAATAGGACAGTTCGATTTCGTTCGGGCAATGATGGATCAGATGTTTCCAATTGATTAGCCGAAATCATGAATTTATTCGTTGAATTAAATGGTAAAACTTTCAAACGTGGATTAACATCTCGAACTTTGTCAATATCAACTGAACATCGATCGACACAAAGATTGTAGAGTGCTGTATCAGCTGCATCATCAACAACACGTAATTCAGCTTTCATTTTCGATAGATCTTGTCCAATTTGTGCATCTTGTGCTAATTGTTTATCAGCATTATTACAAAGTGACGCTCCAAGTAGAAGATCTCGAAATGCTTCGATTTTAATTTGACTTGCATCACTCGAAAGATTGCTTTTATTATTCACATTAACCGATGGCATTTGTTGTAATTCATTGATATTTCCTGTTGATAATTTTCGTACTACAGTTGCAGCATCAACAGATAAACGACGTACTGTTTCCAAAGCACCCGATGATAAACGACGAATTGTTTGCAAGATTGTTTCTTCTTTCGGTGGTTCATATTGAGGTAATGGAACTTCATATGTGCCATGTGTATCCCATAGTAAATGAGTGATAGTCATTTTGTTTTGTGTCAATGTACCGGTTTTATCTGTTGCAATCACAGATACAGCATTGAATGTTTCAACAATTTGTAAACTTCGAACTAAGACACGTTGATTATACATTTGTTTAGCGACGATAGTTAAAACTATGAAAAGAAACAGAAATAGTTATATGATGAAATAATTCTTATTTGTCTATTTACCAAGTGTAACAGCTGATGGTAGACCGACTGGTAAAAAGCCAACAATCATACCAATTTAATTGATGATATTTTCATTGTAAGTAACAAATCCATAATGTTCTCGATTTAGCCACGAACCCCAAGTTATCCAAAGAATAATAATAGCAATGACTGTTGAAACGCAAACGAATAATACGAATCGATTGACTTCACGATGTTAACCAGTAACTTCATCACCCGAACTACCACGAGTTAATTTCGACATTTTACCTAAAACTGTATTGTCACCAGTAGCAATAACAACTGCTTCGCCCGTTCCTTGTTCAACCATAGTTGAATAAAAACCAATATTAGCTGATTCCATAAAATGTGTATTTGTACAACGAGTTGTAACCGATACAGGTTTGGATTCACCAGTTAATTCTGCTGTATTTACTTTCAAACCATCACATGATATAAATCGACAATCAGCCGGTAATTTATCACCCATACGAACAAGAATAATATCACCTGGTACGATGTCATCATTGAGTATTTGTTGTTCACGACCGTCTCGTCGAACTGTTGCCAATGATGGTAATAATTTTGAGAAAGCAGCAACAATTTTAATTGATTTTAATTGTTGATAAACATTGAGAATTGAATTACATGTAATAACAAGTAATAGAACAATACCCAATGCTAAATTTGATATTGATGAACTAGGTTCACCGAATGGTTTATAAGCTAGAAGAGCAAGAATACCAGCAAACCAAAGAATTAAATTGAAACCCATGAATAATTCTTTGAATAAAAGAAAAAAGTAACTCGGTTGTTTAGGTGGTGTAAGTTTATTGGAGCCGTATTGATGACGAGCATCGTCGATAAGAGCTTCCGTGAGACCCGTACGTGGATCTGTATGATATCGTCGAAAGACATCTTCGATTGGAACGATATGAACATCTTGTTTAAGATGAGATTTATCAGTTGTTTCCCATAAATCAATGTTCGAATCTTCTCGTTTCACTGATGGTTGGGATGTTTGATTATTTGAATTTTCATCCAACTGCAATCCATGATTGTCCATTTTGTTTAAAATATGAAATTGTAAAAGAAACCAGACTACTCTCTGAAATCAGTCAATGAAACTGGTTGATTAACTCGATTGAATAGAAGTATTTATATGTTACACAGTTTCGAAAGAGAAAGAGAGAGAAAAAGAGAGACATAAATAAATTGTTCAAGGGACGTTAGCGGGGCCGTTTGTTTTTTACTTATCAATAATGTCATGTAAAACGAAAGAGGGAGAAAAAGAGAAGAAAATGTACTTGTTCGAACATCTTTTCCATTGCCCTTCGACGGTATATAGAACATGACGCCATTTTGTTCTAACGAAAAAAATTATTCAAGAGAAAACCCCTGATAAGATTCTCTCGTTCTCTCGTCCCCCTTTTTTCTCTTCCATATTATTCACATGTATACTTTTGTATTCAAAAAATGAACTATTATTACAACACATTCTATTTTTTGATCATATAATAATACGAAATTGAATAATCAATATATAACGTGCACAACAAGCATAAATGAAGACGTACGAGTTTTCACTTTTTTTATTATTTTTTCTCTCATTAACATAAATAAATTACAAAGATACTAAAAATCAAGATCTGATTACGTGAATAGCTATGATTGTATATACTAAACATATTACTATATCGAAAATTAAAAGTCAATTTTGAGGCCATATGAAATCCGTCTAGAATATGTTTGATTATTTAACTTTTCGTAATGTATAAGAAATCGTGAACGCCCATTATTGATGCCTCGCACATATTAACAAAAAACAACTCCTTCAAAATTTATTCTTAAAGTTTTTTTTTCTATACTAAAAATAAAATATAGTTCGAGACAACCAGAGACAAACCCATACGTCAGTTTTGTACGTGGAGTTCAAAAGAATGTACTACTAAAATCAAATCGTATTCGATTAACCCGAAACATGAAAATGCAGAGATTTCTCTATTATACATTCAATCGTGTATTTGCATCAAAATATAGGCTGTTAAATTTCTATAACATTAATATTTGATCAAACAAGCGAAAAAAATCAAGTTGTCGGATCATGAAATTTTAATTAACAAATCTATTTTTTTTTATTACCGAATCTACAATTTGAGAAGCAGTAGGGTATCAAAGAAACGCTGCTTGTTATTTGATTGATGCCATTTCAGGAGAGAGAGAGAGAGTATTTACACAGTAAGCAGTTTCGTTTGTGTACACAAAAATCAAGGAATGAGCTGGTTTCTATTTACTTTGCATAGTATAATTATACTGTCCTTCATTGATGCAACTCCTAACTGTCTACTTATTCAAATTGTTTTTACTTCATACTTTTTTATTTCTTCATACAAAGTGCAATGTCAAATTTCAGGAACATGCTTTGAAGAGCCTTGAAAAATTAACAAATGTATGTTACATGTTGTAAAGTAATTGAATAAAAACATGTATTAACAGAATATTAAGTTTGTTTTGAGCAGAAAACAAACGCAAGTATTGTCTATTACTGAAGGAGAGTAATAGTGGATGCCTCCATGACGATGATTTTTTTTAATAACAAAAATATTCGAATATAATAGGTGACGATTGTGTGCGTTTGGTACTTTCTTTCGTTCATTGAAATTTATTTATAGGTAATACAAAAGAAAAAAAAGTTTGGTCTCGCATTCACCTGTCGAAATAAAAAGCGAAAGAAATGGCAGAAGGAAAAGAAACGTTAATATTATGTTTTTCTGAATTTCGTTTATTTAATTAATACAAATAATCGTATAGTTTCATAGGAGATATACTCATCTATGTTTTCTCATAGTTTCGCTTTAGCTGCAGAACAGTCGATTTTTTTTTAGTAATTACAATTTTTCTGTTCCTTGAGAACAAAAATCAATGTTTCTTTTCACCCCACAAGTAAGACATCTTGAAGTTTATATTTTCAAGGACAAAAAACCCGACAAATCATGAAATAAAACATATTCTCAATTATAATCGCAGCAAATTATGAATTCTAAGTACATTTTCAGACTGAATTTTATATCGTCCTCGGGATAGAGTACTCGCATTAATTCCATAAATCAAACTTGATGAGTACTTGTCAATGAACAATGTTTTTGAGCAACGAACCCAAATGTCAAATCACTGTTGGTTAAATAAAAGTAAAACTCTCTTATACAAGAAATATTTATTCAGAATTTTTAATTAAAAAAAAATATGAATTTAATAAAAGAATCACAATCAAAGAGAAACACGCATAGAAAAGTTGATCAGCAGTTATTGCATTCAATAAGATGTCAAAAATATAAAAAGCAAGATAAAATAAAATAATATTCTCTGAATGAAAACGTTTGAATCTGCATAGATATATTATTGAAATTGATCATTCGATTTCTATTATTTTTTATTCACACCGAAGTATATTCCGAGAATTAATGCGATAATAAGTACGACTATTATAAGTACCGTACACAATATGATCTTCTTTCGTCGAGCAGCAGTCTGAAATAAAGTTAATTACACAAAGAATTCAATTTGAAGATTGTGAACACGAGAATTTTACTTGATATACGACTGCTTGTTTTAGTTGTTTATTAGCTTCCTCAACATGCACTTCTGTGTTATCGATATTGTCTCCAATTGAATCTAGATAATCAAAAACGAGATATTTTTTAAAATGAATTGAAAATATAAACGAAATAAAAATGACGAACCAATGATTTCACCATGTTCATGAACAAGTTTATGAACATCTTTAAATAATTCACTAACTTCAACAATATTCGACTAGAAAATAATTCGATAATGAACCAATAGTTTTATTTTTTTTTCGTTTTTACTTCGAGTTGACGTATCTGAGCATCACGTTCTTCTAAACTTTGCATATCCACTTGTTGTTCCATAGGTAAAATAACTTGTTGTTGTTGGTATCCGCCATTATTCGGTGACGAATAACCATTATCATCTCGAAAATCTGGATTGTCGGCGCCCGGTTTTTGATAAAGAACATGTTTTGCACGCTCAAGACTTTCTTTTTCTTTTCGAGTACCGGTACGTTGTGCTTCTATGAAACGTTTACAAATTGGTGGATATTGTTTTGATATAGTGTCTAACAGAGTTTTCTTTTTTCTCTGCAAATAAAAATCTCATATTCATCGTTTGATAATTGTTTATATCAAAAACAGACTTGCTCATCCGGTCCGACAGAAGCTTCGGACACTTTTTTAATGTCAGCATTCATTTGTTCCATCAAATGTTTGGTGTCATTTTGAAGACGAAGACTACGAATTCAATTGAAAAGTTTGCGTTTTTCGTTTTCGATCTTTCAATTTACATTGAACTGACTTACTAACGATCGCGTAATGGTTCACTGTCCTCTGGAGTGCCTATTTTTTTGACGAGATTTTCAAGTTCATTTGCTATTCAAAAGGCAAAGATAATTAAAATTATAAGAAAATTAATGATTATCATGTCGTACTGTTGGTGGTAATCTTCGATAGATTTGTTGTGAGGGCATTTTGTAAACGTTGAAAGTCAGCAGCGTTCATCACTAGAGAATAATAATAATCAACAATACAAAGTCGACTTCAAACTTCAATCATACTTGTTTTTTTTTTATCAACCAAACAAATGTTTGCAGTGTGATTCGGGTCCTTTTTTTCGAATTCTCTCTTGTTTTTTTTCTTTATCCTCCTTTTTTTACTGATACTGTTATGAGGTCGCCAGTTACTGTCCAAAAATTCTTGTGACAGTACAGAACATTACTCTACTCATATAAATATTCGTGTGGTATCAATATATTTCATTCAGATGCATGATTATACTGAAATCAACTCTATCTTTGAATTACTCATCGATATTTTTAGACTGTATTCTCAAAGTGATACTACGAATATTTAATGAAATCAGATAGTGTGATTCATTGCTGATAACAGTTTCGATTTCAAAACAATATGATGTCCTAAAACCATGACGAAATAAACGTCAACACCTTTTCTTTTCTGATAAATTTTACAATAAATCTTATCCTTATCAGGCGCATATGCACAAACATGTTATTTCATTTTGCCGCCTATTTTCTCTTCGCATAATCTGATAAAAAAATACGAATATTTGACTCTTTTTTTCAACAATGTAAAAATGACTCAATAAATGTATTCAATTGAATGATTCATTGGCAACTCAAAATAGATGTCACTGTAAATAATTTTAAGCAAATACAAAAAAAATATTCGAATGAATAAAAATTATCTGAAAAATATTTCCTTGAAATTAAATTGAATTTCGTCCGATGAAAAAACGAACCAATCATAAATATTAGCTGTTCTATTCTATTTTTCCAATCAACATTTCAGTCATTTGTTTTTACGTGCGTTACTGAACATATATAAATACACATATACAAAGCGTCAGAATCAAAGTTTAACAAAATGGACACTGGAGATCTTAATTTACCCGCATATAAATATCAACTTGAACAAGTAAAATTCGTCCTGTTTGTCGTTGCCTTGATTACACAATTACGTTTTATTTTTAGGTTGAATTAGCACTCAAAGCAAAACCGGATGATGCCGAATTGCTTAAACTTAAAACAGATCTTGAAGTAATTCTATTCGAATTGATTTTTATAGTTAAATTCTATATTTCTTTCCATAGGAAGTTATACAAATTACAGCTGAATTACTCGGTTGTGATCCATCGATTTTAAATTCCGATGAAGCAGGCGCTTCATCCTCGACCTACAACGAATCAGCCTCATCAAGCTACACATCTTCGTCACAATCGAATAATACAGCAGCATCAGCTGCTCGTACAGGTATTAAATGGAAGCCTGGTGATCGATGTTTAGCACCATGGAATGAAGACGGAAAGTATGGTGAACGCAAATGACATTGATCAATGTGAATTCGTTCGTTTTTTTTGTTGTTGAATAGATATTATGAATGTACAATTGAAGATGTACTTGATGATGGGACGTGTACAATTGTTTTTGATGGATATGAATCAGCGCCATTGACTGTTATTCGAGTGAGTATTCTGTGAGAGTATTTGTTTGTTTAGTTATTTATTTCTATTGAATTAAGGTAACGAAATTAAGACCATTCGATCGAACACGTACGGATACGGGTGGAATGCGACCTGTCAATCGAGCGAAAACAAAGTAAGAGAAGTTCGATTCGAGTAGATTTTCTTATTCGATTTTGTTTTATTTAAAGACGAGAATTAGAACAACGTTTACGTGAACTCAAACGTCGAAAACGAGACAAAAAAGCGGCTAAACAAAAAGAATTCGATGAAGCACATGAAAAAGACAAAAAACGTTGGACTGATTTCAATTCCAAAGTACATTCGCATTTTATTCAAAGAAGAATATTTTCTCAACCTACTTTTTCTTCTAGTTAACAAGTCGAACATGGAAAGGCGTTGTTTCAAAATCAATGGTTAAAACTGATAAACGTACTGAACAACTACGTGGTACAACCAATGGTTATGCAGTTTCCAAATATCAACAAGCTGTACCACGTCCTTAATTATTCATCAATGTACAGAAAATATTGTTCGATGGTCTCTATCTTGAAGTTTTTTTTGTTCGTTTTCGTTTTTTTTTCTGACGTTAAAATATAATCATCATCATCATCAATGAGATTAACGTTTCTATATGTACTTCTAGATAAAACAAATCTGTTCTCTTGGAATTTATTCTTATTTTGTGTCGAGTGATTGAAAATACACATGCAAAGCACTCGGTTATTTATCACCGCACAACGCTGTTCATCAGCATCTAGAATAAATCATTTACTAAGACGATGTCTTGCAAATTCGAATACCAACATTAAAGTCAATCGTAATAAGTGAGAACGAGAATTTTGCAATTCAATTGAATCTGAATCGTATTTCATTTGTTTATGTATAGCTCATTCCTTTCTCTAGTCGAAACGAATTCGAATAAAGGTCGATTGTTATCAGTATCGAAAACTGACAAAAATCGATTTCAATTCGATCAACCTATTCGATATGCATCATCGGGCAGTTTGCCTTCTCATAAACGAATCACTCTACCAGCTTTATCGCCGACGATGGAAACGGGAACGTTGAGATCGTGGTCGAAACAAGAAGGAGAGAAGATTGTTGAAGGTGATATTTTGGCAGAAATAGAAACGGACAAAGCAACATTAGGATTCGAGGCAGGTGATGAAGGATATCTCGCCAAAATAATCATACCAGCTGGCTCGAAGGACGTGCCTGTTGGCAAAGTAATTGATTCCAACTGAGTTTTTGTTTTCGTTTAATTTATTAAAATTATTTAGTTATGTGCGATTATTGTTGAGAAAGAAGAAGACATAGCTGCATTTAAAGATTATAAAGACGATTCGAGTGGTGGTAGTTCATCAGCAGCAGCACCGAAGAAAGAAACTGATGAGCCATCGAATAAAACTGACAAGAAAGAGAAGTCTCCGACGAAAAAAGAAGAGTCAACAAGTGCATCGAGTAAAAAAGAAGAACCTAAGTCAACAAAACCTAGTTCAAGTGAAGGCGGCGATCGAGTTGCTGTTTCACCTTTGGCGAAAAAACTTGCACAAGAAAAAGGCATTGATCTTGCTGTAAGATTCGATAAAAAAAAACAAAACAAGAATTGTAGTTTGTTAATTTAGTCAGTGCAAGGTAGTGGTCCCAATGGCCGAATCGTTGCTGAAGATGTCGAGAAATTTATTAAAGAAGGTGGTGCCAAAAGTAAACCACAAGCTAAGACGACAACAGCAACAGCACCAGCACCGAAAGCAGCGAAAAAAGAAGCATCATCTGCGCCCGGTGGTTACAATGAACAGCAAATATCCGACTTACGAGCAGTAAATCATTTCAAAACTGATTTATTTCGATTGTATTGAGTTTTTTGTGTTCGTATTTAGGAATATGTTCGTCGTGTAACTGAATCGAAGACGACAATTCCTCATTATTATTTGAATATTCAAATTGAATTAGACGAAATAATCAAGTAAAAATTGATTTTCTCATATTTTATTTAAATTTTGTTGTCAATTGAAAAGATTACGTCAAAAATTGAATGAAATCTTAGCACCAAAATCGAAAGATTCCAAAGATAAATCTCGTGGTATTACAATCAATGATTTTCTTATCAAAGCAGCTGCATTAGCATGCAAACGACGACCCGAAACCAATAGTATTTGGATGGAAAAATCGATTCGACAATATGAAACTGTCGATATTAATCTTGCAGTTACAACTGATGCCGGTGTTGTTGTCACACCGATTGTTTATAATGCTGATCAAAAAGTATAAGAATCAATCGATGAAAATATCCATTGATGACTTCTTTTTTCTGTTCTATAGGGTCTTTCCGCTATTAGTACCGAAGTAGCACAATTGAGTGAAAAAGCCAAAAGTGGAAAATTGAATAATGACGAAGTTGAAGTAAGATGAGCATGAAATCAAACAAATAAACAAACTTTCTTTTTGATTAGTTGGGAACATTCACGATTTCAAACTTAGGAATGTATGGTGTCACTAATTTCAGCGCGATTATTTCGCCTCAACAGGTAATCAAACATTTACAATAACAAAAACAAAACGAAACATAACTCTTGTTTTCTAGTCTGCTGTATTAGCCATTGGTGGTACTGAGACTAAACTTGTGCCAGCTGCAGACTCTCCAAAAGGGTAAAAGAAATAATTAAGTTCCTTTTCGAAAAAATAATATTCTCTGTTGTTTTTGTTAGTTTTCGTCAATCGACTATTTTAAATGTAACATTAGCTTGCGATCATCGTGTTATCGATGGTGCTGTTGGCGCTCAATGGTTACAAGAATTCAAACAATTTCTTGAAAATCCTGGATCAATGATTCTATAAAAAAAAGAGAGAACAAACAAACAAACAAACATACAGCAACAGTTTTAGACTTTAATCTTGTCATGTATTTCCTTGTTTTTCGCTCTTCTTTCTAACCCAAGCAATCTCCACTAAAAACATCAGTTGTAGTCTAGCAGTGTATTTCTCACGCAACTGTCTCCTATTACATATGCATTCTATCTCCGATTATTTTTTAGTAAAAAATAAATACAAAACAAACAATTAGAACACAGTGGATTGACATTATATGTTGACATCTAAGTCAAGTACAATGTGCCTTTGAACCGTATCCGTGAAATTTCATTGAAAACAACAAGTTATTTGATGCCTCGTTATTTTTATTTCACTATTATTAAAGATTAAAAACCGTATCAAAAGGATTATACTCGAGACTATAATTAGATAGCTTTGATAATAAATCTCATCGGTGTATTTTAAAAATAGATGGTTGAGAAGGCGAAAAGTGTTTGAACATTGTACGGCTATAGATACATAATTAGGATAGATTTTTATTTATATTCAATAAATAAATAATCTGACAAGTTACAATAAAAATAAAACATCGATTATTATTCTTTTTTTTCTGCACAAATTTTGTCTATGTATAGAAATCTTCTGGTTCGAGTTTGATATTCGATGATGTTGAAGATAATGTCCATGTATCATGACTCTCATCACGTTGTATCGAATGGTGATGTATGTGTGCTTGTTGTTGTTGTTCTTGTTGCTGCTGTTGAATGTGATGCAGTGGTGCAAGTTTTTGAAGATCAATTGTCAAATATCGTTTATAATTCGGAGAGCTAAGTAATTGAAAACATTGTTCAGATAAACGATATTTTTCTCCTATATCTAATGTGGCTAATGTTTGAATGTAACGATCATATTCCACACCGAAATGTTCTAACCGTTTGATAAGTTCTTCATCGTTTTGTTCTTGTTTTGTTTTATTATTCATATTCTCATCATTGTTTAACATTGGAGGACATTTAATCAATAGATCAACACGCCGTCTGGTACCATCAACCATTTGTACACCTTGTCGTACCATAATAAGTAATCGATTCTTTTTCAATTCATCGATAACATGATCTAAATAGGCAGCATTACGTTTTAATTTCGAATTGGCATAGATCGATGTTCGTGTAAAACCAACATAGGGTAATAGGAGAAGTTCATGAGCTAATTCTAATGATTTCACGTAAGTTGGATCGACAAGTGGTTTCATACGTTTAGCTGTGGGTGAATTCGACAATGGTGGATATGAAGAGGTTGATGATGACGATGATGATGAATGATTGATCACCAATGAAAAACTAAAACATCAACAAAAATTACTTTCGAATATATCGTTTGAACGAAAAATTTCTTTTTAAATACTCGGAATTTATTGATGTTGAATTTAGTGTTGGTTCGAACATAACTTCGAACTGTTTTATACTTGAATTTGTTAAATAAACAGCTGATTGAACATTGACTATATTGATATTTAGTCGTACGGCATTTGATTTCGTTCGTGTTTGTTCAATAATATGAAGACAATTATCATAGAAGATATTATCTGCTTGACTAAATGAATGAAATGTTCGCTGATAAATACAAAGCGTTTCAATAGTTAATTCAAGAATTCGTAAACATGCTGAAACACGTAGAGCATGTTCTCGTGCTGATAGATATCTCGCTGACATCCATGAATGAGTATCTTCCAAAGATGCAGCTATAGAAATCAAACATATGAATATCAAAATAATCAATATTTCGATAATTACCTTTAAGAGACAATGTATCGAGATAATCGCACATGAATTGATTTGTTTGTGATTCGTCAAAATAAAAGTCAATTAAATTTGAACAATGACAATTGAGAACAAGAATAAATTGCTCAAGAGATGGATATCGATTGCAATCGAATATTTTCGATCGTCGACAAAATAATCGTACTCGACTCGCAAGAAATATCATCAACCAATTGGCTGTTGTCGTTTGTTGAGGAAAATGTTTCTTTTGAAATTTAATTTCCAATGAATTTCGAATGAATTCACCTGTACTTGTACCGATAATGGTAAATGATTTTTGTCGTTGAATATGTGCCATTGTATGATGTTCATCGAATTTATCGGACAAACAAAGACCTGAAGGAACTGTCGTTTCATCTGATCGACAGAATAAATTCAAAGGAAAAGGATGTCGAACATCCGATGAATGACCCGTTTGACGTATGCATTGTGCATTATTCATGGCTTCCTTGATATGATCAACAAGTGTTGTTCGTTCATATCCTAATTAAAATATCAGTTTAGTTCATATTTTTTAATCAAAAACCACACATAATTCTCAGACGGCTTCATATTTTTTTGCCAGGTCACGAAGTTCCTAATCATGCGAATGAAGAATACAGACTCATTTTTATGAAGTAGACTAGAAGGAATTCTTTTCATGCAGACTACAATCATTCATTTAGGGCATACTAGTTTCTATATTTAAATTTTGACAATAGATCAAAGAAAAAATCTTCGAAGCAGTCTTTTCTAATGACTATTTTACAGTCTATTTATAAGTTTTGACCTAGTTAATATATTTTTGTTAATTTGATCTGCATTCAACAGCTGTTCCATTACGTGGATAGTAATTCAAGGGAAAAAATAGGATTTGTCTTAAATCAATTCTTATTATTTTTATCCTCATTATATTTTTCTTTTTTTTTTCTACAATAATAATACTAAGAATATCCGAATTTATTTTCGTTCTATTAACTTCAATTAAAAAGCTATTATCGGTCTATAGAAGAATCTTCTCGAAACAAGACTGATTTCGATCTTACCTGTTCGTACAATTAATAATAAATGAAGATTAAGTTTATGTTTAAGTTGATTGTCAGCATAAACAAATGATGTTGATGTTAGATAATGTGATGTCAAACCAAGTAGATGTAAAAACAATGCCATACTATCGTACATATAATAGTCACTCAATGCATAAATAAATTCACATAGATCAGGCGAAAGAATTCGACGTAGATCTAATTGATAGGATTCATTAAGAACAATGGATGTTGAATGAAACCATTGATCGATTGTAGAGAAATTTTCTTCGTCCATTTGATCTATTTTCAAGTTTGAAATCTAGATAAATATGTGTTGTTACGTTTTGTTAAGTTGATTTTGTGTTTATTGATTTTCTGCTCGTTCTATTAACTACAAGAAGAATTCTGATTGAAAAGAAAAGAATTCTCTCGTTATGTCTCCCATTTTTTTCCTATTTCCTGCATGCAGTCTATAGAAAGTTGAGTGCAGAATTTTATATGCTATTATTCGACTGAGAGAGAGAGAGAGAGAGAAAAAAAAAGAGAGCAGAGGGAGAAAGAACGAACAGAATCGAATATATGTTTTTTTCACATATATATATATATATTTGCTCTGACGATTGCAGAAAAGAGAAAAAATAAAAGTGAAAGCTATTTGTTCTTTCAGTCAATGTGAAGAGACGGGGATTTTTGGCAAAGAATCAAAATGAGGACAGAATTTCTTCGGGATAATTTTATTGCTATTGGCGGTCTGTCGATGTTTTGAGAGCAAAAGATAGAGAAGAGGAAAAAAAAGGTTCTTGGTTTAGCATATTCTGACGTTTGAACAGCAGTAAATCACGTAAGACAGTGTTTAACTATTCATTGATTACACAAAAATGTACTCAAACTTCTTTTCTTCCCTAGCTTTTATTCGAATCAAAATAAATAAAAAAAAAAAGTAAAGCAAAAAATGTTTATTGACTCAATCAAAAGCGAATCTTTAGAAAAAACCAATCAAGGTGAATTCAAAATTTCGTGCACAAAAAACATTGTTAAAGAATAAACTTTCAGTTCATTTCATTGATTCGTTAGTAACATTTTCGATCAGACGTTAGCAAATGTCTAAATAAAAAAGAAAAAGAAAAAGAAAAAAAACTGTTATCAAATAGGGCAAATACATAGTCGAATATGTCTTCGTATTCTTTTTCTGCGAGATTTGATAAATAAAGAAAGATTTCAAAGTTAAGTCGACATCATTTTTTTGACATGAACTTTCAAATATGCAATGCGTATATGCATAATTAATATTTATCATCAGTACGATTGACTAAACTGATTGTTTACTTGAAACGTCATTAAAAGACAAGTCATAGAGGAACATGGAAGCAAAAAATGATACCTGAAACGACATCATTTTGTTTGGAATCAAAAAAAGAAACGTTCATTTCGGGAATTATTTAAACTTGGGGCGAATTTAATTTTCTTAATAAAATATAATACCAATTTTATTGCAATTATTTTATTATAATTTAACACATACAGAAGTACGCCCTTGTTTTTCTTTCATTCTTTCTTTTTCTTGAAATAGCTTCTCTGTTTTTTGTCTCAAACAAATGACTTTTGAAAATAAAAAAAGAAAACAAATAATAATTTCATTTTGTTCTAAAAGTTCAATAACTTTACATGTGATCAATTGATTGCGAAAGAATCATATCAAGCAATTCATATAAGATAAAAAGTTCTTTTTGAACAATATTAAATATTGAACGTATTTCTCTCTAGTTATCCTATACATAACAAACAAAATACACGATGTTTTACTTTTGTTTTTCGTTCTTTCTACGATTTTATTTTCTTTTCTTTTTGTGTTACTCATCGACAGTTTCATCAAATACATCTACAGGTATATTCAATTCTATCCAATCGTAATCATGTTAATACCAATATTTATTCATTTTTTCTTCACTAATCATATACAATGATCGGTTTGTGAATACGATATTGTCATACGATCGCAAGCTTGATGATGCGCTCGAGTGACAGAAAAAGCGATGAAAGGCCGTTAAAATATAAATGGAAAAGAAAATTTTTTCGTTAATAACCAATCGATAAATATATACTTGAATAAACAAATATTCTCTTCTTTCTTTTTATTCATTAGAAATCGATTGATTAATGAGTAAATAACTACTAATACTCTGGAAAGAAATATTTCCTAGTTTTATAAAAAAATGGCTTCACCAGCAAAATCATCCGCAAATACGAATAAAGACAATGAAATAACAACTGTATCTTTGGATAATGCGACACATGTTCCAACAATTATTATCGATTCAATGCCAGATGATAATGATGATTTGACAGTTACACCTGCATTTCCACATTTTCCCACCGACGAAGAAATTGTTATGAAACCGGACAGTATTGTTTTTGTTGAACCAACAAATGATCAAACAGATCAAGCAAATAGACCTGCTCGACCTTCACAACAATCAATACAAATACTTGATGAAATCAAATATCTATTGAAATCAACAAATTCATTAGCTAAAGAAGAAAATAGCATACAAGCATCTGTAAGAATCGAAATGAATAGTAAAATATTCGAATTATTTTCGTTTTGTTTTCATTTAGCAAGAAGTTGATTCGGCTATAAAACGTCGCCTAAGTCAACTTAATGACGATTTTCCCTATGAAATCAATCTACCATTGCTCGAAGGTTTAACAACAAACGAAACTAAATCACTGAATACAACTGAACATCGTTCATTAAGTAATGGACAAGCTTTCGAACGATCACGTGCACGATCAATGCTACTATCGACACAAATACATACTGATTCTCAACCAGCAACGATTATCATAGCTCAACCTGAAAATCGTACGATTATTGATCGTCTTGCTGGTTTATTCTGGGCATTATTTGCTGCTTACGCATTTAGTATAATTTTATTTCTAATTAAATATTGTGGAATCGATCTTATCTTTGGATTTTTTCTACAAATGATTATTCAAACAATTGCATTTGCTATTTATGCAATCTATAAAGATTATAATCTCTTAGGACCTAAAGAACATCGCTTAGCAATGATATTTCGTGCTTTATTAATTAGTATTGGGTTATTGGGTTCATTTTTAGCTTATTATTATATTTCATTGCCTGAATTATCTGCCATTCGTCAATGTCAAGTCATACTGACGATTGTTCTTTCGATATTTTTTCTTCAGGAACGTATTACTGTTTCACGTATAATTGCCTGTATTCTTACAATAATTGCAATTATTGTTCTCATACGACCGACTAGTATCGGTGGACGAAAATCGAATTTATCATTTTCAATGTTAAATTCTACGAATAGAAATATTCCATGGGTACCTTATTCATCTCCATGGAATTATATTCTTGGCATAGGTTTGGCTCTTTGTACAGCAATAACTTTCAGCGTTGCATCAATTTTAAATAAAATCTATTTCAGTTCTCAACATTTACAGAATAGTGTGCTATGTTTTTGGTCAGCATTGACTGCATTAATTATTTCAACGATTCTTGTTTGTTTGACACATTTTTTCCTACCAAATCCTCGAGCATTTCCTTACGATTGGCGTTTATTTGCTGGCATTGGTCTTGCAATTGCTTCGATATTTGTTTTTATTGCAAATCAAAAAGCAATTAAACGTGAACGTTCATCCATTATTACATTAATCTATTCGACAGATATTATTCTTGTTTTATTTCTACAAAATTTATTTACAAATACGCCAACTGATATCATCATAATTTTAGGTTGTGCATTAATTTTAATTGCAATCGTTATTATTTGTGTTGAAGTTTTAATAATCGAGAAACGTAAAGGAACATTAGCCATTCAAATTGCACAAGTAACAAATGCTAGTGAACAAGAACCGAAATTACCAAAATTAGCCGCAAAACGTTCATCGATTTAGTTTTAGAACACTCGTATGTTTTGCTTCTATTATTTGCTGCTTCATAGATCTTCTTTTTCTGAATTATTGAAATAAATTTCTCTATTTTTCATTTGCGAACTTCAATCGTATTAGAAGATATACGAGCGTCATACGGTATAGATTTATTTTGAATAATATACAAAGAAAAGAAAACAATGAAAATGAAATTACGTCATTTTTGCTCGTTTACTAGCCGATGGATCCGGTCTAAATAAAAAAAATATGATAGAACGAATATATTTCAATGTTTTAACTTACGAATTGACTGAAGTTGATTCTCGTTCTCCACCACCACTTCCTCCTCCTTTTCGTTTCGTTTCGATAATCTTCGAAATCTGTTGCCATTCTCGTTCGATTTTTTGTTTTTCATCTTTGGGTCCAGCACCTCGTCGTGTTTTTCTTCCATCATTCATTTTAACGCCATATTGAAATGCTGCTTTAGGCATGGCTTCTTTCTGACCCATATAATCCGAATATTCTTCAGCTGTATCAAAATCCCATCGACCAATCGGTCCCTTCTTCGAGCCCGTATCCATCTTATCCAAATCAGGCTCATCATCCGAATCAATATTCACATCTTCTTCAGCCATTGTTCTATTCATAAATTCATTTTTTTGTAAAAAATAACAAAAATGTCTCATTGATTTTCACTTACCCGGGATAACATTCAGCGTATGAATCATCGCTGAATTTCAAATTAAATCCGTCTTTATTTTTTTGTTTTGAATTCGATGGTTTCGTTCGTTCTTCATCCTTGAAGAAGAAAACAACAATCAAATTAGAATTTCTAATAAACAAATTGACTTACATTTTTGACATTATATTTTGTGTGAACATTACGAATGAAATTTTTCACAGCTTCTGCACTCGTTCGAGTATCATGCGGATTGCGATCATCTGAATCCGATTTTCCTGTATCTTGAAAATAAACTTTCTTTTTCGATTCATTTGCAGGTGCTGAACGTCGTTTTGTATCAGGAATATAATCACCGATATCATCGTAGATGCTAATATCTTTTGCTTTATTTGTAACTGTACTCATTGATTCATAACTGGGCTTGATATTCATTTCTTGTTCGAGATTCGAAAATATGCCGATGCCTTTCTTTTTCTGTCGTTTTAGATCTCGTTTTGAATGACGTAAATACGAAAGAATTTGTGTTAGTTTATTAATGACAATATCATTATTTGTCATTGTTGTTGTCGTCTGAAAATGAAAGATATACTTCTTTATTGATTTTATTTAGCAGAAGAAATACTTCAGTATTAGGACAATCAGCTTTCGAACGTATTAAAGTCGTTGGAATATCATCCAATGGATTGACATTTTTCTCGTTTTCATCATCTTGACCATTGGGATTTTCTAAATCGATGATGTAGGCCATACGATGAGGAAGAAAGAGTTCGTTGACACGACGTGGTGGTGGGCGAAAAAGAATACGAAAGATATTCTTTGCCATTGCAGATTTGAGACCTAATCTTTGTTCTTCTTCTTCTTCGGGCGTAGCTGGAGTCGGTGGTGCTGGAGTTGAGGGTGTTGATGTTTCACCAAAAGAACTTTTTTTCTTTTCAAATGGAGATTTCGAACTGAATGGACGATTACAAACAAAAAGAACGAATTGAATTCATTTCTCTTTACAAAAATCAAATCCTACATTTTAATTGCTGGTTTAAGAAAGATCGGCTCTTCTTTATTTGCAGCCTGTTGATCATCATCCGGATCTTCTTGTCCGATTTCAGCACGAACCTACAATTTCTTTCTTCAATAAATCTTCAAAATACAAAAAAAAAAATCTCTACCTTTTGTAATAACGCATAATCTAAACCTTTGACTAAATGAGTATGTTCTAAATCACCACCTAAAAATTTCGATTCTTCGATCATCTGTTTTCGTCGTGCAGCTGCATCGAAATTTCCCTGCAGATCAGGTGCGACCGATTTATAATTTCCTGCTGATGCTGCTGCTGCTGCTGCTACTGCTGCTGCTTGTTGTGCAGCATTGGCAGACATCTCGTATTGTTCATCGCGAGCAACTAATTCACGTCGTTCACGTGCTCGATCACGATACTTCTTATCGAGTTCTTCTTGACGAGCTTTTTCTTCTCGAATAACTTTAGCATAGAATTCTTTTTTCTTTCGACGTTTTTCACTTGCTTGACTACGTTCTTCGCCTCTATTTTAATTGAAGAAATGAAACGAATCGATCGTATTCAATGAAAACAAACTTGTGTGCACTCGAAGATTTTTGCTGAGGATTTGCTGATGCTCCGCCTTGCGAACGTGAAGCAGCTGCAGAACCTGGTGCAGCTGGAGTCATTAACAATTTTCGAAAATCATCGTTTGTTAACGGATGTCTACAAAATATAAACATATCAATCGTTTTGAAAAGGAATTTCAATCCTACCCAGGACCCGATTCATCTTCATCGTGTGCCCGGTAATTGGCCGGCGCCATTGGGTTCGAATAATGCTCATCTAAGAAGAAGAATCGAACAATTTTAAAAGATATTTTTACATTCAAAATAAACAACTTACTGTCAGGCATGATTATATAAAAATCAATGAATTGAACAAGTGTGTATGTCGAAATATTTATCCGTGAATGGATGATTTTGTCAACCAATGAATATATTGATCAAAAGCGCTGTGTATCATTTTGTATAAAAACAATGTTTACTTTTTTTCTAAACTCATTTCTTCAAGTCAATCAAAGCGGTTTTTTTAATCTAATTGAAAAATTTTCCTTGGCTTAAACGACATCTATAAATTTGATCACAGAATGTTTCAGAATCATTTCTTATTATAGATCATCATAAAACTGACTCATTCTTTGTACGAACTTTTATTTTTTTGATATTTTCAAACGAGACAATACGTCGTAGTTTCGATAAAATCGCATAAATTCTAGTTGAAACAAAGTAAATCAAATGACTCATATGAAATTTTGTTTTCTTTTTCATCAACATTTTCTTTTCTTTTCTCGTCCACTTAAGTAAATTAATAATAAAAAGCATATACATTTCATGGCTTCGGCTGCAGCTTCGTCGAACTATGCTTCTGCTTCGGCATCATCGAATTATCCAACAACAACATCGTTTTATACGAATTCGAATGCACCGAGATTTACCGAATATCGATCACGAGTGTGTATATCAAATCTTTGCTTTTGAAAATATGTAACGTTGTTGTTGATATTTAGGTTATGCTTGGCGATTTGCCGGAAGATTTTCTTCGTATTCAACCTGTTCAAGCTCAAATCTTTGATCAAAGTGGAGAATATGCATTGAGACAAGGCTATCCAATGATGCATCAACAACAACAACAGCAGCAGCAGCAACAGATTCTGCAAAATCCTAATTTTCTTGGCTATTTTACTCTAACTATTGCTGAAGTTTGTTTGATCTGAAAATAATTGATCATTAAATTTCATTTCTTTCTCTAGGCAAAATTAGTTAAAAGTTCAGGATTGTTAGGTTTAATGAAAATGGATCCATATGTTAGCTTTCGTATTGGTCACGTGTCCTATGACACACCAATTGCAGCTGGTGGTGGTAAAAATCCTCAATGGAAAGCATCATATCGCATGTACATAGATTCACTTGAATTGAAATTCGAATTCGATGTATTTTTCTTCTAGAAATCTATTCAAAGGAATGGATCGTTTACATTTCGAAGTTTTCGATCAAGTAAACGGAATTGTTAACACAAAAAATATTTGATTAATGATGTTGTTTTTTGTAGAGAAATTTTACTGATGATAGTTTCATTGGTGAAGGTGAAGTAGTGATACCGCCTGAAGTATTAGAAGGTGAAACACGTCAACATTGGTATCCATTACTTGGAAGAAATGCAAATGCTAATCAAAATCAAGGCGATATTTTAATTGTGATGAGTTTTCTGGTAAATAGATTTTGTAAACAAAGAAGAAAACAGACTTGAAAAGAGATAGGAGAAGTATCTAATTGTAATATTATCTAATCTAGAAGAAAAATGATCAAATAATATCAAATTTAACTGATTCCGTGCGTATATAGATATTGTTGCTATTCATAGAAAATTCATTATTATTTCGAGTTGTAAATTTGTTGTTTTTGTTTTCAGCCAAATCGACCATTAAGTCAACAATCATCAACAAATTCCAGTGCGACACCAGTTGTGAATCCGAATGTTTCTTCAACTAGTGGTGCTACAGCATCTGCACAACCTTCTAACCGACCAATAAGTGAACAACCTAGTACTCCTCGTCATGAACCATCGGCCATACCCAAACCACCTCCGCCATCATATTCAAACGACGATATTCAAGCTATTCAAGAAATGTTTCCAACAACTGATCGTCATACGATTACAAATCTACTCGATCAATATGATGGAAACAAAGATCTCGTTGTCAATCAACTTTTACAAAACATTGCTTAATTCTTTTTTTTTCTTCTCTAAATATATGTATACGATTCTTTCTTTTCTCTATTTAAAAACATACCGAACGTCAATTTCTTTCTTCTTCTTCTTTTTCTTTTCCGTCAATCGATGTGTATATGTGCTTTTTTTCAAATGCTTTTAATCAAGATATAACAAGAGACAAAATATAACTAAACGCGTACATATATCATGTATTCTGTGCATGCTATCAAACATACGACTAACTTATTTTAGATAGAATAATTATTCATTGATGATAAAACAAGCGAAAAACAAATATTTGAATGTTCTTTTCTTTTTGTTTTATTTTTCGAATAAAAAATTTAAAAAAAAAGAAACTAAATTCTCTTGTTAAGATTGAAAAAGATTCTTTAGATTGAAAAAAACATAAAAGATGAGTCACAGTTCATCATCATCATCATCATCGAACCGATACGATTCTAATAGATTTTCGTTAGTTAATGGTGGTGGTCGTACGCGATTTTCTTCATCAAAAACATCGAATACAAATTCGATTGTTTTAAATAATCTTTTGAAATTGAATCAACTTGTTGAAACATTGAGATCTTTAAAACGTCTCATATCACATTATTTCGATCAAATATCGAAACAAGACGAATCAATTCTAGCTGGTGATGTTCGACGTGTTTATCGTCGAATTCTATTGCTCTATGTTAAATATCGTCGACGACAAAACTATGAAAAACGTCGTTTAAAACAACCGATCGAACAATCTGATGACGATGATGATGATGACGTAAATCTAACTGATAATGCCAATACAAAAAAACATTTACCAACATGGACTATGAAGAAAATTGTTAGTGCACAAAGTTTACCATTTACACGAGCAGGTTTCGATGATGTTCATGAAGGTATCGAAGATTTCGATGAAATAGCTCTTGCAGCGACACGTGATGTTGCTAATATACAAAATCATTGCATTCGTTTTATACTCAATGATCATCAAATGAAATTACCTGTTTATGGTTTACAAACACGTTGGGATAGCGAAATACCTAAACAACGAAAAGTCAATCCAACAATTTCGAAAACATCAGCAACAGCAACAACAATGAATAATAATAGTAACCGAGTAGAAATTGTGAAAAAATCAGGAATTAAATCAACAAATGCAATAGTAAGTACAAGTGATCAAGAGCTGTTTTTAGGTTCATTAGCACGACAATTGAATGAACAAACCTGGCAGCAACTTCGTTCGATTTTAGCTAATTGCAATTCTCAACAGAAATAAACATTTTGCTCTTGTTTTCTGTGCAAGTTTATTTTTCATGTTCATGTTTGTTTTCGATTAAAAAAAAATTGTTTTATTACAAAAGAAAATACATTGTTTCGTTGAGATTCAAGTTTCAACTAAGAAAATAAGTGAATATAATTTATTTCATGTCATTATCTGCCGTTGCCGAAGTATCTGTATCCATTATGAAATCATCCCATGGTTGAGCATTCTCTTGATGTAGAATCAAAGTCCAATATGATTTTGACGACAGTTTTTCCATATGAGTAGTAACGCAATTGTGTGTTCGTTTTTCATCAGTATTTTGCCATTCGTATTATCGAATCATGCTCATTTATATAGTAACCAAGAAAGAGAGAGAGAGAGAAAGAGGGAGGAAGAAAGAATGAGGTGGTGGTGCACTTTTTTCCTTCGTTTTTATTTCCTTTTCAGGTAGCTGACACTAGTAAGACTGCGGCTGCGATGAATCATCTTCGTTATACAAAAAAATATACGACGTGTCAAGTTAGAACCTATTTTGATTCACCGTGATGATGTGTCCTTTTTCAAGCGGTCGTTAAGCTAAAATAGAAGACAGTGCGTACAAAACGAACAAGATGAGACGCCAGTAGATACGCCTGTGCGTTCTTTTCTGTTGTAGTAACGAAAGTATTGTTATTTTTTCGATTAACAAAGTCACGAATGCGTGAGCGACGTAAACTGAGCAAATGTCATTATTTTCGTTGCTGATTCGATTTTGTACTTTAAGTTGTATTTGTGAAATCGGATCCTATATGGTGTAATACTTTCGGAGAGCAGTCTTCATTTTCGCAGAAAGAGCCTTTTGAAGATAAAAACTCGTTTTTAATTCAATACGTACGACGATTATCTAACGAAAAAAAAAGATTAAAAATAAAATAACTGCAATTAACTTGTCAAATAAACTTTTTCTCAACTTTGCTGATCTTTTTGTCAATAATTAAAAATTATCAAGTAAAAAGATAATAAAAGCATAGTTTTGTTGTCACTGAACAGCTGGCAGCTGATTTTAATTGTTTACGTAATTATTTAGAGAAAATATGATGACATTATTTGTGATTCACACTTTGATCTTTCGTGTGAAAAAAACATTTTTTCGTAAGTGTTTCGAACGGATATGTTGGCTTTTTCTTCTTTTCTTTTCTTTTTCTTTTATCGTTCTTATACGAAGAGTTGTTTGTTTTACTTGTATACGCCGCGTGCAAGTACAGGAATGTTTGTCTTTTAAAAAGAGAAAGCACGCACATATATCGTCATATTTGTTTTTAGATTGCCAACTTTAACTAATATACAACGAAAAATAACATGACCGATCATGATGATAATAACAACGAAGTGCGTTGTTGTTTTTTTCTTTCCCGAAAATTTTATTTTTGTAATTGTGAAATGAATATAGATTATTGAAATTGATTTCGAAGTCAGACATGTTTCGATCCTTCGATCGGAACCAACAGTTCATAATCCACCGCGAACACATGATTGGAAAGTTTTCCTACGATCGGCTGATATCAACGGAGATTTAAGTCGACTCATACAACGTTGTATATTTCATTTACATCCTGAATATTCAAATCATAAACGTGGTAATAGAAAATACAAAAAAAAACGCATATTTTGTCTAAACGAGCATTGGTTCGTTGAATCAATATTTAGAATTAAAAACTTCACCATATGCTATTCAAGAGACTGGCTATGCTGGCTTTAAATTAGTGAGAAAATAGAAATTTGCTGCATGTGATTTGTTTTAGAACTAGAATTTGCTCGTTTTCTAGCCAATTGATATCTATTTTCAAACTAAAAAAGAACCAAGAAAATTTCGTATCGATTACGATCTTGATTTACATCGAAATATTGACGGACATCCCTTTCGACAAAAAGAAAGCTATCTGAAGAAGTATCGTTGTACATTTTACAATCCCGATTCGGAATTTCGCGAAAAAATCCTTGCTGCAGGAGGTGTAAGTTGACTTTTTTTTCTTCATTCATCTGTGAATGCAATTGTGTCACAATAAGAAGCATGCAGTCTTATCAAGGTTCTCTCTCTCTCTCTTATTGTACTTATCAAGTACCGATAATCAACATCGTCATTAGATGAATATTACTTTGCTCCCTTACTCACTCAGTCACTCACATTTTTCTTCATATGCTTGAGCAAATAAAAACGAAAGAAAAAAAAACCCTGTAAGTTTAACTCAGCTGTATGATATGACTCATAAATATAAATAGATTCATGCAGAGGAAAAAGCCATCATTCGTTCGTTTTATACTTTCAAAGTCATGAGTAAAAGATTTAAAGAGCACAATAATAAAATTTGTCGTTTAGTTGTTGTGAGTTAAATCGAATTTATTTTCCTCGAATATTTTATTCGTTTCTAGAGAATTGTTGAGAGTGGTCCTGCACAATCAACTAGTGCAACCGTTGATGAAAATGATTTCGATAATGAACCAATAACTCGACAATCGCCACAACAAAAACGACCGGCTTCGCCTGTATCAACATCAAACGGAACAGGAAATAAAAAACTTAAAGTTGAATCAACAACAACGAATATTAAGAAGAAATCTGTGCAACCAGTAACAAATAAAACGATTACTAATACGAAAAAATCGAAATTAGTGTCACATAAATCGTCATCATTATTGGACGAAAAAGTTTCGAAAATGTCAACAAATCAAACAAGTAACAATAACAATAATACGTCGACTGAAAATCTTGAAAGTACGACGATGTTTTTTTCATGAAAAATAAATTTCAATACTTACAATTAATCTTTCAATTGATTAGATTCGTCGATAAATAAACCACGACCAACAGCAACCAAACTAATTAAATCTCAATCAACGACAAATATCAATCCATCGACACTGACGTCAGTCAAGAAAAAAGAACCTATTCCATCACCGACGAAATCAAAAACATCAACAAATCCACAAACAATCACAAAAAAGCCTGTCAATAAAACTTCATTAAAAACTTCAACTAAATCCGACCTAACATCGAATTCGGTTGTTAAATCACCGTTAAACATTAAACAAGAATCATCTTCTCATCCAACATCGACTACAAATAATAATAATAATAATTCAACTTCATCGATGGCAATTAGTAATCTTAAAAAGATTCCAAAAAAAACAGTTGTACCTAAAACAGAAGAAAAACGTTCGCAATCATTAAAGCCAACTACAGTATCGTCATCATCAACTCGAAATTCACTTCCAATTAGTAAAAAACCTTCTCAAAAATCGACAAAAGAACCTACAAAACCGAAGACAAGTCTCAAACGAGAACATTCCGTATCAAGTATAAATACAATGAATAGTAACAATTCCGATCGACCGAAAAAAATCAAAACAAATCCGACATCATCTCGAAATGAATCAATAAAATCGACAGTTCTTCCATCGTCAGCATCAGCATCACCACCGAAATCAGCTCGGACATCACCTCAATCTCAAATAGATTCAGTCATCAATTCAACTGTTTCATCGCCATCAGTAACTCAACTACCTTCGAATGAAACAAATCATATCGAAACACCTGTAGATACATTCGAAGATACGTACGATGAACAAATTCAACTTTCTGAAAAATCAGATTCACGTAATTAACTTATTTTTGAAAATTGAATCAAATAAAAAATTGAAACTATTGTTCTTTTAGCTGCTGAACAAATTCCAATTGAACCAATGAAAATATCATCAAGTCGTTTATCTTGTTCAGATGAATCCGAAACAAACGACAGTGATCTCTGTTTTGAAAATGATTTAACTATCGAACAAGATCTTCCAACTATATTAACAAACGATGATTTGAGATTTAAATTAATTTTCATTTACAAACGTTTTCAATTGAATTCATTCAATGATCTGACTACATTCGTTCAATTTTTTAAACGTCATCAACTAATCGATACAAATCGTTTATCATCAACTAAATCAACAAACGAAATGATTACCTACGATCTTTTCCTATTGAGTCCATCACAAATTATTGAACTAGCAAATGATCTTGGTTATACAACAACGAATATAATCAATTCAATCGCATAGATCGACGACATACAAATGCGTTGTATTCGTATTCATCTTCAAGTCATTCACGCATGCACATATACATATACATTATAACTGTATCTATATAGTTTCTTTGTCTCCTCTTTTTTCTTTTTATTTGTTCAGTCTCATAAAAATGAAACAACTCCATGTTCTTAATTATTTTCTCAGAAAAAAACGAGTTTATGTGATAATTTACATATAACACTTGCAAAAACATTTGCTTAGTAACGTTTGTTTGTATTAGAAACAAAATTAACTTCAAGTTATGCTCATTTTTAAAACAAAAAAAAAGATGGAAAACTATTTCTTAAATTAATACTTCAGTACTTTGCAACGAGATCAAAATGACTCTCCACATTTTCTGCATATTTCTTTCTGTTTTTAAATAGAAAAAAAAGGAGTACGAGACGAAGTAAAAAATCTTTTCATTTAATTGTTATTTTGTATTCCTAGAGAGAATTCATTTTAGAAAAATGACTGTCGTTCTACTTACTCTAATGACTTTCAATGAAATCCTTAGAAAAACAAGGTATAACAATTAAAGGAAGAAAATTGTTTTTGCGTAAACGGGAGGTATCGTTTGTATATAAGTCTTCTTTACATATGCAAAGCAACTGATGATCTACTCGATTCGTTTGTTGTCTTAACAACATTGATTTATTTGGTTTGTATCGATATCAGATAAGAATCGTTTTTTATTATTATTTTTTCGTCAAGAGTGACTGTCATTGTGCATACGATTTGATGACAAATGCCTTTGAGTGATTTTTATTTTCTAACAAAAGAAACGAATTTTGTATGCAACGTAATAAATAATTGTATATAAAAAAAACGAACAAGCATCAATGTTGACACACGTTGCTTTTTTTCCAGAAGAAAGATGTTGTTCTTCGATTTACTATTTGCAAACGAAAAACAAAAAGAGAATTATGAGGAGAAAATAGTTTTGGTACAATTAAACAAGAAGAAATAGTGAGTAGACTGTTTTTTTTTTCATTTAACTTGAAGCATCAAATAAAAATTCACTAGATATTTTTTCTTCTTCTTCTTCTTCTTGTTTTTATGATCATCGATGTAAGTAGACTTTTGAAAAAAAGAATTCGAATTTACTCTTATTAAGAAAGATTTACTTTCATTTGGTTAAATCACGCAAATGACTGAAGATAGATGAAAATTATCTTAATAACTCTTGAGTTATTTTGCTTCTTTCTATCGGAAGCCGATTAGGGGTCACAAATTTCATTGACATCTTCGAGAGGCATAAAAACTGATGAGCTTTAAATATTATTTGACTAAAGATTCATTTAGTTTATTATGCATAACGTTGTTGCGGTTCAGTTGTTTGAAATAGTCATTTTCCATGCATATTTGATTTATTTTCCTAACAACATGTTTCCCTTGTTTCTCTCTCTTTCTCTTTTCTTGCCTGAAAAAGAAACTTTTCTCATTATATTCTGTTGTTTTTCAAGTTCTGTCTTTGGTCAATACAGTTTATTTGTGTTGTTCCATTAATAAACATCTATTTTCTTTTCCTTTCCTTTCTTTTCTTTTTTTTTGTTCTTTCTTTTGTAATCATTTCAAAGTTGAAAAACCAAGCAGAAGACAAATATGCACGCATGCACACAAAAAGACACACGGTACGAGTTTTAACAACAAAAAAAAATGAAAAGAAAGCGAGAAGAAGGAAAAAAAGGAAAAAAGTGAAAATCCTATTAGCGCTCCTTGTTCAGACGCGTGCCGTGCACTAAAAAGAATCGGGAGACCGAGAAAGAAAGAGAGAGAGAGAGAGAGAGAGCGAAAGAAATCTTCGCAACGTTTGCATACGTGCATACATCGTCCCAAAACACATACTTACGCACACATACACATTTTTTATTTTAATTTTTTTTGTCTATTTCATTTCTTTTTATTTATTCTAATTTTGACAGAATCGATAGAGTAAGAGAGCTTCTTTCGCTCCATTTATCATGGTTTTAATTTGGGAACTCGGCTTTTTTTTCGGTATATTAATCATGTTGTTATCTCATCTTGTATCTAACAAATAGTTCAATTTCTTTGTTACAAATGTAAAAAGTGATTAATGAGTCAGCAATAAAATTGTAATCTCAAAAAGAATCTTTTCGGATTTGAAAAATATCGAAGTATATTATACGCCTTCGAGGGTAAATCAACCAGTCACGTTGATCATACTCATTCCATTCTTTCTTCTTTTTTTTTTCTTCAACATATTTTTGTTAAATAATGACATTTATGTTTTTTAAGATGTTCAGCTCAAATTTCATTCTGTTTGAAGTATTACATCACAATTTAAATAATTTCGTAGTTCGACTTGAAAACTCGTTCGATAATATCAAGATCATCTATTCGAGAGATTATCGTCACGCTAATTCTGTTAATGAGCTCGATTTCATTCTATTTTAGTTAAAGAATAAAAGTAAGATCGAATAGAGAGAGAGAGAGAGAGAGCAAAAAAAAACTATTGAATAGTATATAAAACTCATTATTCTAAGATGGCCGTTGTCATCGTTTTTGCCGTATCATTTTCTCGTTCTTCATTTTTCTCTTCTGCTTTCTTTCGTAATGTCTCCGCTCTTCTTGACAACAGTCTGTCGCTACAGCATCGCATACACCTTCTATAGAATTACACACTCAAGATGTTCTCTTTGCCGTTCGAGTAAAAGAACATTATATTTTCGCACGAGTAATTATCAGAACAACACACATATACACACGCCGCGTTGCTATGCAACTGAGCCTCAATGTTGTTATTTAACAAATCGGTCGGCTCGCTCGTTTAGAGACTCAAGAATGCTGATACATTTCTAGATTTGACATGCAAATGACGAGAGAAACAAAGAATAGAGCCGTCAGTGTAGAGCTTAATTGCTATACAAACAACTCGATTACAAAATGAAGGATTTTTTTTTCTTCTGTTTTTTTTTGAAAATTTCGATGTCTAAGTAAGAAATAAAACAAGCCTTGAATTCATCAGTTCTCCCTCGCCTTTTTTTTTTGATAAATAATCAATCAATCAAGAAATTCGTCTTTTGATATTTACAATACGCTGATTACATACGAGAGTTTTGTGTAGAAGAGGAAGGAGAGAGAGAGAGAGAAAAAACGAGTTTTTTATTAAATAAATTCGTTACGAATTATTTTATTAAAATCAATGACGAAAAAGAAGAGAGCAGAAAAACACATTCTATTACATACATATGTATTCAACTGATTTGATTTTTTTCCTCTGCTCGATGTTCTGTGTCTTCGAGTGAAAAGTAATCTCTGAGTCAGTTGTCAGCAACAAGGTGGACTGATTTCTTATTTACTAAACAGTGAGATGGCAACCCTATTGCAAACATTTCTTTTCTAAATTGAACTACATTAAATCGAATAATCCAAAGAAGTAGAGAAAACGATTATCGTTATTCTAAGTAAGTGCAAAAAACAACGACAATTAAAAGAACGTGAAAACGAATAAATTCATCTAGTTAAGTAATTGAAACCTTTTCAACGATATCTCTTTGAATAATAAAGTCGAACTTCTTCGTCCTCTATTGTTAAATCATTACTTGTTCGCTCTTTTTTTGTATCCTCGTCGTCATCTTCGTGTTCTAGATTGATGCTTAGTGATGACGATAACAACGACGAATATATACTTACATTCAACATCACAAACACAATTTATTTCTCGTCTTGACTCTTATTTTTGGGCTTCTTAGGTCACATCATCAATTGCTTTTTTTCATTCTCTTTCCTTCTTCTTCCGAAAGTCTCCTTTTTTCACGAAATTAAATCATTATTTCTCAAACAAAAATGATGGCTGATTATGATTCACCTCATGATCGTTATGAATCGGAACATCATCATCATCAACAACAACAACAACATCCTCAACAACAACAACAGCAACGTTCGACTATACTTGAACGTGGTCGAGCAATAAAATTACTACGAAATGGTGATCCGTTTTTTTCTGGACGAGCATTCGTTATCAATCATCGAAAATATCCGATGCTCGAAGTTTTACTTGATGATGCATCGCAAGCATTACGTGCTAATTTTGGCGCTGTTAGATGTATTCATACACCGAAAAATGGTACAAGATTACGTGATATATCTGAGTTAGAAGATCATCAAACTTATGTTGCATCTGGAGGTGAAAGATTTAAAAAACTTCAGTAAGAATACGACGTTTTTTTTGTTCAATTAAACGGACAAACTAATCTGTTCTTTTGTTTTTACAGTTATCTTGACATAGCGGAAGGAAAACGAGTGCCATCAAAAGAAAAAACACCGCCTAAAGTAAACTCAGCGTTATCTTTATCGAACCCCTTTTTCGATAATTGCTTCTAGTTACCACCTGTCCGTCGATATGATGTCGAGGGACGAGCTATGAGATTATCTCGATCAGAAAATGTTATTATTTAGTAAGTTAACACTTCTTCATTTGTCGATAATTCATCGATTTCACTCTCAATCTAGTGTCTATCGAAATGGTGATCCTTTAACATTACCAGCGAAGATTTTACTTGTTAAAGCAACCTTACAAAATTGGGAATCCGTTCTTGATGAAATAACACGAAAAGTTTCATTAACAAATTCAGCTGTTTTGAAGTAAATCGGATTATTTGATTCATTTGTTGTTATTAGTTTGTCTTCAAAGATTATATTCAATGAATGGTGAATTAGTAACATCTGCTCAACAACTCGAATACAATGGAATGTATGCCGCGGCGGGAAAAGAACGTTTTAAACGTATTGAATATCCCGATCCAAAATCCTTCAGTCCAAATTCGTCACCTAAAATGTCACGAAAATCGTAAGTGTGAAGTTTGGGCTTTATTCTTTCGTTCATTTCTGAGGAACACGAAAAAAAAACTCGATAGCTATAGTTAGTACCTCACACAAAGCACATTTGATAAATCTCTGCTTTCTCTCTCACATTCGATTAGGTCCAATCATCAATTTTCTGGGTAAGTATTTCAATCAATCGCACTGTGTTCAACAACACAACATTTAGTAGCGTGTTCGTTTGAATTTCATAGCCAAAAATATCAGAAATAGTAAACAAATTTATCATACGATAACATATATTCTTTCTACTAAACTAAATTCTATTCAATAATCTTTTCATATAGTCAATTGTTGGACCTTTTTCTTTTTTAAAAAAAAAAGAACAACTAAATCACATGACATATACATATATGATCAAAAACAAATGAAATTTTTGTAGTGATCGATCCGGAGCTACATTACCTTCACGACAAAAAAAGAGAGAAAATCAGAATAATTATCAACCATCATCCGAGACGTTTCATACTCTTCAACAAAGGTATTTTTGATCATATCGGCATATATCTTATCGATAAAATTACTTCAAATTCTAATCAACATACGATACTTTATCTACATAAAATATGCAAAATGCCAACTTGTTCATGCTGATTTTCGTTTTTTATTTCTTCTTCTTCTTCTTCTTCTACCTAGAATTTTGAATCACAAATTTTTTTTTCGTTTGTTTATTTTAAATTTTGCGGCTTTCTATGTGAAGTGTTTGCATTTTAAATAGATACACAAAATCCGACGGTTCAAATACACATACAACAACAGCAAATTCTCATGGAAGTATCGAACATAATGGACAGTAAGATCATGTTTCAATATGTTTCAATTCATATTTGAATATTTGCTTGTAGACGACGTCCTGTTCGAGAAGAATACGATTTCTTCAATAGCAAACCGCAACAACATCGACGTGGTCCAACAAAAGAAACGGATCTCGATCGAGGTAGAGAATTTCAAAATGAAACCGAACAAGTTTCTATTTCGAAAATTTGTTTTTAGATGATGGAGGTGTTTATAAAGGTCGATTAAATCAGCGAGAACGTGTACGCGAAATCGAGGATACACGAGATACCAAAGTTGAATTACCCGTCGACTTTCGTGAAGTCGAAACTGTCGAAGTAAATTCTTCGATAGAAAAAACAAGGAAAAGTTATTCTTTCATTTTTGTTTTCTTCTTTAGGAAGAAAATCTTTACGGCAATGCTGGTGTAAGTTATCTTTATACTTGATTAGGTTTTTTATGTTTTAAAAAATAACAACATTTCTTCAGCGAACACCTCGACATCAATCACAACCGCCAAGTCAACCAAAAGCTAATTCACGGCAACGTTCACCTCCCGCACGAACACTCAAAGTAAAATCAAATCATTTCCCTACGTTTTTTACAACCTAAATCTTATCTAGAGTCCACCGAAAACGAATTATCATAATAATAATAACGATTACGACGATAACAATGATCATCATAATCAAAGTACAAATGGTTTTGATAATGATTCTCAACGACGTACACCATCATCACGAACGAAACATATCGATAATGATTATAAACGTCGTTCATCACCGCCACCACCACCAAGACATATCGACGATGATGTTGATTACAATCACCAACGAGACAATCAACAAACGCCTCCATCGAATACTCATGTATGTTGAAAACTGCTTTGCTTTTTGAATTGAACTAATTTTGTTTTACAAAACAAAACAATGGGCTCTCTCTTTTTCTTCACTTTGCATGTCTATTCATATGTGTGTGAGCTTATATAATCTTCACCTGTTTCTAGTCTAACGATAAAGATGAAAATCATGCAGCAACTGTTATTCAATCACATGTTCGTGGTTATTTAACACGTAAACAAACATATCATGACAAACAAGATCATAATGAACAACTAACCAAAAATGATTCTCAACGCCAATCACCTGATTTTAATAATCACAAACAAAATCATGAACAACATTCATCATCAAGAAACGAGGTGAATGCTTCTTTTGTTTTTCCTAATCATTGAACAGTAAAATTCACTTACTAAATACGCTTTTCAACGAGGAAATGAACAATCAACTAAAAGGATATTTACTAACAATTATCTACTTCTTATTTATCTCTCTGATTCGATTGACTTAACACTTAGCTCGGCGTTTTTCTTCTTCTTTTCTAATCAATCAAATACAAATTTCCTGTTTTTATTTTAGCGTCGCTATGACAATGATGATGACAACAATGTTTAAATCCAATTTCCTTCGACAATGTCTCTCAAAGACTTTCTTTTTTTAAAAGTTCTCTCTTCAATAAATATCAACTGATCAAACCAAATAAACATACACACATATTACAAGACCATGCGAACCTATTGTGTATATAACTTTTCTTTTTCTCGCTTCTTTTTACCAATAATGATGATCTATCAAAAAATTGAGAAATGAATTTCTAATTTTCAAAACAAAACTAAACAAATTATGTTATAACATTTTATTTGTTCTTACTTTCTATATCTCTTTACCTTGCTTTTGCTTGCATTTTTTTTTGTTATTTGAACACATTCTTTACTGTCATCATTATCATCTCAATAAATCGATACAGTAAATTATGACTCTGGAAGCTCAAAATCAAATACGTCGATCTTTTGATTGTTCTAAAATGGGTCATTATTATTTGTTCTGTTATCGTGTCGCATTGCTAATTAAGTACATTTTTTTAATGTTTATCATCACTAGACGTTGTGAAAAAGAAAGAGAAATAGATAAATAAATATTCGTAATTTGGTTGTTTAGTTTTTTATGCACATTTAATCTTTGCACTCGAGACAACACTGTCCTTTAAATAGCATCTTTTGTTTCTATTGTAAAACAACAATAAATAAATGGGTGCTTGTGGAAGTGCAGGATTGAAAATTAATTTCAATCGTCCAAATTTGTTTTATTTTGCTGGCGAAACAGTTCAAGGCGATGTGATACTTGAAAATTCAGAAGAGAAATTAGCAGTTGACGCAATTTATTTAGAATGTATCGGAGATGCAAGTATTCGTGTGACTAAAACACGTACAGTTACACAGAATGGATCTACAGGCATTAGAACTTATACAGTAACAGTCACGAAGACGATTATGAATATCCGTCGTTCTCTTGTTCAACCTCAAAATGGCCAAGTAATTCAAATCGTTAGATTTTTCAAGATTTTAGCTAAATTTCTTTATTTTAGAACGAAATAATTCTCTGTCGTGGTCAACATTCGTGGCCATTTCAATTTCAATTAGCA